>OGXI01003169.1_pt1 | contig 11432 bp, 10 predicted proteins | sample 1576221 | NCBI WGS metagenome assembly OGXI01 (sample SAMEA3541523, study PRJEB24748) | human gut metagenome | biome: human gut; feature: human-associated habitat; material: faeces | place: China | collected 2012
GACGAACTGGCCGTGACCTACGGCATTGCAACCCGGCCCGGCGCTCACTGTGCGCCCCGGATGCATCGGGCCCTGGGCACAATGGAGCAGGGAGCCGTGCGCTTCAGCTTTTCCTGCTACAACACGGAGCGGGAGGTGGACGCCGCCATAGAGGCCGTTTGCACCATTGCGGAGTAATTTCATGGGCAAATAAAAAACGACAGGTCTTTGCGGAAACCGGTCGTTTTTTCAAAGAGCTGCTGCGGGAGGAAGCAACTGAATAAAATAAAAAGCGGTAAGTTTCTGTGGAAACTTACCGCTTTTTGTGAAGGCAGGACAATAGAGATGTTTTTGCGTTTTCTCTGTCATGACTTGAACCCATGTAATATATAGTTACAATACTACTGTCAGCTTATATCCATTCTTCCCATGTGCTATATAATTTTAATATAGCATTCTTATCTTTTTTTTCGAGTGATCGAGAAACAAGTATACTTATTGAATTTTCGGGACAATGCACTAAGTTTTTTTGAAAACCTAATAGACTTGGCCAATTCAAATAGAAATTGCTTTTGGGTTTCTTCTTATATCCCCAATAAATTGAAGAATGATTTCTGACAAATGTTTCTCCAAAATACATCGCAAAATCAGAACTAATGCCTAACACATCGTTAGATAGATTTAAAGGAGTCCCATCAGTGTAATTTGTTTCTTTCTGTTCAACCAGCAAATTTTCATACCAATCCCAAAACTCAACTAATGATTTTTTCGTAAAGTCTAATTCAATCGGTTTATTTGCATTACTTTCAAGAAATTCTTGCAAATAGTTAATCCGATTTGGAATCTGCGAAATATAATATTCAAAATATTGTTTAGCCTCATTAGCTGTCATCTCATGATACGGCCTAAAAAACGGTGGTATCATGTATTGGTAATGAATTTCCATATTTTCTCCTATTTCCCGATGGTATATGTTACTTTTCCACCTGTTAGTATATTTGCTTGGTCCAGATAATCTTTTAATGGTTGGGAAGCTCCGGCCTTTCCTGTAACAGGACTTTCAAAGAAATGCCAATGCGCACTGTCCATATCCCCGTTATTAATTAAATACACATCTTAGTTTGCCATTTACCTTATACAATTCCTCGACCGTCGTACCTTGACGATACGGCGATTGGGGTTGCTGTGCATATTTCTTTTTGTTCCGTTTTATCAGTGCTGTAAATATGCTAACTATTGCAATAACTAAATATCAGACATAACGAGCAAACAAGATTGGGCGTTCATTGATTAGATGCTCTAATAATTCCATTAAAAATTACCCGAATTTTAATTAAGAGATTTTACTACTGCTATATTATAAGCAATACATTCTTCGAAAATTAAGCGTTATTGAAACTGATATCAAATGTTCTATCAAACAAAATTCTGTAATTATGGAAAATTTATTCGTCTTGCCATACAGGAACAAATTTAAATCCTTTAATTTCATTCTGCTCTATAAGACATTTAAAGGAGTCTGTTACATACGGATGAGTATGAACTTCTTCTGGAATTTTAAAAATGAATACATTTTCAAGCAACTCTTTATGGAAAACATATTCTTCAATTCTCATGATCCGTCCAGAACTGGAAAACCGTTTTAATTTTGAATTCTCGTAATCCAAACAGTCTCTTACTGCTGTAACATTAAGCACAAACAATTTTTGCTTTTTACTTTTAGCGCTCAAAACCTGAGCAGCATCTTGAATATAGGGCTTAATTATATTAAAGCAACGCTCATTTACAACAACAGCGCTAATGTCTACTGGTAAAACATCTCCTATTTCTTTACCGATTTCTGTGCGATGCATACTCGGATATAATGTTACATCAGTCCAATCAGATATAGGTGCACCGCGAAAGGGAAAAATTTTGTACTCATCTTTTTCTTTTGTTTCAAACGCTCGATATGTGTGATCAGACCATAATTGATAAAGTTTCATAGTTTATTCCTCTCAGTTAATTAAAAAGATCCATTAGAAAGCATCTCTGCAATGTCGTGTAAGATATCTATGGCTTCATCTCGATCTCTTGCACCAGATAATGCGCTGTTTACCTTATCATAATAATCAGCAGTGTGCAATGTTCTATGATTTGCACCGACAGAAATATCAGCAACATCATCACCAAGTCTTGCGATATCCCCAGCAACGCCTAATGTCTTATTTGTCGCCTTGACGCCTTTACGCGCTGCGGCACAAGCTACAGGGATACAGGAAATAAAGGACAATCTGTGTTTTGGTACAGAGAAAAATCGCCGTTTGGGTAGCAAAAAAGCCCGATATAATCGGGCTTTTCGCAAGAGACATCTTTTTTGTCTCCACATTATGGTCTGAGTGACAGGATTTGAACCTGCGGCCTCTACCACCCCAAGGTAGCGCGCTACCAATCTGCGCCACACCCAGATAACAGTAAACATTATACACGGTTTTCGGGTATTTGTCAAGGGCTTTTTTAAAAAAATACGAAAAATTTTCGGCAGAACTGTTAAAACGGCTTTGTTGTGCGAAATGAAGGGCTGTGGTCGATGTGGCTGTAGGGTGAAGCGGAGCGGCTGTGGTCGATGTGGCTGTAGGGTGAAGCAGAGCGGTTGTGGTCGTGGTCAATGTTGCCGTAGGGTGAAAGCGAGGCGGCTGTGGTCGATGCGGCCGTAGGGTGAAGCGGAGCGGCTGAATGATATACGGAAAGGTAAGTTTTGAGAAAAAATGACGTTTGCTATTGCGAACACGGACAATTTGTGATACAATATAAAATGTGTCGGTATGTGCAGATGAAGCGCTGTATGCGTCAAAGATACAGGCGGCAGATACAGATGACACAGAAAAGTAAAAAATCCGATGAAAAGGACGGTTATTTATAATGACAAATTATGAAACTTACGAAAGCCCTTTCTGTACGAGATATGCAAGTGAGGAAATGCAGTTTACATTCTCCGCACAGAAGAAGTTTTCGACATTCCGCAGATTGTGGGTAGCGCTTGCGAGAGCGGAAATGAAGCTCGGACTTGAGCAGGTAACGCAGGAAAAGGTCGACGAACTTGAGGCGCATATTGATGATATTGACTTTGCTTATGCGGCTGAGGAGGAGAAGAAGCTCCGCCACGATGTTATGGCGCACGTACATACATACGGAAAGTGCTGTCCGAAGGCCGAGGGCATAATCCATTTAGGCGCTACAAGCTGTTATGTAGGCGACAACACCGATGTTATCGTAATGCGTGACGCTATGAAGATAGTACACAGAAAGCTTGTGAACGTTCTTTCGAACTTCGCTTCTTTTGCGGATAAATATAAGGATATGCCCTGTCTTGCATATACACATTTACAACCTGCACAGCTGACTACAGTCGGCAAGCGTGCTACACTGTGGATGAACGAACTTCTGATGGATCTTGAGGATCTTGAATATCAGATGGGTAATCTTAAGCTGCTCGGTCAGAAGGGTACTACAGGCACACAGGCGAGCTTTATGGAACTGTTCCACGGCGACGAGGAAAAGATAGAAAAGCTGGAGCAGATGATAGCTGAGGAAATGGGATTCAAGCAGTGCGTACCCGTAAGCGGTCAGACATATTCAAGAAAGGTAGACAGCAGAATAGTTAATGTACTGGGCGGTATCGCACAGAGCTGTTCAAAGTTCTCGAATGACCTGCGTATCCTTGCAAACTTCAAGGAGATGGAAGAACCTTTCGAGAAGAATCAGATCGGTTCTTCGGCTATGCCTTATAAGAGAAACCCGATGAGAGCGGAGAGAATTACATCGCTTTCAAGATATGTAATGATAGATACTCTTAACCCCGCATTCACGGCAGGTACACAGTGGTTCGAGAGAACGCTTGACGACAGTGCTAACAAGCGTATATCGGTAGCAGAGGCTTTCCTTGCAACAGACGCTATACTGAACATTATGCTGAATATCACAAACGGACTGGTCGTATATCCTAAGGTTATCCGTGCAAGAGTAATGAAGGAGCTTCCTTTCATGGCAACGGAAAACATTATGATGGACGCAGTTATGAAGGGCGGAAACAGACAGGAGCTTCACGAGAAGATAAGACAGCACAGCATTGCCGCAGGTAAGGTTATCAAAGAAGAGGGCGGAGAAAACGACCTCGTTGACAGAATCGCCGCAGATCCCGACTTTATGACAACAAAGGAAGAAATCGAGGCAAAGCTCATTCCCGAAAATTATACGGGCAGAAGCGCAAGCCAGGTGAGCGCATTCCTTGACAGGTGCATAAAGCCTGTCCTTGAAAAGAATAAGGATGTTCTCGGAGAAAAGGCTGAGCTTTCCGTATAATGAACGGATTGTGAAAATTGTAAAAATTCTTTACTATTTCTTGACTAATCGAAATCATTATAGTATAATACTATAATGTATAAATTAACAGGATGTGCTTAGGCACAGAAACGGAGTGAAACATTTGAAAAGAGTGGCAAAGCCTGTGTTCTTTATAGTGCTGGCGGTTATACTGGCATTTACAGGCATAGTATTTTTCGGTGTTCATACCCAGTACGGCGATTTCACGAACACTATTATAAGAGGTGTAAGTGATATTCGTTGGGGTATTGATATCAGAGGCGGTGTTGACGTTACATTTACATCACCGGCAGATTACGATGCGACCGATGAAGAGGTCGATGCGGCAAAGTCGATTGTTGAAACAAGACTTGTTGCAAACAACATAACAGACTATGAGGTTTATGTTGATTATAACAGCGATAAGATAATCGTGCGTTTCCCGTGGCAGGCTGAGGATGACAGCTTTGATCCGGAAGCGGCTGTAAAGGAACTTGGTGCTACCGCACTGCTCACCTTCAGAGAAGGCTCGGAAAAATCGCTTTCCAACGGTCAGACATACGAGGATCTGCCCCTTATCATTTCCGGCTCGGACGTTGAAAAGGCTTCTGCCGTATATCAGCTCAAGAGCGGAAACAGCAAGGAATATGAGTATATGGTATCCTTAAAGCTGAAGGACAGCGGCAAGGATAAGTTTGCAGAGGCTACAAAGAAGCTTGCTTCATCAAAGGGATACATCTCGACATATATGGATGACAAGTGCATTTCAACAGCTACCGTAAAAGAGGAAATCAGCGGCGGTGAGGCTACAATCAGCGGTGGCTTTACGGCTGATGAGGCTAAGGCGCTTGCAGACCAGATAAACGGCGGTGCGTTACCGTTCAAGCTGGAAACATCGAGCTTCAGCACGATTTCGCCCACGCTCGGTACGGGTGCCCGTGACGCTATGGCAATCGCCGGCGTTATCGCATTTGCACTTATAATGATATTCATGATTGCACTGTACAGACTGCCCGGTGTAGTTGCCGTTATCGGTCTTATCGGACAGGTTGCAGGTACGTTCTGTGCTATAACAGGCTTCTTCCCGTTCTCGAACAGCTTTACGCTGACAATACCCGGTATTGCAGGTATCATTCTTGCGGTAGGTATGGGCGTTGACGCAAACGTTATCACGGGCGAGCGTATAAAGGAAGAAATAAACAGCGGCAAGACGATAGACACAGCGATAGCTACAGGCTATAAGAGAGCGTTCAGTGCGGTATTTGACGGTAATATTACGATGATCATCGTTGCTATAATACTTATGGGTGCTTTCGGTACTCCCGACAGCCTTGCGTCTACTATACTGAAGCCGGTATTCTTCATGTTCGGTGCTTCGACAGAGGGTACTATCTACTCATTCGGCTATACTTTGATGGTCGGCGTTATACTGAACTTCCTGTTCGGCATATTTGCGACAAGACTTATGACAATGTCGCTTTCCAGATTCAAGATATTCAGAAATCCCGCTCTCTACGGCGGAAAATCTGCAAAGAAGCGTGCCGCTGAAAAGGCTGCCGCAACGGAAGGCGGTGCTTCAAAATGAATAACAAAAAAGTATTTGATTTTATAGGATACAGAAAGATACTCTTTCTGATACCGATCGTCATTGCTGTAATTACGGTTATCTTCAACTGCATATTCGGCGTTGAAATGGCTATTGAATTCAAGGGCGGTACGATGCTGACCTACAGCTATACCGGCGAAATTGACACAAATGCGGTAAAGAAGACAGTCGAGGGCGAAAATTACGGTGCTGTTACGGTAACTACAGGTTCTTCGATGAACAGCTCACTTGAAGTCGTTGAAATCTCATTCTCGTCTTCGGAGGGACTTACAGCAGATAAGCAGACAGCTTTATCGGATAAGCTCCAGCAGACCTTCAAGGATAACAGCCTTACGCTTGTAAACAGCCAGGATGTCAACCCCACATCAGGTACGGAGTTCTTCCTTAAGTGCCTTGTTGCAGTATTGTTCTCGTTTGTACTGCTCGTTATCTATATTGCGTTCAGATTCAAGAAAATCGGCGGCCTTTCGGCAGGTGTGTTTGCACTGGTAGCCCTTGTTCACGACTGCTTCATGGTTTATGCGGTGTTCGTGTTCTGCCGTTTCCCGATCGACGCAAACTTTATGGCGGTTGTTCTTACGGTACTCGGTAACTCTATCAACAATACAATCGTTGTATATGACCGTATCAGAGAGAACCGTAACCTTTACGGCAACTCGCTTTCACTCAAGGAACTTGTTAATATGAGTATCACTCAGTCGATAACACGTTCTGTAAACACAACTGTTACCACAGCCTTTGCCGTACTCGCAATCTGCGTTGTATGCGCAATCTGCGGCGTAACCTCGATAATGACATTTGCTATTCCTATGATGGCAGGTCTTATCTGCGGTACTTATTCTTCACTGTGCATCTCGGGTCCCCTGTGGGTACTCTGGCAGGAGAAGCACGGCAAGAATTATACAAATGCAGGAAACGGCGAAAGCAAGAAGGATACAAAGAATCTTGCTTCAAAGGGTACGGTAGACACAAAGAAGCTCATGGTATAATCACCTGCGGCTGATAATTCAATCAAAAATAAAAGCCGCATAGCACATAAAGTCTTTGCGGCTTTTGAATTTAGACAGATATTCATAAAAACCAAATGAGAGAGATTTTTAAAAATCCCGGAGGATATTTTGAAAAGAGATATTACTAAAAAAATCACAACACATATCGGTAAACTTATACGCAGTCCGAAGCTGTTGCTGACGCTGATAATTCCGCCGATAGCGGTAATTGTCATAGGGCTTGCGGTATTTGCGGGCAGTGGGCTTTATCCGTTCGGAGATAAAACGCTCGCATGGTGCGATATGCACCAGCAGGTGCTTCCTTTATTGCTCGACTTCAAGGACATACTTGAGGGCAAGGGGGATTTCTTCTTCAACTGGCAGAATGCCGGCGGAATGAATTTCCTCGGCGTGTTCCTGTTCTTTATATCAAGCCCGTTTTCGCTTCTTGTTGCATTTGTCGACAAAGCGGACATGATGCTGTTCATGAACATTATGACGCTTATGAAAATGGCTGTCTGTGCGATAACCGCAAATGCGTACTTCCGCACCTGCCATAAAAAGCTGGATGTGACGTATTCGGCGCTTTTCAGCGTTATGTATGCGTTCAGCGGTTACTCTATGCTGTTCTATCAGAACACGGTATGGCTCGATGTAATGTACTTCTTCCCGCTGCTGCTGATAGCGTTCAATTCGCTCGTAAAGCGTAAACGTACAGGCGGTCTTATATTCTGTCTTGTCGGAATGCTGGTGCTGAATTATTATCTCAGCTATATGGTGGTATTGTTCACGATACTGTATTTCGGCGTTTACATTTTTCTTAACAGAAAAAAGGGCAGTACAAGGGGCATTGCGCCGAGGTTTATCATAGGCTGCGGTATAGCGGCGCTGATTTCCGCTGTTGTATGGCTTCCGAGCTTTGCACAGTATCTTTCGTCTGCAAGGGGAGCGAACATACTCAAGGGTCTGTTTGATTCTGCGGTATTTGCAGGGATATATACAAATCTGCCGCTTATTTTCTGTACGGGATTTTCCGTTGCGGCTTTCATCGTGTATTTTCTGCGAAGAAAGAGCAAGAACAGCAGATTCTATGCGTTGCTTTCGTTCCTTACGCTTCTGCCGGTAGTGTTTGAGCCGATAAACAAGATGTGGCACACGGGCGACTATATGGCATTCCCTATGCGGTACGGCTATATGACTACTCTTATGATGCTGACCTTTGCGGCGGTGAAGCTGTCGCATACAAAGCCTGATGATTATGCGCAAAAGAATAAAAAGCCCTATCTTATCGGAATAACTGCCGTCGGCGTTATCTATTTCGGTTTTACGATATGGTACTACTGTAGCTACAGATACGAACTGGATTCATATGTTTCGACACTGTGGGGAAGCTCGGAGTCATTCATCCTGCTTTTAATTATCTTCTGCGGATTTACGGCACTGTATGTTCTGACTATGGCTTTCGGCGTTTTCAAGAAGCTCTCTTTCAAATCGGTTTGTTCTGTACTGGCTGTAATTGTTGTAGCCGAGAGCGTTTTCAACGCAAACGTGTATATTGGTGCATCGGCATATACTCCTGTCAAGTACAACAATGCGATAGAACTTGAAGGAAAAATCCCCGAGGACGAGGATTTTTACAGGGTTAAGCTGATGCAGTGGCCTAAGAAATATTTTGACGCAAATCTTATAGGCGGACTGGGCTATCCCACCATCGCACATTACACCTCGCTTACATCGGAGGATTATATGTATGCGATGAAACGGCTCGGCTATTCGTCCTACTGGATGGAGGTAACCGGCAACGGAGGCACGGCTCTTACCGATGCCGTTATGAATATAAAATATTATATAGAGAAATTCAGCGCAAGAGAGCCTGTGATTTATCGTGACAAGAACTATTCAATTTATGAGAGCGAATATTATCTTCCGCTCGGAATAGTGACCGGCAGCGATCTGTCACAATGTACGGAGCTGCCTAAGGCGGAACGTATAGTTATACAGGAATATTTTGCAAAGAATCTGCTTGATACGGGCAACGAACTGCTGTTTACCGAGTATGAGCATACCGGAGAAAAGAATATACGGTATGCACATCGTGACGGGATATATTATTTCACACCCAAGAGCAATACACGCATCGCAACGCTCAGCTACAAGCTGGATATAGGTGAAAAGCAGGCGTTGTATTTCGATTGCTTTGATCTTGTTGCAAGAAATATCAACGAGCATATCAACGGTTCGTTTGCAATATATGTAAACGGCATCAAGCAGGATCTGTCGTTCCCGAATAAAGACAGCAACGGACTTTTATATCTCGGTACTTTCGAAAATGAGAAGGTAAGTATAGATGTTGACGTAAACGAAAGCACTTATTGCTCAAGCTATGGCATTTACGGACTGTCGCTCGGCAAGCTGGAAAAAGCTATCAATAAAACAAAGACCGCCGATCTTAAGGTTGACGGTGGAAATATAAGCGGAACGGCAGACAACGCAAAAAGCGGTCAGTGGCTGTTTTTGTCGGTGCCGTATGACGACGGATTTTCCGCAACGATAAACGGAAAGCCTGCTGAGATATACCGTTCTATGTCGGGCTTTATGGCGGTGAAGCTGGAGGAAGGCAAAAACGATATAGCCATAAGCTTCTGCCCGAAGGGGCTTAAACCGGGTATTATGCTGAGCGTTGCAGGCTTTGCGGCACTGGCGCTGTACATTATATTCCGCAAAAAGATAACGGCAATTGCCGATAAGGCGGAAGGTCTGTGCAGGGTCGGCATTTACGCATTGCTTGTTGCGGTGCTGGCGGCGGTGTATGTATTACCGCTAATCATATCAATAATAGGGAACGTTTGTTCTCTGGCGGGCTGATTTTCAGAAAGGAAGTAATGAAAATGGATATTGGCGTATCAACGGCTTGTCTGTACCCTCTTGAAACAGAAAAGGCTCTTTATGAGCTTGCCGAGCGGGGTGTAAAAAATGTTGAGATATTCGTAAATTCGATAGACGAGCTTGAAGGGCAGGTGCTTGTTGAACTAAGAAGAATCATCGGTGAATACGGGATGAACGTAATATCCATGCATCCGTTTTCTTCGCCTATGGAAACGCTGTTTCTTTTCGGCGATTATCCACGCAGAACCGAATATTTGATAGATATTTACAAGAGGTATTTTGAGGTTATGGCGGAGATCGGTGCGGATGTGTTTGTTCTGCACGGAGCTATCCTAAGCTCAAAGGTACCTGATGAAAGGTACATGGAACGTTATCTGCGTCTGTTCCGCCTTGCAAAAGAATTCGGTGTTACGGTGGCACAGGAAAACATCTGCTACTGCAAGAGCAGCAGTGTAAGATTTATCGAGGATATGATCGGACAACTCGGCGACGAGGTCAGATTTGTTGTAGATCTCAAACAGGCAAGAAGGAGCAATGTAGATCCGTTCAGGCTTCTGGATATAATAGGCAACAAGGTCGTACATCTTCATGTAAGCGACGGCAACGCAGGCTGCGATTGCCTGCCGATAGGAAAGGGCAGCTTTAACTTCAACCGTCTTTTCAGCGAACTTGAAAAAATAAAGTACGATAAATCAATGATAGTCGAGCTTTACCGTGAGAACTACAGCAGCTATGACGAACTTGCTGTATGTGCGAATAATATGAAAAAGATATACGATAAGTATAAGATGGGTCTTTGATTACAGAAAACGCTTGAAAAAGCTGCGAAAGTGTGTTAAAATACATAAATACAGGAATATGGAAAAGGAAACCGTGAGGATCAGAGCGAAAGCGAGGAAAACAGATGAAATGCCCGGAATGCGGATATGAGGACAGCAAGGTAATAGACAGTCGCCCTGCGGAAAATAAAATTCGCAGAAGACGTGAATGTCTGTCGTGCAAGTGCCGTTTTACGACCTATGAAATGGTGGAAACAATACCGCTTATGGTTGTGAAAAAGGATAATACCATTGAACCTTTTGATCGTGACAAGCTGATAAACAGGCTTGCGAGAGCTACGGTGAAACGTCCGGTACAGATCGAGGACCTTGAAAAAATGGTTGAAGATATTGTACAGGAGTTGAAGAACCAGTTCAGACGTGAGGTATCGTCGGACGAGATCGGCGAACTGGTACTGCGAAGGCTGAAGGATATAGATAAGGTGGCGTATATCAGATTTGCTTCGGTATATCGTGACTTTAATGATATTGACAGCTTTGTCAGAATAATTTCCGAACTGAACGAGGAAAAATAGGATTTTTATCGGTGCCGTCCTTAAAGGGCGGCATTGTTTTTAGCTTTACGGAAAGAATGCACGAGTTTTCAACATACAGGAATGCGGCTGTTGATAACTAAATATTGATAACGGGAAACTGTATATTGTGGTTGTTTACGTTTTGCACAATCGGAGAATATAACGGTTTAAAACCATTTGTGCAAAATTAAAATGAAAAAGATGTTGACAAAGCTCGAAAAGCGTGATATAATAGACAAGCACTCAAACGAGAGGGCACAAAAACAGAGGGTACTTG
>OGXI01003175.1_pt1 | contig 11421 bp, 8 predicted proteins | sample 1576221 | NCBI WGS metagenome assembly OGXI01 (sample SAMEA3541523, study PRJEB24748) | human gut metagenome | biome: human gut; feature: human-associated habitat; material: faeces | place: China | collected 2012
TGCCGTTTCTTGAATACAGCATTCCGTCAATAGAACAAAGTTTCGCATCAGGGTTCTGAATTTCCACCCATTCCAAATCCTTCATCTCCTTCAGTGCATTTACAATGTCTATAACTTTCTGGTCATGCTCTGCAGACTTTACAATCAGCTTGACAGCCTCCCTTTTTGCTTTGTTAAATTCTGCTGAATAAGATTTCAAATCCCGAAACGTATCAATTATCATTGTGTTACCATCTTTTTTAATCATTTTTTTAACTCCTTTCATTGTTTTTCATACAAGAAATATGCCGGATTTCCCGGCAGGCAAAAAAAGAGCAGCCGCAGGCTGCTCCAAATTATCGACGGGCGGAGAAAACCGCGGCTAACTTTGATAACTCGCCTGCTTTGCAGGACTCGTTACCAGGTTTTATTGATATCTCGCCGTATCGGTTCGGTACCAGAGCACGCATGATAACTCGTGCTTCGCGCGCACGTCGTGCTCTGCACTTCGACTTCGTCTCGCTTGGTAGCCCTTACGGGCTTGGTACACGCGAGCGTAGCTCGCGGTATCACAATTTGAAATTCTCATCATATGGCTTTATCCCTTTTTCCTTCATCTTCTGTAAGAGTGCAGAGGCTTCAATCGTCATACGGTTCTCTACAAAGAACTGCAGTGCGTCCTGCATCTGTTTATCGCAGAACACATCTTCGGCAATAAGCTTTGCTGTTGCTTCGCTGCCGAATATATTGAAAATCGTATCAAATATATTCAGATTGGACAGGCATAGTCTGTCAGATGTATTCTCCTCTGACCTGGTGGTCAGAAATGACTCAATTACAATACCTAACGAATAATACAGATTAGAGGACATTGTCGTTATCAGATGCCATCCGGCCATCCAGCCCCTGACGATGCTGACCATAGAAGGGAGGTCAAGATGATTGACGTATTTCTGTCTTGCGATAGTTCTCTCTCCGATAGTAATTTTTACCGTACATGCTACATCACCAGTTTCTAAAAAATGATGTACCAGCTTGCGCGCGTCCTCTTCTGACGGCAGTCCGGCATATGTTGTTGTATTGAATATGGAGCTGACAAGATTTTCAACGCTGTCAACAATAGACTTGTCGCATTTTTTTCTTCTGCGGTATGCATCAATATTTTCGTACGCTTTGACCTCTTGCACGAGAACTGCATTCTCCGGAAAAACTATTTCGTTTACCGCATGACAGTCATGGAACGCATCACGGTCAATCACCCTGATACCTCTTCCGAAAATTATCTTTTTTAAACTGTTACAGTTCTTAAATGCACAATGCTTAATCACTTCAACAGAATCAGGCATGATGATTTCTTTGGCCTGGCAGTCTACAAATGACAAAGGCTCAAGCACGGTTACGCCATCTTCAATTACCAATCTCTCGTCTTCTTTTACCATAATTTTTCATTCCTTTCTTTTTGTATTTATACATACAATATGCCGAAAATTAGACACAAAAAACGCAGCGCCAAAGGCGCTGCTGCAAAATTACAATCGCATTGAAGTATTCTTTTCATTTTTTCTGATTGCTTCCATCAGATAAGCTGCAATTTCAGTATGATTTCGCTGTACTGCCGACTCATGAAGAGATTTAAGAGTGTTTGGTGTGAGAACGTTGAAACTGATAAGTCGGATTGCGTCCTGTGTCCGATTTGCTTCAATCAGATGTTCCATTATCTTTTTTCCGACTCTTCTGATGTATGTTGTCAGCTCATCAGACGGTTTACGTCCAAAAGCGTAAAGATAAGAATACGTTGCAAAAGCAGTATCGTATGATGTTTTACCACCCCTGCCATACTGGTAGAGATTTTCATACATCTCCGGAATTCCGGAATTTAATGCACACTCACAGAGGCCTATGTTAGATTCGGCAATGAATTTTGGGAGATATATTACACGGCCGTTTACAGAAATTTCAACGGTCATTGGAATATCATATGAATCATATTTCCAGTATCCATTCCAATTTGTCGGGCTTACCGCACGCATTAAATTATACGGTAAAACATTGCTACGAATGTTTATCGCATTAACGCGTTCAAACGCATTATCTCCAAGAACCCTGACAGATATCGGAAGGTCAAGCTTCGCAACTTCAGTTTCCGCAAAAGCATAATCTTCTACGACGAGCAGGCCTTCATTCAGCTCTACTTCCGCCAAATGGTCGCAGCCATAGAACGCAGAATGCTTAATGACTTTGACATTTTTAGGGATTCTGACTTTCTGCAGTGCATGACACATAGAGAAACTTAAAGCTCCAATCTTTTCCAGCGATTCAGGGAAGCTTACGGATATAATTTCGCCGTGTCTTGAAAAGACATTATCCTTAATTGATTTAACGCCTTCAGGGATTACGAGATGCTTTAAATTGCTCTTATCCGTACCCCCATAGATTCCAACAACCTCCATATTGCTTTTTCTTACAAGTAAGCCATTGCTTAAGAGTTCCAGTCCCGCCTGTTCTGCGTTTTTTCCTGTTTTTCTTTTTGCCATTTTTTTTCTTCCTTTCTTTGTATGTTTTTTGTACATGGTTAATATGCTGGATTTGGCGGCGGGCAAAACAGGCAAAAATTCTTGCATTTTTGTGTGATTTTACATGTGCTTATTATGTGTACATGGGTAGTATTCTGTGTAAAGGCATATGCTTTGTTGCAGTCTTTTTGCACGGCACGCACAAAAAAAAGCGTCAGCTGATGCTGACGCTTTTTCCAAAATCTACGATAAAGCAAAGTCTTCTTTTTCTGTTTCTTTTGCGTTCTGCAAAATATATGAGACACTTGGCAGCCATCCTTTTTTCTGGAGGCGGTTTAAGATTCTCTTGTTATATCTTACTTCTACAAGTTTCAGGAAATCCATAAAGTCATCCTCATTCATAAATGCAATAATACTAAGCGCGGTTAATAGATAGTTTTCATGAATTTCCTTTTTTATTTTTTCATCCCTAGTCTTTCGGTATGCTTTGAATGCAGCAATGCTTCGGCTTGTCGTGCTTATGGCAAAAATATATGCTTCATTTAATGTCTCTACTGCTTTTTTGTCAGGCAGCATATCAAATGCCGTATCCGTAATCAGAAATCCATAATGTGACATATATTCAGGAATCACAAAATCAAACACATCAGCTGCATTATCCATATGGACATTAATACATATGGTTCCTGGAGACCTTTCCTCTTTTACAAAAGCAGCGATAAAATTACAGGGTATGGATTTAAGATTTACCACAATATCTTCGGTTCTTAGTAGGCCAGGGTGAAAAGCACGATTTCCGATGTATCTTAATGTTTCAGGAAAATCCAGATTCTTGATTAAGTCACACCTGGAAAATGTATCATTTCCAATCTCCTGCAATCCTTCATTAAATTTTACCTCTTTCAGCGTGTCGCAATAGTAAAATGCCCCATCGCCGATTGTCTTAACCTGAGGGGGGATTTCAAGCTTAACGATAGAACAAAACGCAAATGCCATAACACCGCCAATTTCTTCAATCCCGTTTCCAAAATCAACAGATTTTAAGCGAGAGCATTCGTAGAAAGCATGCTTTTCAATCTTTTTAAGACTGTTAGGGAAAGATACTTTTTCAATTTTAGAATTAGCAAACGCAAATGCCTTAATTTCTGTTACGCCTTCCGGGATTGTGATACTTCCATTTTTGCCACGCGGACATACCAGCAACGCGCTCCTATCTTTGTTATATAAAATTCCATCTGCGGCTTTATATTTCGGAATATCCGATTCTATTGTCTTCAAAGACCGTATGCCGTATAGAGCTTTCAGAAAATCGTCACCATCAAAAGGTTCCGCCGTGCTGCTGCCCGGTTCCAGGATAAGCTTTTCTGGAGTCAGTCTTGCTGCATAATATAAGCTTTTCGCATCCGAAACCTTAACGCATTTTGCAGGTTTTAACTGATGGAATTTGATTTTGCCTTCGGGGAGGATAACGGTGTCAGCATTCTCATCAATGTCAAGGATAGTAGTTCCATACTGTGTTCTGAATACCTTAAGGCCATTAGCAAAAGGCTGTTCCATAAACCCAGAGCCCGTAAAAGAATTTTCATACGTTGTAAATTTGCCACCTGAAAACAGATTAACAAATTTATGAGATTTGCATCCGTCCAAGGCATATTCATTAATCGAAATGAAATCGCTGCCATCAAGCGGCGTGTCTTCGCTTTGTCCAAAAGCATTCAATAATCTGAGTGTTGATTTAACTACTAGATACTTTCCGCTCTTAAACACTTTTGAGTTAGACTTAACGTTTTTGATATTAGGAAACATTCTGTTCGGGATACAGATATTTACTACTTCCGGGCTGATGCAAATTTCTTCAACACTAGGGAAAACTTTTTTGTTGTCCCGGTCAATATCAATGACCATATGCTGAAAACATAACTGCCTGACTGTGTCTTTTATATTAATGTCAGTACATGTTACACCATTCGTAAAAAAATCAACATCATTAACAGTTTCCCAGTGATAGCTTTCCAAATTTACTTTACTCATATTTTTAATTCCTTTCTTTTTTTCTGCCAGTATCATGGCGATATTTACATATACAATATGCCGGATTTGGCAGCAGGCAAAATAAAAAAGCCGCCATCTTCCGATGGCGGCTTCAATACGTTGTATGTCTTATTACATTATATCACAAAGTTTTTTCGTTCTGATTTCTCATCAGTCACTGTTGCTTCCAGCATATACGCCATGCCGGTCGTCCATTCATTTTTACGGAGCTGTTCTGCCAGCCTATCGCTGTATTTCAGCTTTACAAAATCAAGCTTTACAAAATCAACAAAATCTTTCTCGGGCATCATCCGGGCAAACGAAAATGCAATATCATCACTATTATCACGAATAAACTCTTTCGCTCTTTGACCTTTAGTCAGCTTGTAAGTTTTATACGCAGTAATGTCAACACTTTTTGCGTTTGATGCCATCAGAAATCCTTCATTGAGGACTTTTTTTGATAATTCAGGATGATTTGCAAAATTATTTAAAGCAAAATTTATTCTGGAATAATCACTGTTTAGCCTTATAGCGTCAGGTAGAACAAATTTGAAGTTTTCTGTCTGGTTTTTAAGATGGACACAGATGCTTGTTTTCGCATCTGAGGATATACCCTGCTTGACAAAGCCAAAAATGAAATCTTTTGGGATTGATGATGTATATACATTGATATCAGCATACACTCCATTCTGCGTAATATGTTGTATGAAAGCACTTTTTCCGATTTTTTTAATAGATTCTGGAAGAGCGACCTGTGTGAGACTATTACAATATATAAAAGCGCCAGCCCCAATTTCCTCCAGTCCTTCATTCAATACCAAATCTGTTAGTTTGAAGCAGCAGTAGAAAGCACAGACTCCGATTTTTTTGATTTGTGGCGGCAGAACCAGTTTTGAAATAGCACAGCCAGCAAATATGTTTTTGCAGCCATTTTCTCCAATACGTTCTAAGCCGTGACCAAAATCAACATCTTCCAGATTCTCGCATCCATAAAATGCCTCAGCCTCGATTTTTTCTAAACTGTCAGGGAGAACAACACCACTGATTTTAGAACCAGAGAAAGCTGCTTTCCTGATTCTTTTTACTCCTTCCGGAATAACTACTTTGCCGGTCTTCATCTGAGGGCAGGCAATCAGTGTTGTCATATCTGCAGAATATATTATGCCATCAGCTGTCTTATATCTTGGAATGCGGGATTCTATTTCTTTAATGCCATAATATCGCAGTTTCTCTCTTATGGTGTCATCAACTTTTAACCGTTCATCCTCAATGATTACTTTTTCAGCAAGTGTTTTTGATGGGTTAAAGCTGTTTATACATTTAATCCTTACACATTTTACATTTTTTTGAACTGCAAATACCAATTTTTCATCTGGTATTACTATTTCGTCAGCATCGCTATCAATATCAATTACTAAAGAGCCAAGCCTCTTAAGACCATCTATAAATGGTCTTTTCAAAAAACCAGACCCGTCAAATGCATGTATGTCAAATGACATATATTTTGAATCATCATAGTTACAGATTTCTTTTGCCTTGCATCCATCAAATGCGTAATTGGTAACCCCTTCAAACAGTCCGAAATTAATATACTCGCTTTCCGACTGTCCAAAAGCATTTAAAAGATTATCTCCCCTAAACCTTTTGATAAGGTATTTTCCGCTTGAAAAATATTTTGATTTTGACGATACTTTTTTGACGTTCGGGAACATTTTGTTCGGGATTAAAATGGATGTAACGTTATCTCTGATAATCAATTCTTCCACATTCGGATATTCCTTTTTGCAAGTGTTGCGGGCAATGTTTACGATTGGGTGCATCAAAGTTACGCTCTTAATGTCTGGTGTTACATCAATATCAGTACATACATCACCATCAGTATAATACGTAACTCCGTTAAACAATTCACACTTCATATTTTCTCTTCCTTTCTTTGTTTTTTTTGCCAGTATCCTGACTGTATTTACATATACAATATGCCGGATTTTGTTGAAAAGGAAATTGCACTTTTCCAAAGCTATTCTTGCTTTTCTACTTCATCCAGTGTTCAGCATACGAAGTCAGAAATGGCTCCTGACACACTCTTCTGAGTATCTGAAATGTCGGATACACCGCCCGGCCGTATGCTGTTTCTCAGGCTTTTGTTTAAAACCTTTTTTGTTTTTTCGCAAAAAAAATGCCCGGGAAATTATTCCCCGGGCTGGCTGCAAATCAGCATGATAAATCATCAAGTTTAAGTTTGTCAGATTCATTCAGTAAATAAGCCTTCGCTAATGTCATACTATTCGGCAGTATTTGCAGGATTTCAGTAAGCGCTTCAACGTTATCTACCAAATGCATACGAAAAATGTCAACCAATGCAGATTCTTCGTCAATATTGACGAATTCTCTTACACAATCAACAATATTTCCACGCAGATATTTCTCGGCAGCCATGCTTTTCAAGTCCTTGTATTCCGCCAATGCAATTTGGAATCTTACCCTTGCGTTAATCGCATACGGGAACATATTTTCTGGAAAATCGTTCTTAGCTGCAATGAAATTGCTTAACTCATTTCTTGTGTCTATCAGAATATGTGAAGGAAAATATACTGTCCGTTTTGGCGTATGTACTTTTACATACGGCTGAGCCAGTGAATCAGCCTTGTGTAATGTATCAAAATCACAGGCGAATGCGATTGTTTCTGAGACAGAACCGCAAAAATAAGATGGAATATTAGATGATTCCAAATACACGTCAGAGGCATGAACCGGGCCAATACTCTGAAGTTCTTTAACCGACGCAGGGAGCCGCAATTCTCTCAGTTTCGTGCCCATAAGGGCGTCGTTCTGTATGACTTTAACACGTTTCCCTAAATGGATATTTTCAAGTCCGGAACTGCAGAACGCATACGAGCCAATCGTACTGACACTATCAGGAATTACTATCTCACGCAGTGAAGTATTGGAGTCAAAGCATGAATCCGGAATTTCCGTAAGTGAATTGCTAAGCTTAACCTTTTGAAGCTTCCGGCAGTTAAAGAACACTGCTTTTTCAAGGCTTTTGACTGAATCAGGCATCTCTATTTCTTCAACCTCAGAGCCCCAAAATGCATTTTTCTCAATTTCTTTTGTCCCTTCTTTGATTTTTACAGCTCCATGTCTATTTTTCGGACATGCGAGCAGCGTTTTTCCGGCTTTGTCATACAAAACGCCATCATAAGTCATATATCTCTCACTTTTGTCTGTAATCTGAATATTTTGCAGATTGCTGCAATTTTTAATATAATTGCAAAAATCTTCTTTATCATCATACACCTCACAATCAATAACGAGATTCTTTGGCGCTGCATACGTATACAAAACACGCTTGAAAAACAGACTGCTGTTTTTGACGATTATTTTGTCATAGCTTTTACACAGTTCACGAAGAAATGTTACGTCATGTCTGTTATGCAGAAAATATGTTGCAGTTTCAGGGATTACCAGTTCCTTCGCATCCTTGTCAACATCAATAATCATACTTCCGGCCATATATGCACCGCCAACTGGTTCTAATTCCATGAATGCTGAACCAAAAAAAGCAAACTGGCGGCCGCCTTTTACACAGTCTTCATTAATGATTTTGGTTGACCTGCAGCCATAAAACGCATAGTCGTCAATAAACTCAACAGATTTCAAATTTATGACCTCATCTGGCTTTTTGCAGAACGTATTAAGCAGCCAGACGTCAGTACGCTTTCCGTTTTTATCCGGGAATATATTGTAATCTACCCTTATCAGCATGTCTGAATTGAGAAAATGTCTGTTGTAAGATATAATATTTCTTACATTTGGAAACATTTCGTTCGGGATTGACATACAATCTACTTCTTCTCCAATAACAAGCGTTTTTACGCTCGGGAATGATTTTTCTGCTACTTTTCCGATTGAAACATCGTCAAATCCTTCAAATTCCACTACCTCAACACCGTCATCAACATCCATATCAAACACTGATGTACTACCCGGAAGACATGTGCACATAAACCTGCAGCCATCACCACTTTTAAATTCTTTTATCATTTTTTTTACTCCTTTCTTTTTGCTGTTTTACAAAATTAATATGCAGTATTTTCCATACAGAAAAAACGCCCCGCAATTATTTTGCGGGACGCCGTCTCAGAGTCTACAGTTTCAGAAGCTTACAGCTTCATTGAAGGTTTTTTATTATTTTTTTTCATTTCTTCCATCAGATATGCTGCAATATTGTCGTTTCCCTTATTTACGGCATCTTCATACAAGTCCTTTGACGCCGCCGGGGTAAGCAGTCCAAGACCGATGAACTCGGCAGCTTCCGAATTTCGGCCTGTTGCTATTAAACGCGATGTGATACTTTTACTCATACGTTTTACATATTTTTTTAAGTCTTCACAAGGCTCTTTGTCAGACTCTAAAAGATACATATATGTTGCATATGCGGTATCAGTAGAAGGATTCCCTAAATTACAGTATTTGTACATCGTCTGCATCTTTTCCCGCATCCCGGAATTTAATGCACATTCGCAATCCGCTGCATTGGATAATTCTATATACTTCGGCAGGAAATAAGTGCCATCATTGGTCACCAGCTCTACAACCATCGGCCAGTTTCGGTGAGTATATTCTGAACGTGTAGTCCAGCTCATAGGACTTACGGCACGCATGAGGTTATGCGGCAATTCTCCGTGTATCGTTACTTTTTTTGCATACTGCAGTGCCTCATCTCCTACAACCCGCAGTGATTTTGGAAGCACGAACTCATTCAGATTTTCGCATATGTAAAATGCCGACCACTCAATTACCTGCAAGCCTTCATTGAAGACAACATTCTTCAGCTTAGAACAATCCATAAAAGCCTGGCTTTCAATGACCCGCAAGCTGTCAGGAAGAACGATTTCTTCAAGCCCTCTGCATGAAGCAAACGCGATTTTTCCAATGCATTCCAACCCATTTCCGAACTGAATATCAGTAAGGTTAGTACACCGGAAAAATGCATTGTTTTCAATCTTCTTTAACGAATCTGGAAACTTAACAGACTTGATATTGCTACATTGAAATTTGTTCTTAGATACAAATATATCCGGCCCGATAATTTCTATTCCCTCTGGAATTACCATATTTTCCGGAGCTTCTTTGATATCCGGTTTTAAGCTTACCAGTCTACGACTGTTCTTTTCAACCATAAAAATATCATTAACAACCTCCAGCTGTGGTGTTTTTGTTTTTGACTCTTTTTTTGTTTTCATTTTTCTAATTCCTTTCTTTTTTATTGTTTTTTTGTACAGTTTTAATATGCAGGAATTATCGACGGTAAAAAAAGCAATGGCAGCGCGGAGCGCTGCCTATATGTAATTCAGGCTGTTTTAACAAAGCCTTTTGAAACTTCATGATTAAATTTTTCTATATCATACCAGAAGCAACCAGTACATACTTTTGTATTTTCGTCTCCACAAATCCAGCCAACCTGGTATCCCATCGTTCTTGCGTCGAACCTCTTTCCACATTGTTTGCAGACAGTGCAATGCTGTCTTTTAGCATCGTTTGCGGGTTTACAAAGAGGCTGAAAGTCCTGTATTTTTTGTGTCTTAATATCCGTATTTGTTAATTCGTCATATCGTCCATTTTTGTGGTCGACTTCAACATTAACCCCAACATCCAGCAGAGCGCATTTTCGTTTTAACATTTCTTTTCTGATATCTTGGCGAATGCCACGGTATCTATTAACAGAATTTCTGTTTGTTCCATCAAGTTTAACTGAGTATACCTTGCCATTTTTATGTTCTCTTTTAATTTTATATTTTTTTCCAAGATAGCTTGCATCTGAACGAGCCCACTGACAACCATTAGTACTCCTAAAATTTGGATGTATTTTTTCAAGTTCCTCCACTGTAATCGCTCTGGAAAAACAGGTAGTAGCGTCTTCTGCATCATATTTAACGCCTGCATATATTTCAAAAAGCATACCAAGTGTTGAAGGCGTCAGAGAAGCAGCTTGGCATTCTTTTTTCTTAACAAATGTTAATATTTTTTTATTAGAAGTTTTTACTGATTTAACCATATCCTGAATTTTTTTATTAATTTCTTTATCTGTCATTCCGCTTCTCCCTTCTTATCAACTTGTGCTTCATCCTCGTGATAGTTCTCTTTAATCCGCTTAATAGACTTGTCGTAATATTCTTTTGATAACTCGCATCCAATAAAGTTTCTGCCTGTATTATTTGCAGCAACTGCTGTTGTTCCAGAACCGGAAAAACAATCAACCACTACATCTCCCTCTTCTGAATGCTTCTTTATTAATTCTTCAATCAATGCAAGTGGCTTTTGTGTTGGATGGAACCTTCCTTTATCGTGACAAATCGGGTATTTATAAATTCCGTTATCATACTCTGAATGAAATGTAGGGCGTCCGCCTTTAACACCAAGGATTGCAATCTCTCTTGCGTTCGTAAGATAATTTGTTTTGCTGTTAAGAGGTACAGGATTTGTTTTTAACCATTCAATAAATCTCAGCTGTTTAAATTTGGCTTTTTCGAAATATTCTTTTAATGTTGTTAGCTTCCAGAGGTCGTAAAAACAAATTAAAGTTCCACCTTTTCTTAGCACCCTGTATGCCTCAGATATAACGGTGTCTAGTCCTGTAAAACCACTATCCCAGTCTCCAAAATCCATTGAGACTCTGAAGCGGTCGGTATTGTCTCCTTTAAGCTCGCCAGATTGAAAGTTTGTATCTCTTGACACTTCGTATGGAGGGTCAATTAAAAATAAATCAACAGAGTTATTTGGAAGATTTTTTAGAAAGTCAAAACAGCTTTGGTTGCTTAATTCAATACTTGTGTTACTCATTAGAAATCACCTCCAAACCAAACAGAGGTGAAACTCCAATACATATAGTCAT
>OGXI01003177.1_pt1 | contig 11420 bp, 8 predicted proteins | sample 1576221 | NCBI WGS metagenome assembly OGXI01 (sample SAMEA3541523, study PRJEB24748) | human gut metagenome | biome: human gut; feature: human-associated habitat; material: faeces | place: China | collected 2012
CCACTTTATGTTGGTAGCGAGTAAAGACCGTGCCGCCCGCAGCTGCTCTATGCGGCGCTGGGCATCGCCGGGATGGGCCTTGCCAGCCGGGTGGATTACCACATCTTCCACAAACTGGCGTGGCCGCTTCTGGGCGTTTCGCTGCTCTTGTTGACGGCGGTGCTGTTCATGCCGGAGTACAACGGCTGCAAGCGGTGGCTGGTGCTGCCGGGGCTGGGCACCCTGCAGCCCAGCGAGATCGCAAAATTTGCAGTGGTGCTGGTGTTTGCCCACATCATCTCGCTCAACCATGACCGGATGCAGAGCTTTGCCGTGGGGGTGCTGCCCTTTGCGCTGGTGCTGGGCGTGGTGGCAGCGCTGATGCTGCTGGAGCCGCATCTTTCCGGTACGCTGCTCATTCTGGGCATCGGTGCCGTGCTGATGTTCGTGGGCGGCACCGGGCTGCGGTGGTTCGTGCTGGCGGGCGTGGGCGGTGCCGGGGCCATCGCGGCGGCGGTGGTCATCATGCCGGACCTGGTGCCATACGCAGCAGACCGCCTCCGCTCCTGGCAGGACCCCTTTGCAGACCCGCTGGGCGACGGGCACCAGACCATCCAGAGCCTGTATGCCATCGGGTCGGGCGGGGCGGCCGGGCTGGGGCTGGGCAACAGCCGCCAGAAGCACCTTTTCGTGCCCGAACCGCAGAACGACTTCATCTTTTCCATCGTCTGCGAGGAGCTGGGCTTCATCGGGGCCTGTGCAGTGGTGGGGCTGTTCGTGCTGCTGCTGTGGCGGGGCATCACCATCGCAGCCAGAGCGCCCGACCGATTCGGGGCGCTGCTGGTGGTGGGCTTCGTGGTGCAGGTGGCGCTGCAGGCCGTGCTGAACGTGGCCGTCGTCACCAACACCATCCCGAACACCGGCATCAGCCTGCCCTTCTTTTCCTCCGGCGGCACCAGCCTGATGATGCTTCTGGGCGAAATGGGCATTGTTTTGTCCGTTTCGAGGGGCGAGATGTAAAAAGAGTGCAGGGCCCGCCTGTTTCCGGAAACCACGCTGCGCTTCCGGCCTGCCAAAGGCTCTCCCTTTGGGGGGGTGCTGGTACGCGAAGCGGGACGGAGAAGGACAAACAAAACGACAAATTCCAATGCACATGCAGCCCTCATTTCGCATACCGTGGGGTATCTTTTGCGAAATGGGGGCTGCATTTATGGAAAACCGGATCGTGGTGATGGGCGGCCGCCCGCTGAACGGTGCAGTGCGCATCCCGGCGGCGAAAAACAGCGTGCTGCCGCTGCTTGCGGCGTCGATGCTCTGCGGCGATGTGCGCCTGCGGGCCGTGCCGCGCCTTTCGGATGTGGCGGCGAGCCTGGCGCTTTTGCGGGGCGCAGGCTGTGCGGCCCGGTGGGAAGTGGAGGATGTCCTTGTCTCTGGTACCCCGCAGAACAGTGCACGTTGAGCAGTCCGGTGCCGTCGGCGGTGACGTCGACCAGCGGACGGACGGATGCGATGCGTACGCCGGACCAGGAGTCGATGCCGATCTCGCGCCAGATGCCGGCGTTGGCCACGTCGATGCCCCAATCCCAGCCGAAGGAATAGCTCGGCTTGCGGATCTGGTTGAAGGCGTGGTGTTCGGTGTGCGGATAGTAGCCACGGGCCTGTTCCATGTGGTCGGATTCACGCACGGGGGATGTGAAGGTGACGGTCAGTTCGTTGGCGCCGTCTCTGAGCAGACCGCGCACATCCCAACGGTAGGAACGGTGGAAGTTGCGGGTGGAGGCGACCGGGCGGCCGTTCAATGCGATGTCGGCGATGGTGTCGAGGCCGTAGGCCACCAGGTCGTGACGGTCGGAGCCGTCATCCTGCCAATCGAAACGGCAGGTGAATCGCCAATCGACATCGCCGATCCACTGCTGCTTGTTCTCGTTGTCGCCGTCGAACGGGTCGTCGATCAGACCGGCGTTGAGCAGGTCAAGCGTGGCCTCTCCCGGCACAGTGGCCGGAATGCCCGCGGCGAGCGTCGCGCGCAGTGCCTCGGGAGCGGCTTCCGGGTTGACGGCGGTCAACGTCCAGCCCTCGTTCAGAGGAGCAAACGTGCTGGGGATGTGAGACATGGTGAATCCTTCTAACAAATATTCTGGAAAGAAAAGGGCCGCACCGCGATATGAATCTTGGCGCGGCCCTTGGTTGTGGAAAAAGGAAGTTGGAGGTTACGTTTTTTATTCCTTCACGGAGCCGGCTGCGATGCCGCTGTAGATCTGCTTCTGGAAGATCAGGAACAGGATCAGCATCGGCAGCAGCGTGATGATCACGCCGGCGCAGATCAGGTTGTACTTGCTGCCCATCGGGCCGGTGAAGGAGTACAGCGCGATGGCGATGGTCTTCAGATTCGCGTCCTGCAGGTAAAGGTTGGCGGCGTAGTACTCGTTGTACACACCGACGCCCTTCAGGATGGCGCAGGTCACGATCGCCGGCTTCAGCAGCGGCAGCAGGATCTTGTAGTAGACGGTGAAGTAGGAGGCGCCGTCCATGATGGCGGCCTCATCCAGGGAGGTCGAGATGTTCTCGAAGAACTGGATGAACACGTAGATGGAGATCACGTCGGTGCCGCACATCATCACAATGTAGCCCCACATCGTGTTGACGGCGTGGAAGTTGACCATCATCTTGTACAGCGCGACTTGCATGGCGATGCCCGGAAGCAGTGCCGCAAGGGCGAACATGCCACGGATCAGGCCGTTGCCGGGGAACTGGAAGCGGCTCAGCACGTAGGCCAGCATGGTGCCGATGATCGTGGTGACCACCAGGACCACCACCACCACGATGATGGAGTTGCGGAAGGCGACCGCCATGTTCGACGCGACGAACGCCTGCACGTAGTTGTCGAAGTTGAACCAGTTCTTCGGCATGTCCATGACGGACGTGCTCTGGTATTCCTTGTCCGTCTTGGCTGCGGTCACGAAGCAGCTGACCAGCGGCAGCAGCATCATGAAAGCGACGAAGATCAGAGAGAAATACTTGAGGAATACGGCCACCCCGATCTTGAACTTGTACCAGAAGCCCGCGGTCTTGGCTGCGGAACGTTCCTTAGCGAGTGCGACTGCGTCAGTCATCATGCCACCGCCTTTTCCTTGTTGCTCGGTCCGTTCTTGAAGACCGAAGCGTTCTTCCTGGCCATGCGGGCGCGCTGGCGCTCGATCTTGGCCGCCTGCTTCCTTGCCTTCTCCACGCCGTCATCGGCATCCTTGAACACGTACTTGAAGAACAGGTTCTGCAACAGCGCGCAGATGAGGATGATGATCAGCAGGACGATTGCCATGGCGGATGCCAAGCCGACCTTCTGGCTGGTGTGGGCGAGACGGTCCATGCGCACGAAGTAGGTGGCGGTGCCGTTGGCGCCGGAGGTGATGACGTACGGGCCTTCGAAGGCGGACAGCGAGCCGGTGATCGAAAGGATGACGTTCAGCACCAGGATGGTCTTGATGCCCGGCAGGATGATGTGCTTGAACTGCTGCCACTTGTTGGCGCCGTCGATTTCGGCCGCCTCGTACAGCGTCGAATCGATCGACATCATGGCGCCGATGAACAGGATCACGTTCTGGCCGAGATAACGCCAGACGGAGGCGCCCACCAGAGACCAGTTGTTAACGCTTTGGTCTTTCAGCCAGTATGGCAGGTTGTCGAGTTGGAATCCGCACCATTGGAGCACGGTGTCGAACACGTATCCGCGGGTGTAGAAGAACTTGAAGATGAAGCCGACCGCGATGCCGTTGATCAGATACGGGAAGAAGTAGATGGCCTTGAACGCGCTGCCGCCACGGACCTTGAACGCCAGCATGGTGGACAGATACAGCGCCAGCGCCACCTGGATCAGCGCGCCGACCATGTAGTAGAGGCTCAGCTTCAGGGAGGAAAGCGTGTCGGGACGGGTGAAGACATCGATGTAGTTCTGGAGGCCGACGAATTGGCGCGGGCCGATGTACTTCATCTTGTAGAACGAGTAGCCGATCATGGATCCGAATGGCCAGTAAGTGAAGATTACGAGCAGTGCGACCGGAATCGCGGAAAAGGCGACGATGACGCCCGCCTTACGCCAATCTCGGGGCTGCTTGTTGAATGGAATCTCGGCCTTCTCGGTCGGTTCCACTGCTGCTGCAGTCATGATATCCCCCTCTTTGGGTTGCTTCTCTGCCTAACGAAAAATTGCGATGGAAGAGGACTTCGGCTTGGTTCCGCCGAGAACGAGCCGAAGTCCTCAGTGATGGATGCGCGACTTCACGCCGTCACGCCTGGCGTTCCGGAATCACTTGGTGTCGACGCCTTCGGAATCAAGGGCGTCGTTCCACTTCTGGTTCCACTCCTTGACGAGGTCGTTGTAGGACTCGTCTTTATTGGCCGCGTGCTCGACGATGCTCTGGACACGGGAGTCGCCGCCGGTGTTGATGTTGAGTTCGGAATCGGAGTTGAGGTCGTTGAACAGATCCTCCTCGCCGTCAGGAGCCGGTTCGTCGGCGATGAGCTTGACGTTCTTGAAGTCGGAGTAGAGGTCCGGCAGCTTGTCGTCGTCGGCCGCGATCGAGACGCCGCCTTCGTTGTAGGCGTAGTTGGACTTCTCGGTCAGCCACTTGACGAAGATCATGGCCGCTTCCTGGTTGGTGGTGGAGGAGTTCTTGTTGATGCCGTACGCGTAGTCAGAAGCGGAGGTGGCGTACTGCTTGCCCTTGACGGAGATCGGGAACGGCATGTAGCCGACGTCCTTGGCGTTGTCGCCTGCGGACTGGATCTGGGAGACCGCCCAGGAGCCGAGCACCATGGTGGCGATGTCGCCGCTGTTCAGCTTGTTCTTGGAAGTTTCCCAATCGGTGGTGGAGTAATCGTCCTCGGTCAGGCCATCGGCCACGGCGTCATACAGGATCTTGTAGACGTTGTAGGCGTGGGTGCCGTCACCCGGATCCTTGAACGGGTTCTTGGTGTGGGTGAAGACGTTGTTCATGTAGTTGGGATCGCCGCTGGCCGTGCCGCCGATGTACGCGTCCCAGGCGCCCATGGTCCAACCAGCCGCGTAGTTGGTGTACAGCGGAGTGGCCTTGGTCTTCTCCTTGATGGCCTTCAGGTCGGAGATGAATTCCTTCGGGGTGGTCGGCAGCTTGTCGATGCCGGCCTCCTTGAAGATCCTCTTGTTGTAGACGATGCCGGAGGCGTTGCCGACCGAAGCCACGCCGTAGACCTTCTTCTGGTAGGACTGGTTGACAGCGTACTTGATCTCCTTGTTCATGTCTCCGAGGGAGCCGTAGGAGATGAAGTAGTTCTGCAGTTCGGCCCTGTCGACCGCCGGAATCATCATGATGTCGCCCCAGTCACCGCCCTGCAGACGGGTCATGGCGCTGTTGGCATAGTCGCTGTTGGCTTCGACGGTGACCTTGATGTTCGGATAGGTCTTGTTGAATTCGGCGATGTACTGCTTCCAGGTCGTTCCCGGATAGTCGTTCTTGAGCATATCGGTACGATGGCTGAACAGCTTCAGATTGGCCTTGATGTCCTTGCCGGTCTGACCAAGCTTGATGTCCTTGTACTGTATGTCGGTGACCTTGGAGGAGCCACTGCCGCTGCCACCGCAGGCCGCCATGCTCACCGCGCAGACAGCCGCGATGCCGGCTGCGACGATCTTCTTGAGATTCATCTTCCGATCCTTCCTTGTGAATCCTTGTCCATCACTTCCGGAGTCTCGGCACCGATGCTCCATTGGTGATACCTTTTTCATCTCAGGCCTCTCTGCCTGCCTTTGATGAACTGGTAGTTATACCATAAATGAACCCCTTAAGTTTGTCAAGCGCTTAAGTTGCGCTCCGCGCCCTCGCCGCACAGCCGCAGTGCCGTCGCAACCCTATGGTCAACCCGCTTCAAATACAGAAAACACCAATCGTTTCAATACATCGAAGCGGTTTGATGTCCATCCCCCACAACCCGCGACCGTTCACGTTAAGAGGGTTAATGTAAATTTTTTTACCGGAGTGTCATTAAGCGCTTAAGCATACGTATGCAAAATCCTGCAGCAGCGAAAAACGGCGGAATCGCAACGAAAACGGCGTGCCGCGCCATGAATGGACGCGGCACGCCGTTCATGGAACAACGCGCGACGGCGATCGCCGGACGCTCAGCCCTTGCGGGAAGCCAGGAAATCGCGGTACCACATGAAGCTGTCCTTCGGGATGCGCTCCTGCGTGGCGTAGTCGACGTATGTGATGCCGAATCGCTTGGCATAGCCGAAATACCATTCGAAATTGTCAAGCAGCGACCACACGAAATAGCCGGTCAGCGGCACGCCTTCGTCGATGGCGCGCTTCGCCGCGGCGAAATGACGCTTGAGATAGTCGATGCGGTCCGGATCATGCACCGATTTCGTGCCGTCCTCGTTCACCGTCAGCTGGTCCTTGCAGGCCATGCCGTTCTCGGTGACCACCAGATCGACCTCCGGATAGTTGTCGTGCACGCGCACCAGCAGGTCATGCAGGCCGTCCGGATCGATGTTCCAGCCCATGTCGGTGTGCGGGCCCTCGGTGGACAGCCAGTCCACGTCGGACGCTCCAGGGGCGGTGGACGCCTCGGTGCTTTGCGGGAACTGCGGACGGTCGGACATGGCCACCCGGTTGGTGGAATAGTAGTTGATGCCCAACACGTCGATCGGCTGGTGGATGAGCTCGAGGTCTCCGGACTGGATGAAGTCCCAGTCGCAGATGCCCTTGGTGATGGAGAACAGTTCGTCCGGGTAACGGCCGCGCAGCATCGGGTCGAGGAAAGCGCGGTTGGAGATCAGGTCGAGGCGATGGCAGGCGTCGGCGTCGCCACGGTTGAACTGCAGATTCAACGTGACCGAACACTTGGCCTTGTCCCCCACTTCGGCGCGGACGGCCTGCGTCATCAGACCATGCGCCAGATTCAGGTGGTGGACCGCCGGGAAGGCGCCGGGCCCGAGGCCCAGGCCCGGCGCGTGCTCCTTGGCTCCGTAGCTCAGGTAGGACGAACACCACGGCTCGTTCAGCGTGGTCCAGGTGTCGACGCGGTCGCCGAGGCGCTTGGCCACGATACCCGCGTAGTCGGCGAGCGCATAGGCGGTTCTGCGGTTCAGCCAGCCGCCCTCGTCGCCGAGGTATTGCGGCAAATCCCAGTGGTACAGCGTCACGACCGGCTTGATGCCGGCCTCCAGCAGGGCGTCCACGACGCCTTCGTAGAAGTCGAGGCCTTTTTCGTTGGGCACGCCATCAGGCGTCGATATGATGCGGGGCACGGCGATCGAGAAGCGGTAGGCGTCCACGCCGAGGTCCTTGAGCAGCGCGAGGTCCTCGCGCCAACGATGGTAGGAATCGGTGGCCACATCGCCGGTGTCGCCGGCGATGGTGGCTCCCGGCGTATGGCTGAAGGTGTCCCAGATGGAGGGGCAACGGCCATCCTCGGTCACCGCGCCTTCGATCTGATAGGCCGCTGTGGCCGTGCCGAATGTGAAATCTTGTGGAAAAGTTAACGTCATTGCGTGTCCTTTACTGAAGCGGTTAAGATATTGATGAGGTTAACCGATGTCATAGATTGTTTGCAAACGACACGCCCCGTTCCGCGGAGCGGGAGACACCATCGATTCGTTCCAAGGAAGGGCCATGAACACCACCACCCAAGCATCGCGATTCATTCCAATCACCAATCCGGACCTTCGGTTCATGGGGCGCATCGACCGCACCCCCGCCGACCATCAGACCTGGGCGTTCCCCTACACGCAGGTATCGTTCCGTTGCACCGGCACCAGCATCGGCGTGCGCCTCGTCAACCATTGGGGGTACGGCGACGCGTATCTCGGCGCCATCATCGACGGCATGCAGGTCAAGGCGCGCGTGCCCATCGACGGCGCGCATGACGGCATCAGCATGGAAAACGGCTATCCAAGCCGCGTGGAACCGACCGGACAGCAGGACGACGGACCGCGCCATCCGGTCGACGTGGCAATCGCCGCCGATCTGCCGAACATCGAACATGAAGTGACGATCTTCAAACGGCAGGACGAGGGCAACAATCGTTTTGACGTGTATGGCATTCTGCTGGACGAGGGAGCGAAGCTCATGCCGACGGCGACGCCGCTGCCGGAGCGCCGCATCGAAGTGTACGGCGATTCCGTAACGTGCGGCGAGCGCTGCGAAGCGGCCTGCTACGTGGGACAGGCCGATCCGGAGGTGGATCTGAGCCCGTACAGCAACGCTTGGTATTCGTACGCCGCCATCACCGCACGCAATCTCGGCGCGCAGGCGCACTTGGTCTCGCAGGGCGGCACGACCCTGCTGGACGGCATCGGCTGGTTCCACGCGCCGGACTACATCGGCATGGAAAGCATCTGGGACAAATCCGTCTACAACACGCAGCTGGGCGGCACGTCCCCTTGGGATTTCGCGCAATACACGCCGCATGTCGTCGTGGTCGCGCTGGGTCAGAACGATGCGCATCCCCGCGATTTCATGGCGGACGACTATGACGGCGAGGAAGCCACGCATTGGCGGGCCCGGTACGTCGATTTCGTGCACGCGCTGCGCGGAAAATATCCGCATGCGCTGATCGTGCTCGCCACCACCGTGCTCATCCACGACCCGTCCTGGGATCGCGCGATCGACGAGGTGTGCCATACGGTCAACGACGAAGGCGACGACCGCGTACAGCACTTCCTGTACTCGCGCAACGCGGCGGCCACACCCGGCCATCCGCGCGTGGCGGAACAGCAGGCAATGGCCGACGAGCTGACCGCGTATCTGGAGTCCTTCGGCCCCGATCTGTGGAAGTGACCTCGAGGCGGCCCTCATAGCGGCCTCGAAACGACTCCAACAACCACAACAACCCCATAGCGAAACCGGCCGCCCCTCGAATCGAAGGGACGGCCGGTTTTCCATATCGTCACTCGGTTATCATCACCTGGTGGCGTCACGCCACGGCATCACTCACCGTCGTCATTCGACGCCGTGTGATCCGTCAGATCAAGCCGGAACGGCTGGGCGGGCAATCCATCGCTGTTGAACAGCGGAGCCGGCCCCCAGCTGCGCCATGCGTACCGCATCGACATCGGTTCCGGCACATCCGGACATGCCAGCGTGATCGTGCCGATGCTGCGGCTGTTGACGGGAATGCCGAATTCGGTGGCGTTGTAATCGACCACGTTCACCTTGGAATTGACGAGGTCGTCGATATCGCAATCCACGAAAATCGCCGCGGTGGCCGGATGGAACACGCCGTCCGCGCCCGCAAGCTCGAAACCGGAGCTCTCCGGCGAACGCACCAGCGAAGGCGGCTCCGCATCGGAGCCCTGATTCCTGCTGCCGGGCGTGGTGCCGTCGAAATGCAGGCCGTGCGCGTAACGGAAGAACAGCCGTACGCGGCCGTTCGGATCGCAACGGAAGCCCAACACCGTCGGCCCGTACACGGGAATGCGGGACATGCCGTAAACCTGCCTCAACGCGCAATCGGCGAGCCGTTCGCCCGGAGTGCGCTTGTCGACGGGATGGATGTTGTCGTACTCGCCACAATCGATGGTGCAGATGACGTACACGTTGTCGATGGACTGCGCCGCGTCCCATTGGGCCTCGCGCAGCACCGGCCACAGCATCGGATCGCCTTCGGTCTCGTCCACCTTCTTGTCGATCCATTGCGGAAGCTGCACGATGAGGAACGGCAGGTTCTCGCTCCAGATGGCGCGCCACTCGCCGATCAGCATGCCCAGCAGCTCACGGTAGGACCCACAATACGGTTCGTCCTCCTCGCCTTGGTACCACAGGAAACCAGCCAGCGAGTATGGCGCGATGCGTTCCAGCATGGCGCGGAACGGTCCGGTCGGACGGTACTGCGACGTCGGCGTGACCGGCGGCGGCCACGGGCATGCGCCGTACTGTTCGTTCAGCGTATCCCACGTCACGTCGGGATCGGCTTCCTTGGCGGCCGCGATATTCGCGTTCCAAGCATCGAATCTCGTCTGCCATTCGTCGGTTTCCAGCTTGAACTGCTCCTGCGTCTTGCCGGCGATCGCACGCTCGTACCGGGTGAGATAGCCACGTCCTGCCTCGCTGGAATTCAACGCGTCCTCGCTCATCCAGCACGTGATCGACGTGCCGCCGATATAGCAGTCCACGATGCCGATCGGCAGATCGGGGTCGAGTTCGGAGCGCAGCTTGTGCGCGAAATAATAGGCGACGGCGCTCATCACACCGCTGTTTTCCGGCGATGATTCCTGCCAGCTCGCCGCGTTCTCCGCATTGCGGTTGATGACGCCGGTTTTCGGCACGTTGTAGAAACGCAGCAGCGGATCGGCGCAATTCTCAAGGGCCGCTTCGGCGTTCTCGCTGTTGCGCAGCTCAAGTTCCATATTGCTTTGGCCGCCGGCAAGCCACACCTCGCCGATCAGCACGTCCTCGAATTCGAGGAAATCGTTGCCCGCGGTGACGCGGAGCGTGTACGGACCGCCCTCCGGCTGCGCGGGAAGCATCACGCGCCACGGCGAAAGACCGTCCTTGAGATCCTTCGAAGCGTACGCGTGGGCCTGCGCGACCATCGACCCGTCGAAATCGCGAATCTGCGCGACGACTTCCATACCTGCGCAATCGGCATCCAACGCACCGAACACGGCGTTGGGCTTGTTGCGCTGCAATACCATATGCGAGGCGAAAATCGCCGCCACATGCAACACACCGGCCGAGCTACGTTCCTCGACCTCATCGGCTTCCGCAGTCAGTTCAGATCCCGGCGCGGGACCAGTCGCAGCAACCATGGCATCTCTTCCTACTAGAAATATGACATGCCTATCCTATGCCATTCCCGGCCGAGGATACGCGAATCCATCATCCAGTGAGCAGTGGATTTTTTACGATTTCGCGGCTCACTTTGTGGACTGGATACGTACCAAAACGGCCGCTCCGGTAGGATGGACCCCAGTTTGCAGGACAAAATCCATGCACGAAACCACGAATTTCATCTGCGAATGGTAGAAACCCGAACGCTTTCCAAGCGTTCACCCCACTACACAAAAGGAGTGCCAAGTACAATGGCTGCACAAATCTGGTATGAGAACGATGGAGATCTCTCGGTCCTCGAAGGCAAGAAGGTGGCCATCATCGGTTATGGTTCCCAGGGCCATGCCCATGCGCTGAACCTGCGTGATTCCGGCGTCGACGTCGTCGTCGGCCTGCGCCCGACCTCCAAGTCCGTCGAGCACGCCAAGGAGCAGGGTCTGGAAGTCAAGTCCGTTCCGGAAGCCGCCGCCGAGGCCGACATCATCATGATTCTGGCTCCCGATCAGTACCAGCGCACCATCTGGGCCAACGACATCGAACCGAACATCAAGCCGGGCGCCGCCGTCGCCTTCGCTCATGGCTTCAACATCCACTACGGCTACATCAAGCCGACCGAGGACCACCCGGTCTTCA
>OGXI01003191.1_pt1 | contig 11383 bp, 9 predicted proteins | sample 1576221 | NCBI WGS metagenome assembly OGXI01 (sample SAMEA3541523, study PRJEB24748) | human gut metagenome | biome: human gut; feature: human-associated habitat; material: faeces | place: China | collected 2012
TAGGCCTGCGCGGCAGAGTAGTGCTGGCGCTGCATTTTGCCCGGGCTGCGAAGGATGCCTGCGCATCACCGTCGGAACCCCCGCGGAGAACGCCCGGATGATAGAAACCGTCAAAAACTTCCGATTATGAAAAAAGCCCTCTTCATCGACCGCGACGGCACGATCATCGCCGAACCCGCCGACGAACAGATCGACAGCCTCGAAAAACTCGCGTTCGTGCCCGGAGCCATCTCCGCCCTGAAGGCGCTCACGGGCCTCGGGTTCGACCTCGTGCTGGCCACCAACCAGGACGGGCTCGGCACCCCGTCCTTCCCCGAGGATACCTTTTGGCCGGCGCATAACAAAATGCTCGCGACGCTCGGCGGCGAGGGCGTCGCGTTCGACGACCAGCTGATCGACCGCACGTTCGAGGCCGACGCCGCCCCCACGCGCAAACCCCGGACAGGGATGTTCGGCCGCTACACGGGCGGCGAATACGACCTCGCGGCGAGCTACGTCATCGGCGACCGCGCGACCGACATCCTGCTGGCCCGCAACCTCGGGGCACGGGGCATCCTGCTCGCTCCCCCCGCCGAAGGGCTGCGGACGCTGGAGGAAGCCGGCGCCGCCGACGCCTGTGCGCTGATCACCGACTCGTGGAGCGAAATCGCCGAATTCATCCGCCGCGGCGAACGCCGGGCCGAAATCCGGCGCGAGACCCGCGAGACGCAGATCACCGTCCGCCTCGACCTCGACGGCCGCGGGGATTTCAACGGCCAAATCTCCACGGGCCTGCGCTTTCTGGACCACATGCTCGCGCAGATCGCCCACCACGGCGGCGTCGCGCTGGCCGTCGACGCGCGGGGCGATCTGGACATCGACGAACACCACACGATGGAGGACGTGGCCATCACGCTGGGCGAGGCCGTCGACCGCGCGCTGGGCGCGAAGGCCGGGATCGCCCGCTACGGCTTCGCCCTGCCGATGGACGACTGCCGGGCGCTGGCGCTGCTCGACTTCGGGGGCCGCATCGACTTCGAGTGGGACGCCTCGTTCCGCCGCGAGCGGGTTGGCGACGTTCCGACCGAAATGTTCCGCCACTTCTTCCACTCGTTCGCATGCGCCGCGCGGTGCAACCTCCAAATCTCGGCCCGCGGCGACAACGACCACCACAAGGCCGAGGCCGTCTTCAAGGCCTTCGCCCGCGCCCTGCGCATGGCCGTGGCGCACATCCCGTTCGATTACACCGTCCCCAGCAGCAAAGGAGTCCTATGATAGCCGTCGTCGATTACGCCACGGGCAACCTGCGGTCGGTTGCCGACGCCCTTCGCCGCGCAGGGGCCGAATTCACGCTCACGGCCGATCCCGCCCTGCTGCGCGGGGCCGACAAAGTGATCCTCCCGGGAGTCGGCGAGGCCTCGTCGGCCATGTCGCAGCTCCGCGAGCGGGGACTCGACACGGTGATCCCCTCGCTCACGCAGCCCGTCCTGGGCATCTGCATCGGCATGCAGCTGATGTGCCTTTCGAGCGAGGAGGGCGACGCCCGCTGCATGGGCATCTTCCCGACGCAGGTCCTGCGGCTTCCGGCCACGGCGGCCGACGGCGCGCGGCTCAAAGTCCCCCACGTGGGCTGGGACACAATCACCTCGCTCCGCTCGCCGCTGTTCGACGAAACGGCCGGGGAAACCTATGTATATTACGTCCACTCCTTCGCCGCCGAACCCTGCGCCGCAACCATCGCCACGACCGACTACGGTCGCCCGTTCAGCGCGGCGCTCGGGAGCGGCAACTTCTTCGGCATCATCAACGGCCGCAGCGGCAACACGAACACCATCAAGGTCGAGTATCTTCGGCACGCAGTTCCACCCCGAAAAAAGCGGTGCGGCGGGCGCGCGGATTTTACTCAATTTTCTAAACCTCTGACACCATGATCGAAATCATACCCGCAACGGACATCATCGGCGGCCAGTGCGTGCGCCTCACGCAGGGCGACTACGCCAGCCGGAAGACCTACTACCGCGACCCGCTCGAAGCGGCGCTCCGCTTCGAGGAGGCGGGTATCCGCCGCCTGCACATGGTCGACCTCGACGGCGCGAAGGCCTCGGAGCCGCGCAACCTCGCCGTGCTGGAACGCATCGCCGCGCGGACCTCGCTCGAAGTGCAGTACGGCGGAGGCATCAAGAGCCGCGAGGCCCTGCACAGCGTCTTCGACGCCGGAGCGCGCCGCGCCATCTGCGGCAGCGTCGCCGTCCGTCGGCCCGACCTTTTCGCCGCATGGCTCGCGGAGTTCGACCCCGGGCGGCTGATCCTCGGGGCCGACGTCCGCAACGGCGCGGTGGCCATCGAGGGCTGGCTGGAAAGTTCGACGCTCTCGGCCCCCGAGCTGATCGGGCGATTCATTCCGCAGGGGCTTACGCAGGTTATCTGCACCGACATCTCCCGCGACGGCATGCTCTGCGGCCCCTCGGCAGCCTTCTACGCCGACCTGCAAGGCCGCTTCCCGACGGTGGAGATCACCGTCAGCGGCGGCATCTCTTCGATGTCGGACATCGAAGAGTTAGACCGGCAGGGCCTGCGGAGCGTCATCGTCGGCAAAGCCCTCTACGAAGGGCGCATCACCCTCAAAGACCTCGCGCGATGCTTGCCAAACGCATAATCCCCTGCCTCGACATCCGCGACGGACAGACCGTCAAGGGCATCAACTTCGTGGGACTGCGCCAGGTCGGCGACCCCGTGGAGCTGGGTGCGAAATACGCCGCCGAAGGGGCCGACGAACTGGTCTACCTCGACATCAGCGCCTCGGAGGAGGGACGCCGCACCTTCACGGAGCTGGTCGCGCGCATCGCCGCGCGCATCGACATCCCGTTCACCGTCGGAGGCGGCATTTCGTCGGTCGACGACGCCTCCAGGCTGCTCGACGCCGGAGCCGACAAGATCACCCTCAACAGCGCCGCCGTGGCCAACCCCGCGCTGATCGACGCCATCGCCGCCAGATACGGCTCGCAGTTCGTCGTCGCGGCCATCGACGCCCGGACCGTCGACGGCCGCTGGGTCGTCACGACCCACGGAGGCCGACGCCCCACCCAGCGCGAACTCTTCGCCTGGGCCGCCGAGGCCGCCGACCGCGGCGCGGGCGAAATCCTCTTCACCTCGATGGACCACGACGGCACGAAGAACGGCTACCCGTGCGACACCTTCGCGCGGCTGGCGGAACTGCCCGTCCCGATCATCGCCTCGGGCGGCGCGGGCACGGCGGACCACATCGCCGACGTGCTGACCCTCGGCCGTGCCGACGCGGCGCTGGCCGCCAGCATCTTCCATTACAACGAGATTCCGATCCCCGCAGCCAACAGGAAATTAGCTGTGAGGAAATTGAAAACATTCTGAAAACATCAGATTATAAAACCACTATGAAAATCGAAGGAAAACCGTTTTCGGCGTTCGACGCCGCAAAACTCCCCGGCGGACTCGTCCCCGCCGTCATTCAGGACGACCGCACCCTCCAGGTCCTCATGCTGGGCTACATGAACCGCGAAGCCTATGAAAAAAGCCTCGCCGAAGGCCGCGTCACGTTTTACAGCCGCTCGCGCCAGCGTCTCTGGACCAAGGGCGAGACCAGCGGCAACTGGCTCGACATCGTGTCGGTGGCCGCCGACTGCGACTGCGACACGCTGCTCATCCGCGTCATCCCCCACGGCCCGACCTGCCACACGGGGTCGAAAACCTGCTTCGGAGAGGCCGTGCCCGAAACCGAAGGTTTCATCCGCTACCTGCAAAGCGTCATCCGGGGACGTCACGCCGAGATGCCCGAAGGCTCCTACACCTCGAAGCTCTTCAACCGCGGCGTGAACAAGATCGCGCAGAAGGTCGGCGAGGAGGCTGTGGAGACCGTCATCGAGGCCGTGGCCCAGAACCGCGAGGCGATGATCTACGAGGCTTCGGACCTCGTCTACCACCTGCTCGTGCTGCTCGAAGCCACCGGATGCTCGATCGCCGACCTCGAAAAAGAGTTGGCGCGCAGGCACTCCTGACCCCTCCCGGAAGCGTTCCGACACCCGGAAAAGCCGCTTCGGGCGAAAGAATGTAACGAATTGTTTGCTTTTTTCGCCCGAAGCGCTTATTTTTGCAATCGAACACCGTCAGCATCAGCGTCAAAGACTGCATGAAAACCGTAATCACATCCGAATACGAAGCCCTGTTCCGCCAACATTTCCGGCTGGCGACGCTCTATGCCGAACGCATCGTCGGTTCGGCATATCAATGATTATTTCAAATATATTGAAAGCATATTGACCGAGTCTTTCGTTCTTGTGCGTATTTTCGTCTAATAAAGTGCAAAGCGTTTCTTTGGCATCAGCCAAATTTATCGAAACAATCTCTGCATACAGGTGCATAATGTTATCAAAGAAAAAATTAATATTGTTGTTTTTTTGTTCTGTCAATAAATTCTTCATATTGATAAGTGAATTTTTAAGATTTTCAAAATCAGTCGGCTTTGTTATGTATTCTTTGACGTTGTATTTAATAGCCGCTTTGGCATATTCAAAATCTGCATATCCGCTAAGTAAAATAACTTGCGTCCAAGGTTTGTTTTCGTAAATATATTGAGCAAGGTCAATACCCGAAACCTGTACCATTCTTATATCAGAGATAACTAAATCAACATTGTTTTCTTCAAGATATTTAATCGCGTCACTGCCGTCACGGAAAGTTCCGACGACCTCAAAACCAACGTCACAGTTATTTATGAATGTGGATATACTTGTGCGAATCATCATTTCATCGTCAACAACTATTACACTGAACATAAAAATCCTCTTTTCTGTCTTTCATATTTCTTCGTAGATGATTGTAACATATAGAATTGAATTATTCAAGCACAAAATATAAAAATGTATGTATAAATAGCTAATTAAAGATATAAATAAAATGTAATGATATTCACATTGCACAATTAAGAGGTCAAAATATTAACACAAAGTAAACTTTTTGCACTTGAAATATGAACAGGAGTCAGATAAAATATAATTAAATAAAAAAGAAACAGAGGGTGATGAAATGATTAAGGTAAAGTCGAAACCGAAAGAAAACGCAAATACAGTAAGAAAAAAGAATCGCTGGAAAGACTTCCGTGATAATGCAGAACTCTCCGCATTAATGATACCGGGAATAGTTCTGTTGCTGGTATTTGCATACGTACCGATGTTGGGTATAATAATTGCATTTAAAGATTACAGAAATAACTTAGGAATTTTTAAAAGTAAATGGGTTGGATTCCAAAACTTCAAATTCTTCTTTGAATCACAGGATGCTTGGAGAATAGGAAGAAATACGGTAGGATACGGTATACTGTTTATAGTTATTGGTTTAATCGCGGCAGTGACGATTGCCATTCTTCTTTATGAAGTACGCAGCAGAAAAGCATTAAAATTCTATCAAACAAGCATGATACTGCCACATTTTCTTTCATGGGTAATTGTAGGTTACATAACATACATTTTGCTTGAACCGAGCATGGGTATCTTAAACAAGATAATCCGCTTCTTCGGCGGTGAAGGACTTCAATGGTATTCGGAACCGAAATACTGGATATTCATTTTGCCGATAATCAATGTTTGGAAAACAGTCGGATTAAAATCAATTATGTACTATGCGGCACTTATGGGAATTGACGAACAACTTTTTGAGGCGGCGCAGATTGACGGTGCGGGAAGATTTAAACAAATTCTATACATCACAATTCCGTCACTTGTACCGCTTATGGTAACACTTACAATATTGGACGTAGGACACATAATAAAAGGTGACTTCGGTTTGTTCTATACAATACCGAGAGATGTCGGACTTCTTTATCCGACAACCGATATAATTGATACATACGTTTATCGAGGATTGAGAACCGGCAGTGATATAGGTATTACTACAGCGGTTGGTTTGTTCCAATCGGCAGTTGGTTTGGTTATGGTAATAGCAACGAACTTAGTTGTTAAAAAGATTTCGCCGGAAAATTCGTTATTCTAAAGGAGGGTGAAGAAAATGAAAAAAAGCAAAAGAATTCCGAACATAATTATCAACATAATGTTTTGTCTGGGATCATTAGTATTCATACTTCCGTTTGTATTAATTATTTCAGCATCGTTTTCGGATGAACAGACATTGCTCTCGGAGGGATATAAATTAATCCCGTCAGTATTTTCGACAGAGGCATATAAATATGTATTCAGAAATCCACAGCAACTTTTGGATTCATATAAGGTGACAATTATTTATTCGATAGTTGCAACAGTTTTGGGAGTAGTGGTAATGGCAATGCTTGCATATCCGCTTTCAAGACCGAATTACAAATATAAAAAGATAGCAACATTCTTTATATTCTTTACAATGTTGTTTTCGGGCGGACTTATTCCGACATATATTTGGATAACAAGATACCTACATCTTGGTGATACAATTTGGGTGTATATATTACCTTGTCTTGTAAACGCGTTTCATGTTATAGTTATAAGGAGCTTTTTCCAAGGACTGCCGCAGGCACTTATGGAATCGGCTAAGATTGACGGTGCGAGTGAATTACAGACATTCTTTAAGATTGTTATGCCGCTTTCAAAGCCGGTAATAGCGACAATATCATTGTTGACTCTTCTTTCAAGATGGAATGACTGGAACACGGCACTTATCTATATTAAATCAAGCAATTTGTATTCACTTCAATATTTATTGCAGAAAATATTGCGTGAGGCTGAATTTGTAAAGAATATGGCGGACAGTTCTCCTGTAGCGGGAATGGATCTTGATTTATCAAATCTGCCGTCAGTAACGATACGTTTTGCAATGTGTATGGTTGCGGCAGGTCCTATGCTTATCATTTTCCCATTCTTCCAGAAATACTTTGCAAAAGGTCTTACAGTCGGAGCGGTAAAAGGCTAATAAGAACTTAATTAAACGGGTGGTATAAAGTTAAATCAGAAGGGAGTATTAATATGAAGAAAAAAGTAGTTTCACTTATAATGTCAGTGGCATTGGCTTTCAGCAGTATGCACGTAATGAATATTGCGGCAGAAAATGTGAAAGCCGAAAGTAATTTGACGGAAGCAACAGTTACAAATTTGAACGGATATGAATTTATTGACATTGCTTCAAACGGCACAACGCTTGTAGCATTAACGAAAAATACAGCAAGAGCATTAGGCAGGCTTTTCTATTCAACAGATAACGGCGTTACATGGCAGCCTTGTCAAAATCAACCGTTGAATTCAGCGGCAACGATTTCGAGTAATAAAAATTCACAACAACAATTAGTATATTGGAAAGCAAATAATATTTTTGTGGCTCACGGTGCGGCAAGTACATATACTTCGGAAGATGGTATTTTGTGGGTTGAAAATAAGAATTTGCATTGGACTACAAATACAATGATTGATGTGTCGGGAAATCAACTTGTATTCGGCGGACAAGATTCCGCAAATGCAACGGCTGATTTAAAAGCAAAGCAATTTGCAAATAACAAATATGCAATTCCTAAGTCATCAGGGTTTTATGCACAAGTAGCGGTTGCAAAACCGGCTGCTGAAGACGGAAATATATCAATGTTTATATGTAACCAATATAAAGCATATGATTTAAGTTTTCAAACTACATCTCCAAAATACACTTGGACAATGCAGAATAATAATCAAGGCTCGATAACAACAAATGCTCCTTATGATGCAACATATTCACAAGAGGCAGGTCAATATCTTATCGTAGACGGTTCAGAAAAATTATATGCAATAACAGATTCAAAGAATATCGCAAAAATTACTGTAGCCAACGGTGAAAAAGTAGTCGGAGTCGGTACAAATGAAGATTATATATTGGTAGGAACTGAAAACGGCAAGTTGTATAAAACAAATAACACTGTATTGACAACAGAGACAGCATGGGACGAAATCCCGACAGCATATGACGACGGAACAGCAGAACCATTGAAAAACATCAAATTTATAGATAAAAATAACTTTGTTGCTTTAGGTACAACAAAAGCATATACAGGCGAAGTTGTAAAAAGTATAGTTGAACCTACGGAGGCACCGACAGAAGAACCAACGGCAACACCGACGATTGAACCAACAGCAAACCCAACGGATGAACCAAAAGTAACACCGACAGTAAATCCGACAGACAAACCGGAGGTAACACCGACAGTAAATCCAACGGATAAACCGGAGGTGACACCGACAACAGTGCCGACAGCAACACCGACGATTGCACCGACGGAAGAGCCTAATGATGAACTTTTACCGGAAGGTTACAGTTTTATAGATATTGCGTCTAACGGAAATAATCTTGTTGCAATGGCAAAGGATGAGAGCAGAACAGTTGCTCAGCTTTGTTATTCAAAAGATGGCGGTAAAACGTGGAAGGCAAGTGAAAATCAACCGTTAGCAGAAAAAGCAACAATCTCAAGTAACAAAAATTCACAACAACAGTTAGTATATTGGAAAGCAAATAATATTTTTGTAGCTCACGGTGCGGCAAGTACATACACATCAACAGACGGTGTGACTTGGACAGAAAATAAGGCATTGCATTGGACTACAAATACAATGCTGACAACATCGGGTAATCAACTTGCATTCGGTGGACAAGATTCAGCTAACGCAACGGCGGATTTACAGACTAAACAATTTGCAAATAACAAATATGTAATTCCTAAATCGTCAGGATATTATGCACAAGTAGCGGTTGCAAAACCGGCAGACAGTGAAGGTAATGTTGCAATGTTCATATGTGACAAGTATAAAGCATATGATTTGAGTTTCCAAGCGACATCACCAAAATACACTTGGACTTTAAAAAATAACAATGCAGGTACAATGACAGAAAATGCTCCTTATGACGCACTATATTCAGAAAAGGCAGACCAATATTTTATGGTAGACGGTTCGGAAAAATTGTATGCAGTAACCGATTCAAAAAATATTGCAAAAATCACTGTCGCTGACGGCGAAAAAATTGTCGGTGTAGGGGCAAGTGACAAATATATAGTAGTAGGAACCGAAAGCGGTAAGTTATATAAAACAGATAACGTGGCCGTAACGGCTGAAACAAAGTGGGAAGAAATTTCGATTGCGGCAGAAGATAAAATATCAGAGCCGTTAAGAAATATCGAATTTACAGATGAAGATACCTTTGTTGCTCTTGGTAATACAAAGTGGTATAATGGTAAGGTAGTAAATTCGACACCGACAGACAACCCAATTAAGCCAACTGTTTCACCAACAACAGCACCAACGGAAAATCCGGTTAAGCCAACAGCGGCACCAACGGAAAATCCGATTAAGCCAACAGTGGCTCCGACTGATGATCCGACAAAACCGACAGCAAAACCGACTACGGCACCAACCGAAGAACCGACACCTGATCCGTCAGGTTACAGTATAAGATATGAAAACGGTAAAGCGGTAGTAAATGCGCCAAGCGGTAAATATGCAGTAATCTTTGCGGCATATGACAGTGACGGTAAGCTTATAAGCGTTACGGTAAAACAAGATGCCGAAATTACAAAAGCAAACCAATCAGTATATCCTAATAAGTTTACAACAGCAGGTGCAACCACAGGAAAGGTTATGCTTTGGGATAATTTAAATAATATGGTACCTCGAGCAGTAGCATCAATCCCTTTCAATTAATGGACGGTCAAAAGATTTTCGTTTCTGCTGTCGGTGACGACAGTGGGGACGGAAGTGAGGAAGAACCTCTCAAAACGTTGGAAAAAGCAATAGACGTTGCAAATGAGATGAGAGAAGATTCCGATAAATTAATTGAAATATTGTTGCGTGAAGGTACTTATAGTGTAACAAACACGATAAAGATTATAAATTCTCAAAAAGATGATCCTTTACTTAAAATAAGTGCATATCAAGATGAAAAGGTTACAATAAATGCAGGTGTTGATATTCCTCTTTCGGCTATGAGCATTGCCGATTCGGATTTTACAAATGCAATTATTGATAAACCAAATGCAGGAAGTGTCTTGCAATATAATCTAAAAGATGCACAAATTGAGGATTTGGGAGAAATTTCATTAAGAGGACACCTTATTTCCGATGAAAAAGAGGCTCAGGCAGAATTAAGCCTTAACGGTGAAGTTCAAAAGCTTGCAGGGTGGCCGAACGGTGAATATACAGGGCTGATAAAACCGACAGATTCTAACGAATACGGAAAAAGAACAAAGTCGGGAATTGCAAATGGATGTAGCTTTCAAGTGAATTACGACCGTCCGTCACAATGGAGCAAACCTGAGCAAGCTTGGTTATCGGGAACAATAGGACCTAATTATGAATTTGATTATTACCCTGTAAGCAGATTTGATTCGGAGGAAAAACGTGTTTATTTAAGCAGAGGTGCTTTGGAAAAATACTATACAGAGCCGTATTACAGGTTTGAAAATGTACCGGAAGAACTTGATGAACCGGGTGAATATTACATTGACAGACAAAGCGGAATGTTATATTTTTATCCACCTGAGGATGCACCAAAAGATTCTGTACTTAAACAATGTCAACACCGACATTGGATGTAAGCGGAAAAGCTCCTAACTCTATGTTCAGAATAGAGAATAGTAAGAATATAGTTTTTGAAAATCTTATATTCAAAGGTGGACGCGGTTCGGCGATAACGGGTAAGAATAACAGCAATATACAATTCATTAATTGTGAAATAAACAGTTTCGGTGAAAACGGAATACGTTTTGACGCTTCAACCGATATAAAAATCAGTGATTGTAAAATACACGACGTAGGACAAGACGGAATTTTATTTGTAAGTTGCGGAAATTATAAGACGCTTTCACCGAGTAACATTGTTGTGTCAAATAACGATATTTATAACTTTGCCAGACTTGAAAGAAGTTACAAGACAGGCATAGACTTCGGATACAGATGTGTGGGTGCAACCGCAGCAAACAATCATATACATAACGGCCCGCATGCCGGAATGATATTCTACGGTGTAAATAACGATATTTACGGTAATGAATTTGATAATCTTGTTACGGAATTCAGCGATATGGACGCTCTGTATTGCAACAATTCAAATTATCCTTGGGAACGAGGTAATAAAATTCATAATAATTATTTTCACGATATAGGCAAAAGTTCAATGAATGGAAGACACCAGATTAATGTAAGAGCAATTCGTACAGATAATCGTGGATGCGGACTTAATATATATGAGAATTTGTTCTATAATATCGGCGACGGCGGCAACGGCAACGGAAACAACGGCATCGGAGCAATAACTGCGGAAGGCACACGAAACAGAATTTTCAATAATTTGTTCGTGGATTGCAATGAGGCATATTTCAACACACTTCAATACAAAGAAATTGAAAATGCAGATGACGGTACTTTATATCCCGATA
>OGXI01003192.1_pt1 | contig 11382 bp, 12 predicted proteins | sample 1576221 | NCBI WGS metagenome assembly OGXI01 (sample SAMEA3541523, study PRJEB24748) | human gut metagenome | biome: human gut; feature: human-associated habitat; material: faeces | place: China | collected 2012
TCCGCGATGCCGACATCGTAGAGGCGATCCGGATGCCGCTCGGCAAAGGTCGTCACAAAATTTAATAAAAAGAAATTTGAAGCTGCGGTACAGTATGCGCTGACATTGACTAAAAATCATAGCGAATTTTATCCATTGATTCGAAAAGCTTTCGAGGAGGCTGGTGTTATCTTTGTAATACTTCCTAATATTGTTGGCTCAAAGATTAATGGAGCTACCAAAAAAATTGGTGATAATATAATGTTGATGGTTAATGATAGAAGACTTTATTCAGACTCATTTTGGTTTACATTGTTCCATGAGATTGGTCATATTATTAATGGTGATTATGGAATATCGTTTGAGAAAGAATCTGGGGAACAAGAGCATGCTGCTGACTTGTTTGCGGAGGATAGTCTTATTCCAAGAGAACAGTATAATGATTTTGTGGCAAGAGAAAGATTCGGATTAAAAGATATTATTTGTTTTGCAGAATCGATTAACAGAGATCCTGGCATTGTATTAGGAAGATTGCAGAATGATGGTTTGGTCGGATTTGATGATTGGACAATGAAGCCAATAAGACATAAGTATAGGGTTAAAATGGCGTAATATCATAGTAAAAGATTGAAGAACCGGTTTTGGATGGTAGGAGCCATACTTCATTCTGCCCATAATCATCCAGGGGGAGTAGCGTTAGTAACACGACACAGACTCAATTTGGAACTCATACGTTACAATGAGGAAATCTGTATCAGATTTTTACCTATGTAAAGAATAAAGAGGCTGAGTTAGCTTCTCAGCCTCATGAGGTTTCAGAACAGCATTGAGATGCGAGCTAAGATATTTGGATTATTGGAGATTCTCTGAAAGAAGAGATACAGACTGCAAAGGATAGAAGAATTTAAAAAAGAATATGATGCAATCCAGCCAGAGATGGATGTTATAAGGGCTATCGTAGATGCTCGTACTTCTCAGAATATGACGCAGAAGGAGTTGGCAGAGCGTCCTATTCCAATGATGATGGAGGACTGGTCAAAGCATCTGGATTTATTTCTGATGGCAGATGACAGAGAAGTTCATATTGGTTCGGATTGGTGCATAATTTTGTTATGTCAATAAATTATATGTAAGTTGCGACATAGATTGGAAGGTGTTTATATGGAAGTTTCAAAGAAAGATTGGAAATTATTCAGAACTTGTATTGGCGGATGGCAGGAAGCATATATGGAGCGTTTGACTAAAGAATATATAGATTTATTAAGTGGAGATGAGAACGCTTCTGATAAGTTTTGGAAGCTGGAAGAGCGAATAAAAAAGGATAAGAAACATCCGGGAGTAATGCTTGAACTTAGTAAAGAAAATATGATTTTTGATATTGTGGCACTGATTAATAGAGATGTAATTACAGTTGCAGATTTGAAGGATTTTAGCGATGAATTAAAAGAATATGTGAATTACCTTTTGCATAGATAACGGAGGGTATTAAGCACATAAGAATTGCAGGTGGTTTTTGTAGTAGGATTGTGCCATTTATGCTATACTAAAGTATAAATGTATCAAAGCGATTAAAACATGAAAATATTTTGAAGAAATGAGGAACAATATGTCTGAAGAATCAAAACCGCATGTTGTGAAGTCACATGACATCGGATTGGATTCCGATTATGTGAGTTGGGTTCATGATGTGAAGCAGCGTTATGTGTCCGCACAGATAAAATCAGCGGTCAAAGTAAATACAGAGCAGCTTTTCTTTAACTGGCAGTTGGGGCGGGATTTGGTTGAGAGAAAAGCAGAGGAGAAATGGGGAAAAGGAATTGTGGAGCAGCTTAGTCTTGATCTGCAGAATGAATTCCCCAAAGCGAAAGGATTTTCAGCAAGAAATCTTTGGAATATGAAAAAATGGTATCTATTCTATTCCGGAAATGAGAACTTTTCAGAACTTGCACATCGTATAGAGGAAAGTCTTGATATGAAAAGCCTAAAACTGCAGCAGGTTGGCATGGAAATTGACGAAAAGCAAAAACTGCACCAACTTGGTGCAGAAATGGAATTTCCTTCTGTTTTTGGATTTGTGCCGTGGAGACATCATGTAGAAATAGTTACGAAGTGCAAAACGATAGAAGAGGCTTTGTTCTATGTCAGAAAAACGATAGAGGAGAGTTGGAGCAGAAGTGTCCTGATTGATAATATAAAGGCTCATTTATATCAATCTTCAGGTAATGCCTTGACGAATTTTGCTGAAAAACTTCCGACAATACAGGGAAAACTGGCACAGGAGATTGTCAAGGATACTTATGACTTTGGATTTGTTTCATTACCGGCAGGACATGATGAAAAAGAATTAGAGGATGCTTTGGAACAGAACATAACAAGATTTTTGCTGGAACTTGGATCTGGTTTTGCCTTTATAGGACGTCAGAAAGAGATTATTGTAGCAGGAAAAACCAGAAAGATTGATATGCTTTTTTATCATATAAAACTTCGATGCTATGTTGTCGTTGAGTTAAAAGCGGTATCGTTTGAACCGGAATTTGCCGGAAAACTGAATTTTTATGTGAATGCAGTAAATCAGTTAATGAAAACGGATGATGACAATCCGACAATAGGATTGCTTATATGCAAGGATAAGGATCAGACGGAGGTACAGTGGGCATTTCAGGGAATTGAAACTCCTATGGGAGTTGCAACCTATGATAACATTCGGATGAATGAGATTAAGTCTCAGCTGCCATCGGAGGAAGCTATTCAGAAACGCCTGGAACAGGCAGAAGAAGAATATCTGCTGAAATTGCAGGAAAAGAATAAGTAGATTTGATACAATGGCATCGTTATAAAGGAGTCACTAAAGTCGCTAAGTGGCTCTTTTTTTAATGCGATAAATCGCACCAATATACTGCGAAACATGATTCTAAAGATATTATTTTTAATATTAACCAGCACCCCCACAAACTTGAGAAAAACTCTCACCTTTACCTATTGATTTTTACCCCAAAATTCAGTAATATAAAAGAGGTTAGACAAGACTAACCAAAATGTGAATAAATCATGTGGACTCCTCGTATTAGGTTGTGAATCCTGAACGCATCCTATGCAGAATTGAATGAAATTCTTGCGGGGAGTACTATTATTTTGTGAAAAAGGAGATAGTGTTACGATGAATTTTTTGGGAATTGAAAAAGTAGTTGGACGTGAGATTTTGGATTCGAGAGGCAATCCGACGGTGGAGGCAGAGGTGACTTTGGTAGACGGAACCGTGGGAAGAGGTACTGCTCCAAGTGGTGCGTCTACAGGTGAGTTTGAGGCACTGGAACTGAGAGACGGAGATAAGGACCGTTATCTTGGCAAGGGTGTTGAAAAAGCTGTCAACAACATCAATACTGTGATTAATGAGGTTCTTACCGGTTTAGATGCGTCTGATATTTACGCTATTGACAAGGCAATGATTGATGCAGATGGTACGAAAGATAAATCAAAACTTGGTGCCAATGCGATTTTGGCTGTGTCAATTGCAACAGCAAGAGCGGCATCTATTGCGTTAGACATTCCGCTGTACCGCTTTTTGGGGGGGATTTTCGGCAACCGTCTTCCGGTACCTATGATGAATATTTTAAATGGTGGTGCTCACGCAGATTCAGCTGTTGATACGCAGGAATTTATGATTATGCCGGTTGGCGCGCCATCGTTTAAAGAAGCGCTCCGTTGGTGTGCAGAGGTTTTCCATAAGTTGAAATCTCTGATTAAAGATATGGGAGATGTAACAGCGGTTGGTGATGAAGGTGGATTTGCGCCAAACAAACTTACTTCCGATGAAGAAGCCATTGAGAAAATTCTGGAGGCTGTTAAGGCTGCCGGATTTGAACCGGGAAAAGATTTTATGATTGCTATGGATGCAGCTTCTTCCGAATGGAAATCGGAAAAAGGAATTGGTTATTATAAACAGCCAAAATCCGGCAAAGAATTTACTTCGGATGAGCTGATTGCACATTGGGAATCTCTCATTGACAAGTATCCGATTATTTCTATTGAAGATGGTTTGGATGAGGAAGATTGGGAAGGCTGGAAGAAGATGACTGAGAAGATTGGTCACAAGGTTCAGCTTGTAGGAGATGACCTTTTTGTTACAAATACAGAGAGACTTTCCAAGGGTATTAAAATGGGAGCGGGCAACTCCATTTTGATTAAATTAAACCAGATTGGTTCGGTATCAGAAACATTGGAGGCTATTAAGATGGCGCACAATGCAGGATATACAGCCATTTCTTCCCACCGTTCCGGTGAGACAGCGGACACAACTATTGCAGACCTTGCGGTAGCGCTGAATACATGCCAGATTAAGACAGGTGCTCCTTCGAGATCCGAGCGCGTTGCAAAATACAACCAGCTTCTCCGCATTGAAGAAGAATTAGGTGCCAGTGCAGTGTACCCGGGTATGGATGCATTTCATGTAGGTAAATAATAGAATTAAAAACAGACGAAGAAAAAGATTTCCGGTACATGAATATATGTGCCGGAAATTTTTGTACGTTAAAATTGAAAAGAAGGGCGGATGGTTTTGGTGCAAAGCTCGACGCAGGATGTTGCGAAAACCATATTTTGGTGATATGATTATTGCAGTGTTGTGATAAAATGTTGGCTAAGCGCTGTTAAAGTGATAGATATTTATGGGTACGGACAAAATAATACAAGGAAGGTGAATCTATGTTATTCATATGTTATCCCAAATGCTCAACCTGCAAAAAGGCAAAAAAGTGGTTAGACGAGCATCATTTAAATTACACGGAGCGTCATATTGTAGAGGAAAAACCATCGTATGATGAATTAAAAGAATGGGTTTCTAAAAGTGGGCTTCCTCTAAAAAAATTCTTTAATACAAGCGGATTGTTGTACAAGGAGATGAAGTTGAAGGATAAACTTCCGACAATGAGCGAAGATAAACAGCTTCAATTGCTGGCAACCAATGGAATGCTTGTCAAACGTCCGCTGGTTATTGGGGATGAAGCAATTTTTGTTGGTTTTAAGGAAAATGAGTGGAGTGAAAAATTGGAATGAAAATATAAGTGAGGGGGGAATAGTATATGGAGAAAATATATATATGGATAATTGCATTAATGGTGCTTTCTGCGTTAGTAACCATTATTAAGCCGAGGATAAAAGGGAAAATGGGTGAAGCAACGGTAAGTATGTTGTTGAAAAAGTTGGACAAAAATAAGTATCAGGTAGTTAATGATGTTTTGTTGAGTGCAGAGGGTGGAAATACACGTACAACGCAGATTGATCATGTGGTTGTTTCAATTTACGGTATATTTTCAATTGAAACCAAGAATTATTAAGGACAGATTTATGGTTCGGAGTCTTCGGCAAAGTGGACACAGAACATTTACGGTCACAAATATTCATTTATGAATCCCATATATCAGAATTATGCGCATGTAAAGGCGTTAAATGCCTTGCTTCAAAGTCATGGTTATGAAAATATTCCGGTTTTCTCAATTGTGACTTTTCCCGGGGATGCTGTGCTAAAAATAAAGACAACAAAATCGCAGGTTGTGAAGTGGGGAGCAGTTACAAAGACGGTCAAAAAACTTTCTGTCCAATCGGTTCTTTCGAGAGAGGATATGGATAAGATTCTGGCAATACTTACAAATTATATGAGTACCAGGACAGATACGTGTAAACATGTGAATGAAATAAAAGAAGCAAAATATGTTAAGAAGCAGAAAGAGAAATCAGGAATGTGCCCGAAATGTGGGGGCGCGTTAGTTTTACGCAAGGGCAAATATGGCAAGTTTTATGGATGCAGTAATTACCCGAAATGCAGATATACGGCACCGGTAAAATAGGGGGTTACAAGCATAATAACGGACATGAACGGCAGAATAAAATAAGATTTTAACACAAAAAATATGGATATATACTGCCGACAATGGTATAATAGTAGATATCTTATTTTAAGAGGGTGATATGTATGAAATATATAAGTGTTGGTGATGCGGCAAAGAAATGGAACGTGTCAGAGCGAAGTGCGCGGGATTATTGTTTGAATGCAAGGATACCGGGAGTGATACGGGAAGGAAAAAGCTGGAAGATACCGGAAGATGCAAGAAAGCCACAGAGAAAAAAGCGGGCAGGAAAAGTATCAACAGATTTATTAACAAGATTAAAGCAGGAAAAGGACTCTGCGATTTCCGGCGGAATATATCATAAGGTGCAGATTGAATTAACGTATAATTCGAATCATATGGAAGGAAGCAGACTTACGCATGACCAAACAAGATATATTTTTGAAACAAATACAATTGGGGTTCAAAATGAATTATTAAATGTAGACGATATTGTTGAGACAGCAAACCACTTTCGGTGTGTTGACCAAGTAATCGAATTAGCAAATTATCCACTAAGTGAGGCGTTTATCAAGCAGTTACATTTGATTTTGAAATCAGGAACTTCGGACAGCCGTAAGTTATGGTTTGCTGTGGGTGAATATAAACGGGTTCCGAATGAAGTTGGAGGCGGTGAAACAACAAAACCGGAAGATGTTCACAAGGAAATGAGAAAACTGCTTCAACAGTATAATACGGAGAAAGAAAAGACATTAGAGGAGATTATAGAATTTCATTATCAATTTGAAAAAATCCATCCGTTTCAAGATGGAAATGGACGTGTAGGAAGATTGATACTGTTTAAAGAGTGTCTGCGAAATGGTATTGTTCCCTTTATTATAGAGGATGACATAAAGGAATTTTATTATCGCGGATTAAAAGAATGGAAATCGGAACGGGGATATTTGATAGGCACCTGCTTGACTGCCCAGGACCGATTTAAACAATACCTCGATTATTTCAATTTAGTATAATCAGTCCTCTCAATTCCCCGATTTTATGTTATAATAAACTCATCATAATGTTGTGACACAAATCGCGAGAGGAGAAAGTGATGAGGACGGAGACAGTAACATTAACGAATATGTGTATGGTTTATGATGATGCGGGAAATGTTTTGGTTCAGGACAAAGTGGATAAAAAGTGGTCAGGACTTACATTTCCGGGCGGACATATTGAGAAGGGCGAATCTTTTGTAGATTCAGTTATTCGTGAGGTATATGAGGAGACCGGACTCACGATAGAAAAGCCAAGAATCTGTGGTACAAAAGACTGGCTGCGGGATGACGGCTCAAGGTATCTTGTTGTTTTTTATAAGACGAATCAATTCAGCGGTGAACTCAAATCCTCGCATGAAGGGGAAGTAAAGTGGATGCCGTTAGAAGAGATGAAAAAGGGAAAGCTTGCAAACGGAATGGACGATATGCTTCGCGTATTTTTGGAAGAAGATATCAATGAATTTCATTACCGCAGAGAAGATGGTGTCTGGAAATATGAGCTGAAATAATGGAGGGTGTATTATGCAAATTGAGACGGAGCGTTTAATTCTTCGTGAGATGAACGAAGAAGATTTTGATGACTTATATTGTGTGCTTGCGGATTCGGATATTATGCAGCATTATCCGTATACTTTTGATGAAAAAAGAGTCCGTGGATGGATTGAAAAAAATCAGGAACGGTACCAGATTTTTGGTTTCGGATTGTGGGCTGTGTGCCTAAAAGAAAATGGAAAAATGATTGGTGACTGCGGGCTCACACTGCAACCGATTGGAAATACGATTAAGCCGGAAATTGGTTACCATATTCAAAAAACATATCAGAGAAAAGGATATGCGAAAGAAGCAGCAATTGCCGTAAGAGACTGGGCTTTTACACATACACCGTTTCAGACGATTTATTCTTATATGAAAAGCACAAATCTCCCATCGATGCAGACGGCGCAGGCGTATGGATGTCAACGGGTTGATGAATTTGTGGATGCGGAAAAAGAAAAAACGACAGTGTTTGCCCTCTCGAAAAAAACATGGCTTGAAAAGTATAAAATGAGGCAGGAAAAAGGGGCGCCTCTTTATCAGTATTTTCCATGTCAAAAAGAAAAAATGGCGATTGAACAAATTGAAAATCTTCGACAGGGAAACCTGCCATTTCAGATAACGTCTGCAAAAAATACATTTGATGGTATTTGTGTGGAATATGATTTGCAGTCTGCGTATGCCGGATTTCCATGTGTGAAGTCGCTTACCTTTGGTGGAAAAACGGATGCTGTTTGCAAGCGAGTGCTCTGGAATCTTTGCAAAGAAAAGCAAATTGATTGTTATCAATTGATACTGCAGGCAGAACAGGAAAGAGTGCAGTTAAAGGATGCGGATTTTAAAATTAATGACGAGGAAGAAGTAGATTTGCTGATTCGGCTTGTTGAGCGAATTTGTTATAGTCAGGAGAAAATTGATGAGTGTTGTGAACGCTGTCAAGTTATGATTTCGATGGGAAATGTGGACGCCGGAATTATTGAGGAGATTCTTTCGGTTGTTGCTGACCAGCTGACAGATACTTATTTTTTGAAAATTTCCATGAATCAGTTGTGTAATAGAATGCAGAGAGAAGCGCAGAGAGTTTCACTTCCAAAACAGGTAGAGAAGTTGATTGAAGATGTAAGTCAGATGGTGGAACGCGTAAATCAATTGCTGCAGGAATTGACGGAGTCTGTGCCGGACTCTGCGAAAAAGGGCTTGATTCACAAAAATGATGTAGAGCGTATTACAAAATCAATTGAGAGCGCTAAAAAGATTTTGCAAATTGTCAATCATATTGAGTGGTATGCAGACAATACGCATTGATTAGAAGGAATCACATAAAAAATAACACACAAAAGATACTAAAAACTAATAGTAATTTTATAGAATGTTCGTTGTATAATTCCCACAAAGTATTAGAATGAAGTTAGAGAGTTTTGAGAGGAATGAAAGGAGTCATTCTATGAAGAGAAAAAGTCAAAAGGCGATGGCACTTCTCACGGTAACAGCACTTAGTATTTCGAGTGTTTTTACAATGCCTGCAAGTGCTAAATCAGCGAAACCAAAGTTAAGCAAGAAGCGTATTACCATGTGGGCTGGGACTAAGAAAAAAGTAACAATTAAAAATGCAAAAGCAGTAAAAAAAGTGGTGTGGAAAAGTAGCAAAAAATCGGTTGTTATCCTGAAGAAAAAGACGAAAAAGTCAGTTCAGTTAGTTGCCAAAAAAGCAGGGAAAGCTACGGTGACAGCGAAGGTAAAAGCAGGATGGAAAATATATAAACTTTCGTGCAAAGTTACGGTTAAGAAAAAGACAGGAACTACCGTTGTTCCACCGGTGAATACACAAGAACCTGCGGTAGTAAATCCGGGGGATTCTTCCTCTGTGGTAAAAACTGCGGAGCCTGTGAAAGAGCCGACAGAAGAGCCAACAAGGAAGCCGGCAGTGACAGCAACTGCAAGTCCAACGGCGACCCCGACTGCGGTGCCAACGCAAAAGCCGACAGCGACCCCGACTGCGGTGCCAACGCAGAAGCCGACAGCGACTCCGACTACAGAGCCGACAAAGAACCCAACGGCAACTCCGACTACGGCACCAACGCAGAAGCCGACTGCGACCCCGACTGCGGTGCCAACGCAGAAGCCGACTGCGACCCCAACTACGGCACCAACAACGGTACCGACTCAGACACCAACGGCTGCACCGACCCAGAAGCCGGCGACGGAGAAAGTGATGCTTGCAATTGACAATACGTTTATTAATTCTTCTGCGTATTCGAGTGTGTGGAATGGAACGGTTTATAACCTGCTTCCACTGATTACGGCATCCGGACACAAAGTATCGGATTTTACACAGGTAAATGTTACAATCAACCTTTTGGATGCAAACAAAAATATTATTGAAAATACAGGTGGCGCATCGATTAAGTTGTCAGTTAAAAACAGCGACTGGGCTGGTTTTGTTGATGCCAATGGTATGCAGAGCGGTAAGGAGCAGGGCTTACAGTTAGATGCTTACCCGAGCGGACAGACGGCACTTTATTTGGTTGTTCAGAATTCTACAGAGGCGGTGAAATACATTCAGATTACATCTGTTGTTATGGAGAACAAAGGGAAAAAAGATGCGACGGAGGCAATTGGATCGTATCAATCGCTTGCGTCTCTCGGTGAGAAATATGGTTTCAAATTTGGAACAAATATCAATGAGGCGGCACTGAAAAATACTGAGCTTACCAAACTCATTAAGTATCATTTTAACAGTACGACGTTCAGTAATGAAATGAAGGCGTATTCGCTTTTGAGCCAGTCTGCTTCACAAAATGCATATGTGGATGAAAATTCACCGGCAGTTATGAACTTTACAAAGGCAGATTCGATGGTTGCGTATGCGGTTGAAAACGGATTATCCATTCGCGGTCATGTGCTGACCTGGGATGCCGATATGTGCGATTGGTTTTTCCGCGAAGGCTATAAGACGGATGGTGCTTATGTCAGCGCAGACGTCATGAAAAATCGTCTGAAGATGTATATTGATGAAGTAATGACGCATTTTGAAGAAAAATATCCGGGCGCGATTTACTGCTGGGATGTTGTTAATGAAGCGGTTGCCGACAATGCGGGTGAATTTGCGGATGATGATGTGCGTCATGTACGACAGGTTCGTGGTGGCAAGACGAATCTTTTCTACGATTATATTGGCAGTGATTATGTGGAACTTGCGTTCCGGTATGCATATGAGACAAGAGCAAAATTACAGGCGGCAAACAGTAAGACAAACATTAAACTGTTCTACAATGATTACAACACGTTTGCAACCTACGGCGCAAATAAGAGAGATGCCATTATTCAACTGGTAAAGAGCGTCAACAGTTTTGCATCCGATGGAAATGGCGGTTACCTGAAGCTCTGCGATGGCATTGGTATGCAGAGTTACATCGGTGGCTATGGACAGCAGAGTGGATGTATGAACGACAATGACATTACCTTAGTGAAAAATGCGATTGAGAAATTTGCAGAAAATAATGTTGAAGTTCACGTAACAGAACTTGCCGTCCGCAATTACGATAATGATGCAGAGCCGGAGCATGCAGCCTTTTACAAGAAACTCGTGCAGACATATGTGGATATTAACAAGGCGGCACAGGCAGCAGGAAAGACCGGACCGATTACGAGCCTTTCCATTTGGGGCTTGTTTGACGCACCGTATCTGTCAACGGCAGATTACAGCTACAAAATGAACGGACCATACTGTGGTCTGTTTACGGAATTGTATCAGCCGAAACAATCCTTTAAGGAAGTTTATGAGGTATTGGCGGCAGAGTAAAATACAAGCAAAGTCTTTCTACGAAATTACGGAAAACAAAAAAAGTGCCGGAGCATCGCAGTGGAAAATGCGAATTTCCGGCACTTTTTTCTTTATCATTTTGCAGCTTTTACGCTGACTTTAATTTTAGCATTTACACCATTTTGGGCAACGGCATAAATTGTCGCATGCCCTGCTTTTTTTGCTC
>OGXI01003196.1_pt1 | contig 11366 bp, 14 predicted proteins | sample 1576221 | NCBI WGS metagenome assembly OGXI01 (sample SAMEA3541523, study PRJEB24748) | human gut metagenome | biome: human gut; feature: human-associated habitat; material: faeces | place: China | collected 2012
CCGAATCCACTGTTCCGGTGGGGCTTCCACCTCGATCATTTTTCGTTTTAATAATTCGATCATCCGCTCCCGTTCCTGTGGTCTATCCATAATCAAGTTTCGTTTCTGTTGAGGGTCCTCACTCAAATGAAACAGAAAGTCGCCGTACAACGCGGAATTCTGATCTGTTTGGCAGGGAATCCGCAGGACCGGTAGGTGATGTGAAAATTGATTCAGCCGCACAAGTTCCGCGCCGTTCAATTCCTCGGGAGAAAAGAATTCCCGCATATGCGTCGGCATTAAGGTATACTCCGCCAAAGGCTGGTTATCCGCCGACCGGTTTGCCCGCATATAGACCCATTCGCCGTCCGTGACATTCAAATGACCGCCGAAGATTCCAAACAATACCGCGTCATGGATTTTTTCATCCCGGCTTATCACCGGCAGCAGGGAATGTCCCTCCATTCCGGCCATGGGGGGAACCGCGAAATAATCCAGCAGCGTCGCGGGAATATCCAGAGTCTGCGCCAGCGCCGACCGGTGTTGATTTTCAGGCTGTCCGGGCATATGAATGAAGCAAGGCAGATGCACGATTTCATTATACAACGGCGGTTTGTTCTTCCCTAACCAGTCATGCTCACCGAGTAGGAAGCCATGATCCGTATTCACGATCAGTAACGTATCCTTCCACATTTCATGGTCATCCATAAAATCCAAAATTTTGCCAAGATAGGCATCGCACATACTGATCAGCGCGGCATATTCCTTGCGCAGATCCCCCAGTTCATCCAGACTCAGCTTTCCTGTAAGCCTGCCATAGACCGGCCAGTTCAGCCGCGGCGGCTGCGTTAAACCGTATAAATCACGATATCGCTGCGGAACCACAAATGGCTCATGCGGATCAAAGCATTCCACCTGAACGAACCAGTTTTCCCGGTTTCCATGAGATTGAAGAAATTCCAGACCGGCGTTCATCGTCTTTACAGAAGAATAGTCTTCTTCCCGACGCTGTTTCTGCCGATTCGCGTAATGTTGAACAAAAGAAACGCCAGCTTTCGTTAACGGATGTTGCCGAGGCATGCCCGACGACGCGGCGGCGCAGCGACGCCTCCATCTGCAGCAGCTGCTTGCTCTCGCTCGAGGTGATGCCCGCGACGGGGATACCCGTCCAGAGCGAAACGATCTCGGCCACGTCCTCGCCCGTCACGGCGCGCACAGGGCCGGCGTGCGTCTGCTCCCACTGACTGCGCAGCTGCTCGAGCTCCGTGCGCAGCTTCTGCTCGCGGTCGCGCAGGCGGGCCGCGCGCTCGAAATTCTGCGCGCGCACGGCGTTTTCCATATCCGCGGTCGTGTTCGTCAGCTGCATCTCCAGCGCGTGCACCCGCTCCGGCTGCACGAGCGCCTGCATGCGCACGCGCGAGGCCGCCTCGTCCACGAGGTCGATGGCCTTGTCCGGCAGCCAGCGGTCGCCGATATAGCGCACGGAGAGTGTGATGGCCTTGCGCAGCGCATCGTCCGTGATGTGCAGGCGGTGGTGCGCCTCGAGCCGTTCGCGCAGACCGCGCAGGATCAGCAGGCTCTGCTCCGGCGTGGGCTCTGCAATGCGCACGGGCTGAAAGCGCCGCTCGAGCGCCGCGTCCTTTTCGATATACTTGCGGTACTCCTCGAGCGTCGTCGCGCCGATGATCTGCAGCTCGTCGCGCCCGAGCGCGGGCTTGAGAATGTTCGCCGCGTCGATCGCGCCCTCGGCCGAGCCCGCGCCGACGATCGTGTGCAGCTCGTCGATGAAGAGAATCACATTCCCCGCTCGCTGCACCTCGTGCAGGACGCACTTGACGCGCTCTTCAAAGTCGCCGCGGTACTTTGTGCCCGCGAGCATGGCCGTCAGGTCCACACTCACAATACGCTTGTTGCGCAGATCCTCGGGCACGTTGCCGTCCGAAATGCGCTGCGCCAGCCCCTCGGCCACCGCCGTCTTGCCGACGCCGGGCTCGCCGATGAGCACGGGGTTATTCTTGCTGCGGCGCGAGAGGATCTGGATGGCGCGCTCGATCTCCCGGTCGCGGCCGATGACCGGGTCCATCTTCCCGCCGGCTGCCAGCTCCGTGAGGTCGCGGCCGTACTGGTCGAGCGTTTTCGTGTCGGCGGCGCGGCGCGTCTGGGACCGCGGAGCCGACTGCTGCGGCCGGGGCTTATACTCCGGCCGGCCGAACACATCCATGATGTCCGTGTAGATCTTGTTCAGGTCGCCACCGGCCGCCACGATGATGCGCGCACCGGCGCTATCCGCCTCGCGGAGGATGCCCATGAGGATGTGCTCCGTGCCGACGTAACAGTGACCGAGCCGGTTGGCATCCTCGGCGGCTAGTTCGATGACGTGCCGCGCCCGGGGGCTGAGCCCCTGCTCGGGCGCGCCGGGCACGCCGCGGCCGACCGTCTCCGTGACCATGCGCGTGAGCACGGCGTCCGTCAGCGCGTTATCGGTCAGAATGCGGGCGCCGAGCCCCTCCCCCTCCCGGATGATGCCGAGCAGGAGATGCTCCGTGCCCACATAACTGTGCCCCATGCCCAGGGCTGCGTCGTGCGCCTTTGTGATCGCCGTGGATGCCCGCTGTGTAAACCGTTCGCTGCCGCGCATAGATCGTTTGCCTCCTTCGCTGGTCATACGCCTCTATTATCGCCCGGCCGGCACAAGGAAACTGCCGAATCCGGGAAGCTGATTTGTATTATTTCCACCCCTTCCTGTATTTTAATCAACATGCTTTTCCGAATTTCGAAAATGACGGTTGATTTTTCGGATTTTTGTGCTACAATGACTCCATACCAGAGGAAGAGAAGTCTGGTCAAAATCATAGGAGGTAATTACAATGGCATTTGTTATTGGCGACGATTGTGTCATGTGCGGCACCTGTGCTGCGAACTGCCCGGCTGAGGCGATTTCCGAGGGCAATGGCAAGTACGTCATCAACGCGGACAGCTGCATGGAGTGCGGCACCTGCGCTGCGAACTGCCCGGTGGGCGCGATCTCTGTCGACTAATTCGACCGAGAACAACGCAAACGGATGAGGCGATATGCTCCAGGCATATCGCCTCTATCTATTTCAGACGATTTTCGCGGAAGGAGCGGATGCCATGCCCCCCTGCGTACAATATGACGATCTGTGGCCGGGCGGGCCGCGGTTTGCGCGCTCCGGCGCCGGGTTCGCCCTCGGCACGGACAGCGTGCTGCTGGCCGATTTCGCGGCTGACCGCCGCGTGCGCCGCTTTGCCGACCTCGGCTGCGGCGCTGGCGTGCTGACGGTGCTGCTGCTGCACGCGCTGCCGCAAGCGGCGGCCGTCGGCGTGGAGCTGCAGCCGGACGCGGCGCAGCTCTGCCGGAACAATCTCGAGGCCAACGGCCTGAGCGGCCGGGCGCAGATCCTCTGCGCCGACCTGCGCGAGCACCGCGCGGTGCTCCCGGCCGGCAGCTTTGACCTCGTCGTGGCAAACCCGCCGTACTTCGCCGCGGGCAGCGGCTATACCTCGCCCGACCCCATGCGCGCGCACGCGCGCGACGAGCGCACCTGCACCATGCAGGACATCTGCGCCGCCATGGCCTATCTCACGCGTTGGGGCGGCTCGGCCGCGCTCGTGCACCGGCCGGAGCGGCTGAGCGAGCTGCTGTGCGCGCTCACGGCCGCCGGGCTCGAGCCCAAGCGCCTGCGCACCGTGGCGCACACGGCGCATGCGGCGCCCAGCCTCGTGCTGGTCGAGGCACGCCGCGGCGGAAAGCCGGGGCTCAAGCTCCTGCCGCCGCTGGCACTGTGCGCACCCGACGGCACGGACTCGGAAGAGATCCGCAGAATTTATCACAGGAGGACGTGACTATGAGCGGAACACTGTATCTGGTCGGCACGCCGATCGGCAACCTCGGCGACCTGTCCGTGCGTGCACTCGAGACGCTGCGCAGCGCCGACTTCATCGCCGCCGAGGACACGCGCGTGACGGCGAAGCTCCTCAACCATTTTGAGATCAAAAAACCGTGCGTGAGCTACTATGAGCACAACAAATACGCCAGCGGTGAGAAGATCGTCGCCCGGCTGCTCGCCGGTGAGACGTGCGCGCTCGTGACCGACGCCGGCATGCCCGCCATCTCCGACCCCGGTGAGGACATCGTGCGCCAGTGCGCCGAGCAGGGCATCGACGTGCAGGTCATCCCCGGCCCGTGCGCGGCCATCGCGGCGCTGGCCGTGTCCGGCCTGCCGACGCAGCAGTTTTGCTTCGAGGGCTTCCTCGCCGTGAGCGGCAAGACCCGGCGCGAGCATCTTGAGCGCCTGCGCGGCGAGACGCGCACGATGATCTTCTACGAAGCGCCGCACAAGCTGCTGCGCACGCTCTGCGACCTGCGCGACACGTTCGGCGGCGCGCGGGAGATCACGCTCGCGCGCGAGCTGACCAAGCTCCATGAGCAAAAGCTGCGCACGACGCTCGACGGCGCGGTGGCCTACTTCACCGAGACGCCGCCGAAGGGTGAATTCGTGCTCGTGCTGCGCGGCGCACCCGAGCGCTCGGAGCCGGTCGTCACGGCCGAGCAGGCGCTCGAGATCGTGGCACGCTACCGCAGCGAGGGCCGCGCGCTCAAAGAGGCGTGCAAGCTCGCCGCGGCAGACACCGGCTTCGGCAAAAATGAGCTGTATCAGATGGCGCTCAACGCCTGAGCCCCCGCAGACGATAAAAAAAAGTCCCCTGACCGACGGTCAGGGGACTTTTTTGCTCCGTGCTCAGAGCTTCTCGTTCATGGCGCGGATGCAGTCGGGGCAAATGTTCTTGCCTTTGTAGTTGATGATGTCTTTCGCGTTATCACAGAAGATGCAGGCCGGCTGATACTTGCGCAGGATGATGGACTCACCATCCACGAAGATCTCGATGCGGTCTTTTTCCTCAATGCCGAGGGTTCTTCTCAGCTCGATGGGGAGCACGATACGGCCGAGCTCGTCAACTTTTCTCACAATGCCTGTGGACTTCATGGTAAATGCCTCCAATACGAATGGAATAAATTGAGAAAGATTCGATCATTCATTTCAACACCTGCATTATACCAAACGTTGACAAAAAGTCAACGAATTCGCGGCAACTTGTCCGATGAATTGCGTTTTTCTACCATTTGTATATTTTTGCATGCTTCAAATTCATCTGTTTTGTGAATAATCACCGAAAACATAAAATTTTTTAATCATCAGCGACCACGCCAAATCGTCCTAATGCCGTGCGGCAAAACATATACTGCACTGGTTGCCCGTGCCGGCGCCGGCCGCACACAGCCGGACGCAGCGCCGCGGACAACCGCAGTTTTCAGGAAAGGACGCAAAGGCATGGCATTGACCTGGGTCTGGGTAGGCATGGTGTGCGTGGCGCTGATCTACGGCGCGGCGACAGGGCAGAGCGCGGCCGTCGGCGCGGCGGCGGCGCAGGGTGTGCAGCAGGCGGTGACGTTTTGCCTGACGGTGGGCGGCATGATCTGCCTGTGGTCCGGCGTGATGGAGGTCATGCGGCGCAGCGGCATCGCGGCCGGGCTGTCCAGACTGCTGCAGCCGGTGCTGCGGCGGTTGTTCCCGCGAGCGTCGCGCGATGCACAGACGCTCGACGCGCTGAGCATGAACGTGAGCGCGAACCTGCTCGGGCTCGGCAACGCGGCGACGCCGGCCGGCGTGCGCGCCGCACAGGCGATGGCGCGCGAGCTCCGGGGCAGCAAAGCCAGCGACGAGCTGTGCCTGCTTGTGGTGCTCAACACGGCGTCGATCCAGCTGCTGCCGGTCACGATCGCCGCGGTGCGCGAGGCGGCGGGCGCGGCCGTGCCGTTCGATATCCTGCCGGCCGTGTGGGTGACCTCCCTGTGCTCGGTCACGGCCGGACTGCTGACCGGGAAGTGCCTGTCGCGCGTATGGCGGTGAGCGACGTGTTGGCGCTGACCGTCCCGGCGCTGCTGGCCGGTGTGGGGCTCTACGGCGCGCTGACGGGGACGGACGTCTTTTCTGCGCTGACGGCCGGAGCGCTCGACGGGCTGCGGACCGTGGTGCGCATCTTCCCCGCCCTGGTGGCGCTGCTGGCGGCTGTGAGCATGCTGCGCGCTTCCGGGGCGCTCGATGCGCTCACACGCCTGTGCGCGCCGGTGCTGGCGTGGCTCGGCATCCCGCCAGAGACGGCGATCCTCATGGTCGTGCGGCCGGTCAGCGGCAGCGGCGCACTGGCCGCGGCCAGCGACATCATCGGCGTCTACGGGCCCGATTCCCGCATCGGCCGCACCGCCGCCGTCATGCTCGGCTCGACCGAGACGACGTTCTACGTGCTGGCCGTGTATTTCGGCGCCTGCGGCGTCCGGCGCAGCCGCTGGGCGATCCCTGCCGCCATCGCCGCCGACCTGACCGGCTTTCTCGTGGCCGCCGCGCTCGTGCGCTGGATCTGGGGCGCATAGCGCCGCCGACAAATTGCACAAAAGCGCCCATCTGGACTGATATTTTCTTGACGAAACGCCTATTTTGCAAAAATTCGCACTTTTCACTTTACAACGCCGCACGAATGTGTTATAAAATAATCACGTTAGTTAATAAATTAACTCAACGTTCTTCCGATTTCTTTCTTTTCTCTTCTTATTTTTGCTCTCTCGACAGCAGCGTGTCGCCACTCTCCGGCGGCACGCTGTTGCCGTTTCTGTCCGGAAGCGCAAAAATGCCCTCCCCCGCGTGCGCGGTGGGAGGGCATTTGCTTGTCTCAAAATTCCGGTCACATTTTTTCCGGTGCGGTCACGCCGATGATATCCAGACCGATCTCGAGCACGCGGCGCGTCGTGTCGGCCAGCTTCAGGCGCGCGTCGCGCACGGCGGGCTCCGCGTCCTTGATGCGGCAGACATTGTAGAACCGGTGGAAGCGCGCGGCCAGCTCCGTCACGTAGCGGTTGATGCGGCTGGGATCGTAATCGCGCGCGGCAAGGTGGATCTCCTCCGGGAGCATGGCGATCTGCTTGATGAGCTCGTGCTCCTGCGGCGTCGTGAGCAGGGCCACGTCCACATCCGCCGCAGCGGGCACGGCGCAGCCGACCTCGGCCATGGCGGCGAGCAGCGTGCAGATGCGCGCGTGCGCATACTGGACGTAGTAGACGGGGTTTTCGCTGTCCTGCCGGATGGCGAGGTCGAGGTCAAACTCCAGATGCGAGTCCGGCTTGGCGTTGAAGAAGAAGCGGCAGGCATCCACGCCGATCTCGTCCATGAGGTCAGCGAGCAAGAGCGCCTTACCCGTGCGCTTGGAGACCTTGACGATCTCGTCGCCGCGCATGAGGCGCACCATCTGCATGATGAGGAAGTCGAGCTTGCGGCCCTCGAGCCCCAGCGCGGGCGCGCGCATGGTCGCGGCGAAGCGAATGGCGTGGCCGTGGTGATCCGCGCCCCAGACGTCGATGACGCGGTCAAAGCCGCGCTCGATGAATTTGTTGCGGTGATAGGCGATGTCGACCGCGTAGTACGTATAAAACCCGTTCGAGCGGCGCAGGACCTCGTCCTTGTCGGCGCCGAGGTCGGTGTTGCGCAGCCAGAGCGCGCCGTCCTTTTCATACGTCAGGCCGGCGTCCACAAGCAGCTGCACCGTCTCGGTCACGTAGCCGGAACTGTGCAGGCTGCTCTCAAGAAACCACTGATCAAAATGGATGCGGTAGCGCTCGAGGTCGCGCTGCATACGCGCAATGTTGTACGGCAGGCCGAAGGCCACGAACGCCGCGCAGCGCTCGGCGCTCGGCATGGTGAGGTACTTGTCGCCGTCACGCTCGTAGATCAGTTTGGCAAGCTCCCGGATGTCGTCGCCGTGGTAGCCGTTGTCCGGGAATTCCACGGCGTCCTCGCCCTGGATGAGCTGAAGATAGCGCGCCTCGATGGACTTGCCGAACAGGTCGACCTGATTGCCGGCGTCGTTGACGTAAAACTCGCGCCAGACATTGTAGCCCGCGCGGTCGAGCACGGACGCGAGCGCGTCGCCGAGCACGCCGCCGCGCGCGTTGCCGATCGTCATGGGCCCGGTCGGATTGGCGGATACGAACTCCACCATGACCTTTTCCCCATGGCCATCGTCCACGCGGCCATAGTCCGCGCCGGCTTCGTCCACGGCAGTCAGCACGTCCTGATACCACTTGTCGGACAGGCGGAAGTTCAAAAAGCCCGGCCCTGCCGCCTCAACGGAGGCAAACCACGTGCCGTCCAACTCCATGTGCGCGATGAGCGCCTCGGCGATCTTGCGTGGGGCCATGTGCATGGTCTTGGCCGACGCCATGGCGTGGTTGGCGGCAAAGTCGCCGTTGGCGGTGTCCTTCGGCTGCTCGACGGAGCCGCGCACGTCCGCGCCCTCGGGCAGATCACCCGCAGCAGCAGCGCGCAGATATGCTTCCCGGATGCACGCATCCACGGCGGCGCGTGCCTGTTCGATTCGATTGGCCATAATCAGTTACCCTCTATTCTATAATCTTATTGTTCTCGGACGGTGATCTTCAGCTGGTTGCGGTTGGCGCAGGCATGGTCAAAATCCACGACATACAACAGATCCAGCACCCCGCCGCGCTCGCCCAGCGTGGAGCGGTAGCGCTGCGTCTCCAGCCCGACCGTGCTGGTGCCATACGGCGTCTGGTACAAAAACGTGTTGCGCGCGCCGGGGGCAAAGACCATCCGGCTCGTGACGGTGCCGGTGCGCTTGAGCACGGCGCTCGACGGCGTGAAAGTGATGGTCGTGAGCGTGCCGGCCATGCCGGTCAGCTCGCTCTCGGGATAGGTGAGCACCCCGCAGCCATCGACGCAGGTATACTCCCCGTCGGTCGAAAACTGCACCAGCTCGTCCGGCTCCTGCTCGAAAACATCGGCCTGGGAGCCCTCGATCGTGATGACGACCTGCATACGCCGCCTCCTTTGCATAACAGTGCGATTCTATTATCATATACTGTTTTGTCCAACTTCGCAACAGAAAAATGGTGTAGAATTTCCCGCCGCCGTTTGCTATAATGGTAGCACAAGCGCATCCGCCGCCGACCGCTGCGGATGCCAGCCATTTTTCGGGGGCGCAGGCTCCCGTCGGGAGGGATGACCGGATGAACATAGAACTCACCGACAAGGAGTTCCGGCGGCTGCTGGATCTCGTCTACATCGGCAACTGGATCCTCAACTCCACACGCGAGAAAGACCGGTTTGAGGATTACGATATTTTGCAGGAAAAGCTCTTTGCGCAGTGCGCCAAAAACGGCATGAACGCGCTCATTTCCCGCTGGCAGGGGCACATTTTCCCCTCACCCGCCTACGAAAACGGCGGCATTCACGAGGCCATCGCCGACTATGAGGACGCCGTGTTTTTCGACATTCTGGCCGAGGAGCTGGCGCGGCGCGACCTGGGCTGTCTCGACAGCGAGCCCGCCGACTATACCGAGCTCAACGCCCGCATGGATGAATACATGGACGAATTTGAAAAGTCCGGCGTGGAAAATCTGGTGCTGGAGACATGAGCACACGCACCATCGAAACGCCCATCGGCCCGCTGACGCTCCAGGCGGACGAAGCCGCCGTCACGGCCATCCGCTTCGGCGCGGACGGCGCGCAGGACGTCTCGCCCCTGCTCGACGCGGCCGAGGCGCAGCTGCGGGAATACTTTGCGGGCACGCGGCGGACATTCGACCTGCCGCTCGCCCCGCGCGGCACCGCATTTCAGCAGCAGGTCTGGGCGGCGCTGCGCGCCATCCCCTACGGCGAGACGCGCACGTATGGCGAGCTCGCCGCCGCCATCGGCAGCCCGAGTGCCAGCCGCGCCGTCGGCATGGCCAACCACCACAACCCGATCCCGATCGTCATCCCCTGCCACCGCGTCATCGGCGCGAACGGCACGCTCACCGGCTATGCCGGCGGGCTGGAGATTAAGCGAAAGCTGCTGGCGCTCGAGGGGATCACCATTTTAAAATAAGCAACATATGGAAAAATGACCGCCGGCAAGACTCTTTGCTGCGCCCCGCGAGCAGTCCCGTGTTTTATCTCTGCCGCTTTTTTTCTTCACGAGCGCCATCGGACTTCTTTGGCTCGCATACCGAACGAGCGGTTTTCGACATACAAAAAACCGGTACATAGTACATCAAACATACATTTATAAAAAACAACAAGCGTCTCCGTGCATGCCGTGCGGAGGCGCTTGTTGCATAGTTTTGCGCGCGCGCGGCCATACTGTGCGCAGGAGATGAGGACAATGCGCATGAGCAACGAAGAATATGCGGCGTTTGTCGATTCGCTCTCGCCGCGCTCGCCCATCTGGGGCGACCTGCTGCGCGCGGGGCTGGTCGGCGGCGCGATTTGCGTGGTCGGTCAGGCACTGGTGAACCTGTATGAACACTGGGGCGCATCGGCGGCCACAGCGGCAACGTGGTGCTCGATCACACTGGTGTTTCTCGGCGCGCTGCTGACGGGGCTGGGCGTTTACGACGATCTGGCGCGGTTCGCCGGGGCAGGATCTCTGGTGCCGATCACGGGGTTTGCAAACTCCGTGGTGTCCCCAGCGCTGGAATTCAAGACCGAGGGCTTCGTCACGGGCACGGCGGTCAAGATCTTCACGATCGCAGGGCCGGTGATCGTCTACGGCATCAGCGCAAGCGTGATCTACGGGCTGATCCTGGCCGTCTTCGGACTGGTCTGACAAGGAGGAACACATGAAAGAAGATAAACGCGGCGGGCGCAAGCCCGCGCCTGTGCCGACCGGGCACGATCAGCGCGCGGCGGCGCGCGACCACAGCGTCCCGCACGGCAACCGGAAAAACGACGCCATCCCGCCGAGCAAGGCGCACGCGCCGGACGGCATCTCCGGCTACTGGGGATAAGCGCACCCATCTCGAATGGGATCGTTTGCTTTTGTCTATGCTCCGCAAGCCGGAAAGCCGCTGGCAGTCGGCAGCCGCCTCGAATGGGATTGTTTGCTTTTTTCTGCGCACGGCGCAAAGTGGAAGCCCGTCGTCAATCGGCGGTAACTTCCAATAGACGCCCCCCCACTCCCGCGGAAACTTCTGAGCAGCGGGGGAGCTCGAGGGGGCGAAGCGCCCGCCTCGAATGGGATCGTTTGCTTTTTTCTGCGCGCGGCGCAGAAAAAAGCGGCCGCTGATCGCTCAGCGGCCGCTTGCGGGATTTACTTAGAACTCGGTCGTAACCGGTTTGCGGGTATGGAACTCATGGAGGACATTGTACAGCCAGCCAACGAGCTTCATATCCAGATTGAACTGGTACACGGTGAACAGAGCGCCGGAGGTAGCCAGCAGGATGGTGAGAAGCTTCTTCAACAGTTTCATGTAATCGTCTCCTTACTTCTTGGCGAGACCCTTCTGGCGAGCGTACTCGGCAGCACCCAGAGCGCCC
>OGXI01003198.1_pt1 | contig 11354 bp, 9 predicted proteins | sample 1576221 | NCBI WGS metagenome assembly OGXI01 (sample SAMEA3541523, study PRJEB24748) | human gut metagenome | biome: human gut; feature: human-associated habitat; material: faeces | place: China | collected 2012
TCCGGTGTGTCTGTCACTGTGATCGGAGAAGAGAATATTCCGGATGAGGCTGTTTTATTTATCGGTAATCACCGCAGTTATTTCGATATTGTCCTGACATATTCACGCTGCAAACGTCTCACCGGTTATATAGCTAAAAAAGAGGTTCAGAAAGTTCCTTTTCTCTCTGTCTGGATGCAATATCTCTACTGTCTTTTCTTAGATCGTGAGAATGCAAAAGAAGGATTAAAGACAATTTTAAAAGCCATTGAATATGTTAAGAATGGTATTTCTATCTTTATCTTTCCGGAGGGTACAAGAAATAAAGGAGAAGAATTAAGTTTACTTCCTTTTAAAGATGGTGCATTTAGGATTGCCACAAAAACAGGATGTCCTATTGTCCCGGTCTCTCTGAATAATACTGCTGATATTTTAGAAAATCATTTTCCGCATATTAAAAAGACACATGTTGTCATCGAATATGGCAAACCAATTTATCCAAATGAACTGGATGCTGAGACAAAAAAACATATCGGTGCTTATGTACAGAATATTGTTCAGGAAACAATTAATAAAAATGCGGAAATTTAACGTAACACAAGGAGACTAAAATGAATACACGAAATCTTACGTTACTAACTGATTTATATGAATTGACTATGATGCAGGGCTATTTCGAAACACAAGAAAATGAAACCGTTATTTTCGATGTGTTTTTCCGTAACAATCCTAACAATGGCGGTTATTCTATTATGGCTGGTCTGGATCAAGTCATTGATTATATAAAAAACTTGAATTTTTCTTATGAAGATGTAGATTATCTTCGAGGTCTTGGCATCTTCAGTGAAGATTTTCTTCACTACTTAAGCGGTTTCCACTTTAGCGGTGATATTTATGCAATTCCTGAAGGAAGTGTAATCTTCCCAAAAGAGCCATTATTAAAGATCGTTGCTCCTATTATGGAAGCCCAGCTTGTAGAAACAGCTATTTTGAACATCATCAACCATCAATGCCTGATTGCAACAAAAGCATCACGTGTAGTTTATGCAGCTCAGGGAGATGGAATCATGGAATTTGGTCTGCGCCGTGCGCAGGGGCCTGATGCCGGTCTGTATGGTGCCAGAGCTGCTATGATCGGTGGCTGTGTAGGAACATCCAATGTTCTCGCCGGTCAGATGTTTGATGTTCCGGTTATGGGTACTCACGCACACAGCTGGATCATGAGTTTCAAAGATGAGTATACTGCATTTAAAGAATATGCACGTTTATACCCGAATGCCTGCACTTTACTTGTCGACACATACGACACATTAAAGTCCGGTGTCCCAAATGCGATTCGCGTCTTCACAGAGATGCGGGATGCGGGAATCCATCCAAAATCTTACGGAATCCGTCTGGACAGCGGAGACCTCGCATATCTTTCTAAAAAAGCAAGAAAGATGCTGGATGAAGCAGGTTTCACGGATGCTGTTATTGCTGCATCCAATGATTTGGATGAATTCTTGATCAATGACCTGAAAATTCAAGGTGCTAAGATTGGTTCCTGGGGTGTCGGAACAAACCTGATTACCTCTAAGGATTGTCCTTCTTTTGGAGGTGTTTATAAACTTTCTGCCATTCAGAACAGTGACGGAGAATTTATTCCTAAGATTAAAATTTCAGAAAATGTTGAAAAAATCACAAATCCCGGAGATAAAACCATTTATCGTGTTTACGACAAAGAAACAGGTAAGATTCGGGCCGACCTCATTTGCTTTGCTGACGAAACCTGGAACGAAGAAGATGAACTACTTCTCTTCGATCCAAATGCCACATGGAAGAAAACACGTCTTCCGGGTGGAAGCTACACTATGAAAGAAATCCTGTTTCCAATCTTCAAGCATGGCGAATGTATCTATGAATCACCTTCTGTTATGGAGATTGCACAGTTCTGCAAGAAAGAAAAAGAAACTCTCTGGGATGAAACAAAACGACTTTTCAATCCACATGGAGTATATGTTGATCTTTCCAGAAGTTTGTATGATACAAAGACCAGACTGCTGGATGAAATGAGCAAATAAGATAAAAGGAGTATAAATCATGAAAATTATCGTATTAGCCGGAGGCTTAAGTACAGAACGTGACGTATCACTTTCTTCTGCTGCCGGTATCTGCCGCACATTAATTGAGAAAGGACATGATGCATTTCTTCTGGATGTATTTATGGGTCTTCCTTATGACTCTGACAAACTAGAGGAAGTATTTACACTTCCTGGACATGGTCTTGAGATTGCTAAGAACATTGCTACTGAAGAACCTGACCTCGCAGCTATCAAGGCGTCCCGTCCTGATCAGTCTGACTGCTTCTTAGGACCAAATGTAATCGAACTTTGCCGCATGGCTGATATTACATTCATCGGTCTTCATGGCGGTGAAGGCGAAAACGGAAAATTACAGGCTACATTTGATCTGTTGGGAATTAAATATACAGGACCAAATTCACTTGGATGTGCAGCTGCAATGCATAAAGGAATTGCAAAACAGATTTTCTTAGAATCCGGCATTCCTACACCAAATGGTGTCTGCATCCACAAAAATAAAAATAAAAAAGATTTGGCAAGCCTTGGGCTCTCTCTTCCAGTCGTTGTAAAACCTTGCTCCGGCGGTTCAAGCATCGGTGTTTACATTGTAAATACTGAGGAAGAATATAATGAGGCTCTTGAAAAATCTTTCCGCTATGAAGATGAGCTTGTTATTGAAGAATATGTAAAAGGCCGCGAATTTGCATGTGGTATTATCGATGATAAAGCATTACCACCTATCGAAATCATTCCAAAAACAGGATTTTTTGATTATGCAAACAAATATCAGGCTGGTGCCACTGAAGAAGTCTGCCCGGCAAATATCAGCGAAGAAATTTCTGCAAAAATGCAGGATTACACAGTCCGTGCATTCCATGCCCTGAAGCTGGATGTATACAGCCGCGCTGATTTCCTGTTAGATGCAGATAATAATCTGTACTGCCTGGAAATGAACACACTTCCTGGTATGACAGCTGCAAGCCTCCTTCCAAAAGAAGCTGCTGTTACGGGAATTGAATATGGTGATCTTTGTGAACTGATCATCAAAAAATCTTTAGAAGCACGATATAACTAAGAAAGATGAGGGTTCTGTTGCTATGAAGCATATGACATTAAAAGAAATCTCCAAAGCATGTCAGGGTACATATTTTGGACCCGAAGAAAATCTGGAAAAATCTGTTTCCAGTGTTGTAATTGACAGTCGTAAAGTTCAAAAAGACAGCTTGTTTATCGCAATTCGTGGTGCTCGCGTAGACGGACATACATTTATCACAAAAACGATAGAATCCGGTGCTTTATGTGCCCTCTCTGAAGAAAATTTAGGAGATGTTGACTTTTCCTATATCCTTGTGGATTCCTGCGAACAGGCTATGAAAGCAATTGCTGAACACTATCGCCGTTCCCTGGATATCAAAGTTGTCGGTATTTCCGGAAGCGTTGGTAAAACCAGCACGAAAGAAATGATTGCTTCGGTTTTAAGTCAGAAGTTCAATGTACTAAAAACAGAAGGAAACTTTAATAACGAGATTGGACTTCCATTGACAATCTTCAACATTCGCGAAGAACATGAAGTAGCTGTTCTTGAAATGGGAATCAGTCATTTTGGTGAGATGACTCGACTTGCAAAAATGGCTCGTCCGGATATCTGTGTACTCACTAACATCGGATGTGCTCATCTTGAACATTTACAGTCTCGCGATGGCATTTTAAAAGCGAAAACAGAGATGTTCCAGTATATGAATCCAAACGGAACAATCATTTTCAACGGAGACGATGATAAACTCATCTCTTTCGTTCCGGAAAACAAAATCAAACCAATTTATTTCGGCTTCGATGACAGTTTAAATTATCATGCTGATGATATTGAAGATATGGGAATGCACGGAACAACCGCCAAATTTATCACCCCATCTTCAGAATTCACAGCACACATTACAATTCCAGGCGAACATATGGTATACAATGCGCTTGCCGGAATTGCAGTTGGATATGCTCTCGGTATGACAGATGATGAAATCAAGAAGGGAATTGAGTCATTAGTTCCTCTTGCAGGACGCAATCACCTGATTGAAACAGAGAATCTGACAATCATTGATGACTGCTACAATGCAAATCCAGCTTCTATGAAAGCTTCGCTGGATGTTCTCGCTAAAGCAGATACAAGAACTGTTGCTATTCTCGGAGATATGTTTGAGCTTGGTGATGATGCTGATGCGATGCATTATGAAGTTGGTGCTCACGCTGCACAGATTGGCATTAATGTCGTAATTTCCATCGGAGAATACACACGTTTTCTCTCTTCAGGAGCAAAAAACCAGAATAAGGGGACAGAAGTGCATCACTATGCAACAAAAGCAGATTTCTTTAAAGAGATGAAGAATGTGATCAAGCCTCACGATACAATTCTTATCAAAGCTTCTCACGGAATGGAATTTCCTGAGATTGTAGAAAAATGTGAAGCGTTTTAGATTTAATAACTTCCAAACATATATTTTTAAAATAACAAAAAACTGGCAAACAGAAAGGTTCTGTTATGTCAGTTTTTTGTTATTCTTACTTGCCCTAAAGAACAAATCAGATACTGTTTTCGTCACACCCAATGAAAACTCACCAATAAGTCAGCATAAATTAGCAACTCAACATATTATTGTTTCTCTGTCCGCACTGTCATTTTGACAGTTCAGATCAGATGCAGCACCTCACGGCAAACCGTGAATTTCACGAATCGTCTTGAATCCTGCTACCAGATATGTTATATTTAAGACACAAAAAGAGAACAACCGCCCACAAGGTGGGTTGACCTCAATGTATGATTCTGAAAAATCCACTCCATCGCTCGCCAAAGTTCCGGGGTGGTTTTTCTATGCCTTAAAACATTATCTGATAAACGTAAAAACGAATGTCAGCAATGCAAGAATGAACATGCCAAAAGCCATAAGGTCTTTAAAATCAAAATGATTATTGTTCATCAGCACCACCCCCATTCTATGTAAGAATAGAGGTCTGCCACCCTGTAACACGATTGTTCCACCCAAAGTATAACATGGCAATAATTGACATGCAATCATTTTCCCATTTGGTACTTTTTTGATACTTTTCTTGCTTTTCTTGTCTTTTCATGCTATACTATCACCCGTTACAAAACCCTAAAAAAACAAGGTCTTACAAGGGTTTCGCCGATTTCCGGCGTAAGGTCATATACTTACTGTATATGCCTTCCGCAGTATTCGTCAAATGTCCATGCAAGCATGGCCGCCTGACTCATTGCTGCGCGAAAATGAATCGTGTGTTCGTGACCTTCCACACGTAAAACAAAACTAAAGGAGAACAGAATAATGAAAAACTCAAACTCAAAAGTGCTTTATCTGGCACAGGCAGCTATGATTGCTGCTATTTATGTTGTATTGACAGTACTTGGTGCATCTCTTGCATTTGGAGAAGTGCAGATTCGCTTTGCCGAAGCTCTCACTATTCTTCCTGCATTTACACCAGCTGCAATCCCAGGACTTTTTATCGGATGTCTGCTCGGCAACATCCTTGGCGGTGCAATCGTTCCGGATATCATATTCGGAAGCCTTGCTACATTGATCGGAGCTTTCTTTACCTGGCAGCTCAGAAACAAGAGTAAATATCTTGCTCCAGTTCCACCGATCGTAGCAAACATTATCGTTGTACCATTCGTATTAAAATACGGATATCAAGTACCTCTTCCGATACCATTTATGATGTTAACAGTCGGTGTCGGCGAAGTTATTTCTGCCGGTGTACTTGGTCTTATCGTATATGGAGCACTTAACAAATATAAGGGGATTATCTTTAAGAAAGCTTTATAGATTAGGAAAACACTTTCCTAATCTATAAAAATAACGGATTGGATATGTGAAACGAAATGCTTCACGTATCCAATCCGTTTTATCTTTTATGCTGAAAATTTTCAGTCACTAAAAACTTCCGCCACATCCGCCATGACTTGATCCAGACGAACTTGTATGTGTAGAACTTCCTGAAGAGCTGCTAGAATCCTCTTTTGGAAGAGCACGCTGAGTTACATATGTTCTTACCATCTGATCATGACTGTTATATACATTCAAGCTTCCTGCCACTGCGTAATCAGAAGCTGTCTGTTTTTCACGAACTGTAGTGAGCTTTCCTTTTTCAATGCTGCCCCATATAAATGCTAGCAAGAATGCCGCTGCAACTGCTCCTATATACCATAAGATTGATAATGGTTCTTTTGGAAGATTTCCAGTATCATATGGCTCTCCAATTTCAGCCTGAGCCATAAAATCATCACACAAATCTGCAAATGTATTAAAAGCCTCTGCATAGTCGCCTTCGCTCAATGACGGCTTGAACTGTTCTTGCATGTAATTAAGACCTGCATCTGTGAATATGCTTATACATTCTCCACCGGTTGACATATGCCATTTACGGTCATCCATTGCAACCAACAGAAGAATTCCGCCATTCCTTCCACTTACTCCATATCCGTTCATGTCATAATAATCATCGGCGTATGCTTCTGCTGTTTTTCCCTCCAGTGAATTAACGGTGAGTACAACAACATCTTCACCCCAATAATCACTTATCGTACTTAATTTTGTTTCCAGTTCTTCCTGCTCTTCTTCACTCATCAAGTTTGCTTCGTCTTTTACATAATACATGTCATCTGTCGATTCTGCCTTTACTGCAATCGGCATCAGAAGCAGGAGCAGAGACAGAAATGACAGTAATATTCTTTTTGTTCTTATTTTCATCATTCATCTCTCCCCTTCCCTTAGAATAAAAGCCATAAAATTGCAAGGAAAACTACTGAAAAAATTCCGCCTCGCATCAATAATGTCAGTCGAAACGCTTTTTTATCTAACGGAAGATTTCCTGTCAGCTTACCCGTCTGTCCATTCATAGCAAATACAAATTTTTCATTATGCCAAGTTGTATTCAATATCCAAACTGGATATAATGCATACTGATAACTTGCTTCCGGAAATTGGAAATTCCCGCCCAGTTGCTTCACACTTGCGTATCCTGTCACTGTTTTTCGTAAATTGTTTGATATTGCCTGTTTCATACGTTCTTCTGCACGCTGCATACGTTCTTCTTTATCTACGTCATAACGATCTGCAACATATCCTGCCAGATAAGCTGACTGAAATGGCACAGCATCTTGATAGTTAAATGGCTCTATAGATTCCATCAAGACGTCATCCATCTTTTTGGACGCATCTGCGGGAACATGGCTAAATGTCTCTGTTCCTCCACGTACAGCATTATATATTTCATGTTCCGTATATTCAGTATCACCATCATCCCAGATTTTGATATTCTCTGCTTCATATGTGATATCCGCCTGTACAGATGCATCAAAGAGCCAGAATGGAACATAAACACCTTTAATTTCGTCGATATGATTTTCGTCCTTAAATACTTTAGGCAAATATTTTTTACCTTTCAGATGTTTTATGTATGCTTCCTTTGCCGCCTTCTTATCTAATTTGAACGGGATTACGCAATCTGGTTTCAAATCCCCTGCGAAATTTCCTTTCATGACAATTTTATTATCACAGAATGGGCAAGTTGTTGCTCCTGTTGTTTTATCAGCAATTATCTCACCACCACAAGACTCACATACATAGACTGCCATGTTATCTGTCTCTCCATCCTGCCACTGATTATTTCCTCCCGATGACCACTGTGCATTTTCACTCTGCTGTACATTGCCAGTATTATCTTCATCCTTTTTCTGCATTGCTTCAAACTCTTCCACCGTCATTGTCGTATCACAATACGGACAATTCATTTTTTGAAGGGTACTGTCAAATTCCATTGCGCCTCCACATGCCGGACATTTATATTCTACAATACCTGACATCTAACCTCATCTCCTCTCTTATTTCTTTATCTTTTAAAATGGTTTTCTTCACTGCTATCCTGCTTTACTTCCTTCTCCTTCCCTTTTGTTATAGCATCTCTGTTATAATTATTATCACACCGACAAAGTTTTCTGACACTAGCACTTATGATAGGTATTTTCCCAAAAAATAAAGCAATGCAGAAAATCTGCAATGCTCTCATTATTTCAAAGTTGTAACTAGCAATTTACTTTCCAATGCCGCTGCAATCAAATCTTCTTTACAGGAATATCCTGCTTTTGAGATCATTTCCTGAAAGTTCCATCTAACGCCTGCCGTAGAACATCCCATCTTTTTCGCAATTTCCGAATATGACATACCTTTTATGTACAAACGCAGCATCTCTAACTGTCTTGGACTGATTTCATCACTCTGGATGCAATTTAACTGCACATCCGGAGAGATATCCGGAAACACTCTTTGTCCTTCTAATGTTCGTCGGATAACATCAAGAATTTCCTCGTCCCCATGATCTTTATACCAGAGACTGTCTGCACTCCCCGACTTTGCTCTTGCCAAAACTTCTGGGTCAATAAGTGAGGTAACGATCAATACTTTGATTTTCGGATGTGCTTCTTTAATTTCTTTACCGGCTTTAAGTCCATCATGGTTATGAAATGTCTGTACATCCATCAACACAAGATCTACTCTTGTTTTACTGCATATTTTTATTGCCTCATATGCATCTGCAATCGTCTGTACATGCTGAAATTCTTCTTTATTGTTCTCTATAAGATATTCAAAATATTTCTGCATGATTTTCTGATCTTCTACTATTAATACACGTATCATCTTTGCTTACCTCCTCTTCCCAGTCTATGTCTTATTCTTCTGTTTCCGAAAACGGTAGTTTTAAAACCAACAAAAACTCCGGCTCAAATTTTGTTGTCATTTCTCCTCCGTCTCTCTCAACAACTTCTCGCAAAGCAGAAAGACCACCGCCTTCTCTACTTCCTTCTTTCGGTCTTTCTCCGTCATTTGTAATGCAAACCTTCCACCCTTCACGGGTTTTATGACTTTGTACATACACTCTTCTTCCATGTGCATGCCGTATACAATTTGTAACACATTCACGAATTGCTTTATCCGTTATCAATGCGACTTGATGTTCATCGCAAAGCTCACCTTCAATCTCCACAGAAACCCCTAGTTTTTCCGCATGTTTTATTGATTCCTCATACTGTTTCTCTGTATCATCCTGCGTAATCCCGGACAATATATATACTGATTGTTTTAAGATTTCCAACTGATTTTTCATATAATCAGGTTCTTTATTACCTTCCAGCATACGTCGGATTGTAAGAAGACAACACCCCAAACTGTCATGCACCTGCATTTTCATTTTAAGAGTCTCCTGTTCACGAATACTTTCATCAATTTGCTCATACATTTTTTTCAATTTTTGATTTAATAATTCCAGCTTTTCATTCTTCATCCGAATTTTTTCACTGTTAAAATATATTTCGGTAACATCAAATGCCACTGTCTGAAGATACCCCTCAACTTCTTCCGCTAACATGTAGTTTTGAAACATCCACACTGTGCCATTTGGTAAATAAAGCACACCTTTTTCCGGACTGAGTCTGGTCACTCCTTGAACTGATTTATTTCCATCTAATACCTGCTTCAAATCTTCATAGTTCTGCAGTGGTGCCCCAGTCAGCATCCTGCTTAATTCTCTCATTTTTTTATTAGATAATACGACATGTCCACAGGAATCTGAAACACAGACCCCGCATGGAACATCATCCATTGTCTCTTTAACCGACCAGGCTGAAATATTTTTCCGACATGCGAGTATTTCATTTCTGACCAGCAGACACAGGAAGATAATCAACAAAGACATTCCTGTTAAAAATATCCATATTGGGATTTTCAACAAAAACGAAGGATGATTATTTTCACCAAGCTGATATCTATGGTCATTTAAGAAAAAACACATCAGCACAAAGGACATCAAAAACAGAATTCCTATTCTCATTATTTTTTTTAATCCAGCCGAACGTATTAATCTTGAGAAAAAAATCCACAGCTCCAAAACCAGACCTATTTCCATCAAAACCATCAATATATTATGTAGTTTTACACTATATGTCACATAACTATACATCCTGTTTTCTCCTATTATTTGCTCAGACTTTCACTGCTGCAAACCATTCATTCTCTGCTTCCTGCTCAATATAAAGCCCTGGATTCTTTTTCAACAATACTGATAAATCGCTCGGTCCTTTCACTGTCACCGCGATTTTAAGCTGTCCGTCAATCTCCGCAATACGTAGAAAAACGGATTGAAGTTCATCTATTAATTCTTCTATCACCCATTCAAAAAAATCATAACATTTTAAAATACTGTCATCCCCAAGCGATTTTATCGTTGGATCAATATAAAAGGTTCCTTTGATATCGCAAAGCTTTAAACTATCACACGACTCTGTCAGACTTCTTTTTAAATCTTCCGCCGTTAACTTTGCCTGTTTTTCTTTCTGCGACAAAATCAAATTCTTTCGACGCTTCATATATGTTCCGACTACCACAATTTTTCTGAGAAGCTTATCATAAATCTCTTCTGAATCTGTCTTCTGAAGCTCATCCAGATAATAATCTAATAAATAAATCTGATGCTTTGTCTGATTCTGTATTAAATTAAATAAACGATTCTTCTCTTCAATTGCTTTTTTCTTCGCTTTCTTTTCATATGCAATCTGTAATAACCGGTTTCTTTCAGTCAATTCCACTTGGAGCTCTTCTAATTCTTTATATTGATCCAATACCGGTGATATATCTTCCGCCCAAAATGCATGACCTCCCCGCAAAGAAATATGCTTAATCTGAATGCCGTGTTCCAGCATCAATGGTGCATATTTTGCGTCATGTCTCATCTGATCTGTAATATTAGGAAATTCTCCTGAACGATACCATACCTTCCATCTGTCATCTGTAATCTCTGCTGAAATTCCTCCTGCCGCCTGAAATAATTCCGTATACCTGATATTTGTCTCAATTAATCCGCAGTAAATACAGCTTTGATAAATTGCTGACATCAACAGGCAGCAAACCACTGTCATGTCACCGAAATAATTCCTTATAACAGATATTCCAATAACATTACCAAAACTCCAGATAAGAAGCAAAGCTTCTGGAAAAAACGGAAGCCAGGCTCTTCTTTTGTTTGGAATTTTACTTTTTTTAATCAAAATCACTTCCATTGCAATCAGACAGGAAATTACCCAAATTTGGACAGCAAAGAAAACCGGGCCCTGCTGATACTTTGCATCTGAGAATGGCTTTTCGCCTGCAAAAGAAAATACAAGCTGATGAAAATCATTTGTAATAACTAAAAGAGCTAATAAAATTGCTGTATGTTCCACGCTGACGCAGCAGTACGTCAAGAACGTGCTGTCCA
>OGXI01003201.1_pt1 | contig 11347 bp, 9 predicted proteins | sample 1576221 | NCBI WGS metagenome assembly OGXI01 (sample SAMEA3541523, study PRJEB24748) | human gut metagenome | biome: human gut; feature: human-associated habitat; material: faeces | place: China | collected 2012
AGCCGCTGGAGCGGCTGTTTGCAACGCCTGCCGGGCAGGCTGTTATGATAAAATAAGGAAAGAGCGGAGAAGCGTGTTCACTCCCCCGCCCTTTCCTGCAAACTACCCGCCGGGGAGAGTTGGCGGGAAAGTTCAGGGCGTAATCAGGTTACACCGTGTGCCTTTTGGCAACAAACACCGGGAAAGAATCCGTGCCGATCAGCTTTTTATCTGCCGTGATGTGGACATTCTTGTCGGTAACCACATACTCAACGGAGCTGTTCTCCTCCACAACGGTATCCTGCATCAGCACACAGTTGCGCACAACAGCACCCTTCTTGATCTGGCAGCCACGGAACAGCACGCTGTTTTCAACGGTGCCTTCCACCACACAGCCGTCAGCCAGCAGGCTGTTCTTGACCTTGCTGCCTTCCAGGTAACGGGTGGGGTTGTCGTCACGAATCTTGGTGTAGATGGGGTTGCCTTCGTTAAAGAGCTTATCGACATTGCCAGCCTGCAGCAGGCGCATGTTCTCGTCAAAGTAGCTCTTCATATCGCTGATGCGGGCCACATAGCCGTCAAACTCATAAGCCTGAACATTCAGCAGGCTCAGGTTGCGGGCCAGGATATCGCGCTCAAAATAGACCAGACCGCGCACAGATGCATCGCGGACAAGCTGGATCAGGCTTTCGCGCTCGATGATGTACAGGTTCATGGACAGATTCTGGACGCCGGGACGATAATCATTGGAAAGCAGCTCAGCCACACGGCCATTATCAATGCGGATGGTGTAGTTATCGGTGCGGGCGCCATCGGGGATTTCGCCGCGGTTGTATACCATGGTAACGTCTGCGCCGGACTTGACATGAGCTTCGATCAGCTTGTTAAAGTCGAAGTTCATGGCAATGTTGCTGTCAGACAGGATCACATAGCGCTCTTTCTGGTCCTTCAGCCAGTTCAGAACGCTGGCCAGTGCATCCACACGGCCGCTGTACAGCTTGATGCTGCGCTCTGCAAAAGGCGGAACAATGTTCAGGCCTCCGCGCTTGCGGGTCAGGTCCCATTCACGGCCTGCGCCCAGGTGGTCCATCAGGGAATGATAGTTTTTACGGACGATGACCGAAACATTATCCACACCGGCGTTTGCCATGTTGGACAGAACAAAGTCGATCATGCGGTAACGCCCTGCGAACGGGATGGAGGCCATTGTGCGCTCCGCTACCAGTTCGGGGACAAGGTTATCATAAGAGTTTGCAAAAATGACGCCCAGTGCGTTTGCGTTGCTGCTTACCATTGTTCCTCACCATCCTTTACATCATTGGAAATCATTGCCTTGGGGCCAACCGTTGCGCCCTTGCCGATCTTGACACCGGAGCCAACCGTTGCAACATCGCCGGGTTCGGTAATATTCAGGCCGCTTTCCGGCATTTTGCCCACGGTAGCACCCTCTTCGATGGTGACATTTTCGGCCACGATGCAGTGCTCGACCTTTGCGCCAGCCTTGATGACAGTGCCGCCCATAACAACGGCTGCTTCAACAGTGGCGCCCTTTTCGACCACAACGCCGGGGAACAGGATGGAGTTTTTAACGGTGCCGTCAACCTGGCAGCCTTCGGTGATCATCGAGTTCACGATGTCAGCGTCCGTACCAATGCGCTGGCAGGGGCGGCCGGAGTTGCGGGAGTAGATCTTCCAGTTTTCATCAAACAGGTTGATGCCGGAATGGGTCGGATCCAGAACCTCCATGTTGGCCTGCCACAGGCTGGAGATAGTTCCGACATCCTTCCAATAGCCGCTGAAACGGTAAGCGTACATGCGGCGGTTATCACGCAACAGTGCGGGAATGACATTCTTACCGAAGTCGTTCTCACTGTTGGGATCGTTTTCGTCCTCGGTGAGGTACTTTTTCAGGATATCCCAGTTGAAGATATAAATGCCCATGGAAGCCAGGTTGCTCTTGGGGTTCTTCGGCTTTTCCTGGAATTCGCTGATGCGGTCATTCTCGTCCGTAACCATCAGACCAAAGCGCGGGGCTTCGCTCCAAGGCACTTCCATAACGGCAACCGAGAACTCGGCGTTCTTCTCTTTGTGGAAGCGCAGGAAATCAGCGTAATCCTGCTTGCAGATCTGGTCGCCGGACAGGATGATGACGTACTGCGGGTCATAACGGTCAATGAAGGAAATGTTCTGGTAAATTGCGTTGGCAGTGCCCTTGTACCAGTCAGAGCCGGTGGCCTGCTGGTAGGGCGGCAGCACATGGACGCCGCCATGCAGGCGGTCAAGGTCCCACGGCTGGCCGTTGCCGATGTATTCATTCAGGACCAGCGGCTGATACTGGGTCAGGATGCCAACGGTATCAATATCAGAGTTGACACAGTTGGACAGCGGAAAGTCGATGATACGGTACTTACCGCCGAACGGAACCGCCGGCTTAGCCAGCTTCTGGGTCAGCGCGTAGAGGCGCGAACCCTGGCCGCCAGCCAGGATCATTGCGATCATTTCTTTTGCCATAATTGTTCTCCCCTTAAACTTGTTTATCTCCACGGGCCGCACCGGCTGCGGGCTGCCGCCGGTACCGCCCCTACACACCAGACGTTTACGATTCCGTTACCGGTGTTTTGGGCTTGGTTGTTTTTGCCGCTCTGGGCTTTTTAGCAGCCGGTTTTGTTGCCACGGGTTTGGCTGTGCGCTTTTTGGGGGCGGCAGTTTTGGTGGCCGCAGGCTTGGCTGCCTTTTCGGGTTTGGCTGCTTCGGCAGTTTCTGCCTTGGCGGGCTTTCCTGCCTTTTTGCGGGCAGCGGGAACGCTGAAATAGATGGTGGACAGCGGCGGCAGGGTTACCTCAATATGCTGGTCAAAGCCGTGCATCGGGCCCTTGACGCTCTTTACGCTGCCATTTTTGACACCGGCACCGCCATACTTGACGTCATCCGAGTTGATCAGCTCTTTGTATGTACCGGGGTTGGGCACGCCCATCGAGTAGCTTTCGCGCAGGACGGGGTTAAAGTTGCAGACAACCAGGAGCATCTTGCCCTTGGCGTCCCGGCGCAGGAACGCGATCACGCTCTGTTTGTTATCATCCGGCACGATCCACTGGAACCCTTCCCAGCTGTAATCGACCTGCCAGAGAGAGGCGGTCTCACGGTAGAAGTGGTTCAGATCCTTGACGTAGGTTTGCAGTTCATGGTGCTTATCATAGCCAAGAAGCATCCAATCCAGCTGCTTTTTCTCGTCCCATTCAATGAACTGGCCGAATTCCTGGCCCATGAACAGCAGTTTTTTGCCCGGATGGGCCATCATATAGCCATAGAAGGTGCGCAGGTTGGCGAACTTTGCTTCGTAATCACCGGGCATCTTATTGATCAGGCTGCACTTGCCGTGCACAACTTCATCGTGGCTGATGGGCAGGACAAAATTTTCACTGAACGCATAGAAGAAGCTGAACGTAACTTTGTTATGGTTGCCGGCACGGAACAGCGGGTCAGTCTTCATGTAGCTGAGCATATCGTTCATCCAGCCCATGTTCCATTTGAAGTTGAAGCCAAGGCCGCCATCGGCTGCCGGTTTGGTAACCAGCGGCCATGCGGTGGATTCTTCGGCAATCATCATTTTATGCGGGTGGCGGCCCAGGATAGCCGTATTGCACTTTTGCAGGAACGCAATGGCTTCCAGGTTTTCCTTGCCGCCCTTTACGTTTTGTTCCCACTCGCCATCGCGGCGGTTGTAATCGAGATACAGCATGCTGGCCACTGCGTCCACACGCAGGCCGTCCACATGGTACTGCTCGATCCAGAACAGCGCACTGGATACCAGGAAGCATTCCACTTCCGGCATACCAAAGTTGAACACCATGGTGCCCCACTCTTTATGCTCACCGCGGCGGGGGTTGGGGTCCTCATAGCAGGGGGCGCCGTCAAACATGTACAGGCCGTAAGCATCCTTGGGGAAGTGGGCGGGCACCCAGTCCAGGATTACGCCGATACCGGCCGCGTGCAGCTTATCCACAAACTCCATAAAGTCGTGCGGGGTACCGTAACGGCTGGTGGGGGCAAAGTAACCGCTGACCTGATAGCCCCAGCTGCCGTCAAACGGATATTCCGTAATGGGCAGCAGCTCCACATGGGTATAGCCCATATCTTTAATATAAGGCACAAGCTGATCCGCCAGTTCGGAATAATTATAGGGGACACCGTCCTCCTTCATTTTCCAGCTGCCGGCATGCAGCTCGTAGATGCTCATCGGGCCGTTGATCACATCATTTTTCTTCTGCGCATCTTCCCACGCGGCATCGTGCCAGTCAAAGCCGGAAATATCAAAAACTTTGCTGCCGTTGGACGGGCGGGTTTCGGCATGGAACGCATACGGGTCAGCCTTGTACACCAGCTCATCCGCCGGGGTGGTAATGCAGTATTTATAAACATCATAGATTTTGATGCCGGGAATGAACAGCTCCCAAATGCCGTCTGACACCTTTTCCATCGGATGGCTGGTGGGCACCCAGCTGTTGAAATCGCCCACAACGGAAACTGCTTTGGCGTGCGGTGCCCACACGCGGAACACTGCGCCGGGCTGGCCGTCCTGCTCTTCCAGGTGGCTGCCAAAGTAGCGGTAGGCTTCAAAGTTATTGCCCTGATGGAACAGGTAAACTGGCAAATCGGAAGGCTTCGCCGCTGACTGTGTTTGTTTCACCTTGTAATCTCCCCTTTTGGCATGCACCGCGCCGGTTTACCACCGACCGTGCCGCCTCTTTGATCATGTTCCCAGGTTTCCGGAAACACCTCTGATTGAGGCAGGCTATGCGCCGATGATACAAAGAACAGCACAAATTCCTGTTCCTGCTGCCTGTTCCGGCATAAACTGCACCCAATTTGTTTTTGCTATATTTATATTACCTGTTTTGCAGCGGAATTTCAAGAGATTTCTGTAATAAAGCGCTAAAATTTTCGTAAGTTGCTGGGTCGATTTGTGTAAAATTGACACACATTTGCAGGAATCCTTGTTAAACTAGACAAAAAACGATTTAATACCGCGAAATATCCCGCCGTTTTTTCTATGCAAATAGAACAAAATGCACTGCCTTGCCCCGCAGCAAAACGGGGGTTGGCAGTGCATTTGTTGTGCTTATGTTGTTGATGCCGCATAAAGGCGCGGGCAGCATCAGCTGCCCAGGATATAGAGCGGATTTTCGCCCGCATAGGTGTTGCGGCGATCCCATGCCGTATGGGTTGCCAGGTAGTTGCACCAGGCGGTATAGCCTACCGGCTGCATGTGGATGCCATCGGCTTCGTATTCGTCAATCTGGCTGCCATCGGGCTGATTCAGGGCTTCGGCAATATTGACAAAGTAGCAGCCCTTGCGCAGCGCCATGTTGGCCAGCAGGTTGTTGACCAGCTTGATGCGGTCATTCTGCAAGCCGGGCTTGGAATCCTTGACCCATTCCTGAACGCCGGGGATGGACTGCACATAGATCGGTACGTTCGGCAGGCTTTCGTGGAACATGTCGATCATTTTTTCATAATAGGTGATGAACTTGGTGGCGGTGTCCTCGCTGCCGTTGACCAGGGTGTTGGTGCCGAACAGGATATACAGTGCATCGGGCTGGGTCTCCACCACGGCGTCAAAGGCCGGTTCCTGCACATTGCGGATGTGGTCCTTGACGGTGGTGTTATAGACAACACTTTCCGGGCCGGCACCGCGATAGGCACGCACATGGGCGTTCTGGTAGCCGGTGGCATAACACTCCATGCCCTCGGTAATGCTGTCACCCAAAAAAGTAACGGTGTCAAAGTGGCTGCGCTCCACGGTGCCAAGGGCAGGCAGGGCGGCCATGCGGGAATCGGTGTTCAGGTACTCCAGATCTATGGTCTGTTCCACCGGGGTGGCTGTATCCCACGCGGCGTTATCCACGGCGGGAAGCAGGCGCTGGGGGTTACCCGGCGTTTGAGCGGTGGGTTCGGGCTGCTCCGGGGTTGCCGTGGCAGCAGTTTCCGCTGTGGGCATGGTAGGCTCCGCCTGGGGGGTGTTCGCCTGCTGGTTGTGGCGGGACATCCAGAAAAAGCCTGCAGCTGCACACAGTATGATCAGCACCACCATCAGGGCAACTACCGCGTTGCGGCGGCGGCGCTGTTTTTCTATCTTTTGGCGGTAGTGGTAATAATCAGCCATAGGGTTTATTTTCTCCTTTTATCAGCAGCCCCGGCGCGCCGGAGGGCAAAAGCAACAGATATAGGGTAACACCGCACAATTCCCGCCTTACGGCTTAAGCACCGCTTCGACGGCTGCGGCACGGCATCTGCGTTGCCAAAATGCTCGATAAGACATCCAGTATTATCTGCGCTTTTGGCTTAGCAGCTGCCGCACCTCGCTCGCCGTATCGGCACTTAGAATTATGCGGTATTGCCATAGATATTATACCCCGCTGCACACATTGGCGCAATAGCCCGCCGGGAAAAGGCGCTAATTTTTACACTTGCTGTTTTTTCTTGCTTGACGCTTTGTTGGGCGGCCCGTATAATAGAATTAGAAAATAGTATCCGCGGCCTGGGGGTTGGCCCCGCCGCGGCACGGCGGCCACGAGCGCGCCAAAAAAAATGCCGGATTGTTCCGGCTGATTGCGCAGCTTTTTGCCTGCGTTACAGGAGGACTTTTTATGGAATGGATGATCGCATCGGACTCTTCTTGTGAGATCCGTACCCTGCCGGACACTGCACCGGGGGTTCAGTTTGCATTGGTTCCATTCAAGATTCGCGTTGGCGAGCGCGAGTTTGTGGACTTGCCCACCCTGAACACCAAAGCCATGCTGCAGGCCATGACGGATTATAACGGTGCCAGCGCCACCGCCTGCCCCAGCCCGGAAGAATGGGCCGAGCTGTTTTTGATGGCGGACAAAAGCATTGCGCTGACCATCAGCCATAATCTTTCGGGCAGCTACAACGCCGCGCTGGCCGCGCGGGAGATGGTGCTGGAAGAACACCCCGAAAAGCAGATTTTTGTGTTGGATACCCTGAGCTGTTCCGGCGCGCTGGCCGGTGCAGCAGAGCTGGCCAACAAGCTGATCCGGATAGGAACCAACTTTGATACCATCTGCATTGAGCTGGCCAACTGGGCACAGAAAGGGCACATTATGTTTGCCCTGGCCAGCTTTGATAACCTTGCCAAAGCCGGGCGTGTCAGCCGCGTGGTGGGCTTTATTGCCGGGCGGCTGAACATGCGCGTTTTGGGCCGCCGCACCGAAGATGGCACAATCGACTTTTTCTTTAAGACGCGCGGCGAAGCGCGGGTGCTTGCCAAGATTTTGGAACAGATGGACGAGGACGGTTACGATGGTGTGCGCCCGGTGCTGATCAGCGAGTGCAACAACCAGAACGCCGCCAACCTGTTGGAACACGGCATCCACGCCAAATGGCCGGATGCGCGGGTAGATATTGTGCCCTGCAGCGGTCTGTGCAGCTTTTACGCACAGGACCAGGGCGTGATCATCACCTATTAAATTTTGAGCTGAATAGCCTGCAAACGGGGTCGCTATCCTGTTTGCAGGATTTTTTATATTTATTCCATCCGAAAACTATCCACACAGAATGCCCATATAAAAATAAAAAGCACATGCTCTCCTGACTGGCCGGATTTTCCCGGCTGACATGGGGCATATGCTTTTATTTTATCTAAGGCAACACCGCACAATTCCCGCCTTGCGGCTTGAGCACCGCTCCGGCAGCTGCGGCACGGCATCTGCGTTGCCAAAATGCTCGATAATGTCGGGTTGCGGTACCCGCATCGTGCTTCGGGGGCAAAAGCCCCTCGCACTCTGCGACCGCTGCCCCTGCTTCGGTTCGCTGTTTCCGCCACTGGCGGCGCTCACCTTTGCAGCATCCAGTATTATCTGCGCTTTTGGCTTGGCATCTGCCGCACCTCGCTCGCCGTATCGGCACTTAGAATTATGCGGTATGCCCTAAAAATCCAAGCCGCTTGCCGGGAATTTTCGCCATCCGTTTGCACCGGTGCGCGGCAGGTGCTATACTGTTTACAGAACCCATGCGAAAGGAAGTAGCAAACGCCATGAACGATGCAGAACTGGACAGCCTGATGGGAAAGGGGGCACCCGTATGACGACCGCACAGCGCCGGGAAGAAATCTTGGCCCTGCTTAACCAGGCCGATGCCCCCATTGCCGCCAAGGACCTGGCCGCGCGGTTTGGGGTCAGCCGCCAGGTGATCGTGCAGGACCTTGCCGTGATCCGGGCATCCCGGCCCAATATCATCTCCACCAACCGCGGCTATATCCTGCAGCAGCAGGAAACCGGCTGCCTGCGGGAGTTTAAGGTCCGCCACACCCCGGAGCAGGCCGGGCAGGAGTTGAACCTGATCGTGGACCACGGCGGTCGGGTGAAAAATATCAGCATCAGCCACCGCGTTTATGGGCGCATCACCGCGGAAATGGATATCCGCTCCCGCCAGGATGTGCAGGAGTTCTTGCAGGCATTGGCAGGCGGCGCTTCCACCGTGCTTTCCACCGCAACGGACGGCTACCACTACCACCTTGTGGAAGCCGCCACCCCCGACCGCCTGGATTTGATCGGCCAGGCCTTGCAGGATGCGGATTTCCTGGCCCCCCTGCAGCCGTGGGAAAAAGAAAAGTAAGTAAAATAGAAAAGCGGCCGTTTGAGCTTTTGGGTTCAAACGGTCGCTTTATTTTTGGCTTTTTTCGCTGTAAGGGCTGCACGGATCGTCTTCGGTGGGTTCAACGTAAGTGATTAGATCCTCGACCCGGCAATGGAAAATCTGACAAAAGTCATCAAGCTTTGTGGTAGTGATACCCTGCCCCTTGCGGATCCGGTCAATGGTGCCGCTGCTGATGTTGTAGTGGTTGATCAGCGTATAAGTGCTTTCTCCGCACCGCTTCATCGTTTCCCAGAATTTGTCGTATACAATCATAGTTACGCTTTTTCCTCTGCCCCAAAATCATACCCCATATCGCGGTACAGAGCATAGGCTTTGCGCAGGAAGTCTTCGGTCACGCAAAAGTATTCGGCAGCGTCGGCAAGGGTGTCGCCGCGGCGCAGGCGGGCGGCAAGTTCGGGGTAGGGGATGTGCTTGAGCACGGCGGCTTTGTCGGCACGGTATTCGGCCTGTGCTTTGAGCTGGTAGGGCGAATACGGCAGATAGAACGCGCCGCTGGCAAAGTGCCCGTCCTCGTGGATCAGGGCGGTGCGCACCTCGGCGGAAGAATCAAACCGCGCGGTGTTGATGCCCACAATGCGCCCGTTCTGCAAAGAAAGGCAGCGCATACTGCGCAGCGGGCATTCCGCCACGGTAATGCCTTCCCGGTCCATTTCGTCCAGTGTGGCTGCAAGGGTATATTTGAACATTCATGCCCCTCCCGCAAGCGCAGGCCCGGCCAAAGGCGGCTTACTGCTTGCCCTGGTTGATCTCCGCACGCAGGCGGATCAGGGTGGCAATATCGGCCTTGTCCTCTTCGGTCAGGTAGCGCTTCAAGTTCTCATAAGCGGCAATGGGCTCATCGCGGATCAGGTCCGAAACGGCATCCGTCTGGTCCGGCTCGGTTTCCAGCGGTTCATCCCCGGCAAGCTGGGCGATGGTAACGCCAAAATACTCGGCAATGGGCCGCGCGTGCTTCAGCGTCAGCTGTTTGGTGCGGCCGGATGCCAGCTCCGACAGGGTGCTGCGCGGGATTTTCAGCGCGCGGCACATTTTGGTTACGTCAGTGCCGTCGCGGCGGCACAGCTCCTGGATGATATCATACATTCTGCTCATGGCGGGAGCCTCACTTTACCTGCACTGCGCGGGGCAGAACCACGCAGTGATTAAATTCTGTTCCTGTATTCAGGATACCCCCGCCGCAAGGGAATGTCAAGCCTGCTGCTTATATTTTTGCCTTGGGTGTACCTGAAAAGGCGAAAATAAACGGTTTTTCGCAAGTGCAGTTTTGTGGCTTGCGCCTGCAAAACAGCCGTGATTTTTTTCAGATACACCCGAATACCCTCATTATACCACAAGGCACCGCGGCGGATGCGCGTGAGGCGTGCGTCGCCATAGCGTTTCGTGCCTTCGAGCATATCCACCGTGAAAGAGGTCGTGAGAGCCGTGAGGGCCGACCCGGCAGCTGAATAAGTACTTGAAATAAGTCCTACAACAAACAGAATGCCAACGATAAGCGGCAATCCACCTTCGACAGCGACCAGCGAAAAGACCTGATCGCTCTTGGCGGGTGCGGCCATGCCGCTGCGCTCCATGTACAAATAGAGCAGCACGCCCAGCACGAGGAACAGAAAGATCACGAAAATCTGGCTCACGGCCGTCAGCACGATGTTCTTCTGCGAGTCGCGCGGCGTGGCGCAGCTCAAGTTGCGCTGCATCATGTCCTGATCGAGTCCGGTCATGGCCACCAGCAGGACGATACCCGCGGCGAACATTTTCCAGAAATAGCGGTCCGAAGCGGGATCGTCGAAGAAGAAAATGCGCGACATGGGCGAAGCGGAAACCTCGCGGGCCGTATCGGCGAACGAGAGACCCAGCCCCCGCATGATGAAGACGATCGACAGCACGAGGCTCGCCACAAGGCAGAAAGTCTTGAGCGTATCGGTCCAGATCAGCGACTTGACGCCGCCCTGCCGGGTGTAGAGCCAGACGAAAAACATCGTGACGAGGGCGTTGGCCCAGAACGGGAAGCCGTAGTGCGAAAAGACCAGCAGCTGCATCACGGCACAGACCACATAGACGCGCAGCGCGGCGCCCAGCATCTTCGAAATGAAGAAAAACCACGCCCCGGTGCGGTGTGACTTTACGCCGAAACGGTTATCGAGGTACTCGTAGAGCGAGACGACCCGCAGGCGGTAGAACGTGGGAATCAGCACGAAAGCGACGATCAGCTGTCCGACCGTGAAGCCCGCGACCATCTGCATGTAGGAAAACGAGTCGGCGGCGACCGAGCCGGGGACCGAAATGAAGGTCACGCCCGACATCGCGGCGCCGATCATGGCGAAAGCCGCCATGTACCACGGGGTGCGGCGGTTGCCGGTGAAGAAGCCGGCGTTGTCGGCACGGCGGCCCGAGGCCCATGCGACGGCGAAAAGGACGGCTATATAGCCCAGGACGGTGGCGGTAACGGCGGCAGGAGTCATAACTTGTATTTGGGTTCGAATTACAAAGGTATAAAAAAAGACGGACACGAAGGCGGGTAGGCGCGGATTTTATAAACCCGAAAACAGGATGCGGAAGATCGTATGTCGTATTGGATTTCCGGAAAAAACAGTTATTTTTGCTACTAATTATACATCAAACCCTTAAACGATATGGCATTTCTCAAAGAATTCAAGGAGTTTGCCCTCAAAGGCAACGTACAAATTGCAGATTT
>OGXI01003203.1_pt1 | contig 11340 bp, 8 predicted proteins | sample 1576221 | NCBI WGS metagenome assembly OGXI01 (sample SAMEA3541523, study PRJEB24748) | human gut metagenome | biome: human gut; feature: human-associated habitat; material: faeces | place: China | collected 2012
AAATAATATTAGTTCAGATATTACAGATTTGTCTAATTATTTTGTTACCAGTGATAAAAGTGAGAACGCTGTAGTATGTAAATTGTATTCTACAGGAAGTTATGATAAGATAATAATAGTTGGCCAGAAAAGAAATAAGTATGTCAGATAAGGAGAAATACGGGGAAGGCAATGAACGAATTATATGAAATGATTGAAAAGAAAATGGAGAGTATTTGTTATTGTCTAAATTTGATGAGGAAGTTGTTTTTGAATATCATATTACAATCCGAGATGAAGATTTTAATCTTGGTATTTTGACAATGCGCACACCGGAAGGAGTATTTGAAGCCGATTTTGATGCGTAAAGATGATGCAACGAGCGAGGGGACTATTACGTGATCCTACATGGATCATATACGTTATAGAATTAAAAATTTTAACAATAATAATAAAAAAATTGGAGGATAAATTAAGATGAAAGAAAAGATTCATGCATTATCAGAAGAGATGGTTGCTAATTTGGGAAGATTGGTAGCAATTGATTCACAGCTTGGCACACCGGAAGAAGGAAAGCCATTTGGAGAAGGACCAGCTAAAGCACTTAGCGTAGGACTTCAAATTGCGGAAGAGATGGGATTCCGTACAGTGAATTTGGACAATTATTGTGGTTATGCAGAGATGGGAGAAGGAGACGAAATTGTTGGCATCGCCGGACATCTTGATATTGTACCTGTAGGTGGAGATTGGAGCTATAATCCATTCGAATTGACACGTAAAGGTGATTATGTGTATGGACGTGGAACTACAGATGACAAAGGACCTGTGATGGAAGCTCTTTATGCGATGAAATTACTGCGTGATTCAGGCGTAAAACTTAATAAACGTGTTCGTCTTATTATGGGATGTAATGAGGAAACAGGTTCTAGATGTATGCAGCATTATAATGAAGTAGCTGAGGAGTTATCCTGTGGATTTACTCCAGATGCAAGTTTCCCATGTATTCATGGAGAAAAAGGTCATATGGGTATGACTGTGTATTCTAAGAACACAAAGATTATTGCTATGAATGGTGGTTTTGTATCTAATGCAGTATGTGATAACTGCACAGCAGTTATTCCGGCAGAAGATGGTCTGAAAGAAAAATTGGAAGCCGCTTTTGCTAACACAAAACTTCAGGAATATAAAGTTACAGAAGAGAATGGAGAAATCCATATTGAAGCGAAAGGTGTTCCGGCACATGCAAGTACACCGACACTTGGTGTGAATGCAGCAGGCGTGATATTTGAATGTCTGGAGCAAGTTGGATTCGAAGATGACTTTGTAAAATTCTATAATTCACATATTGGAACTTCTTGTGATGGAGTTGGAGTTGGATTAAAATGCCAAGATGCATATGGAGAATTGACACTTTGTAACGGAATTGTGAAAACAGAAGATGGTGTGATCTCTTGTACAATTGATATCCGTGTTCCGGTTACATTTAAAGAGGAAGATATCCGCAGTATGTGTGAAGGAAAATTAGAGGATGAAAATGGACGAATTGAAATTAACAGTATCGGGAATCCATTGTTTTTCCCAAGAGAGTCACCGCTGGTAGAGGCCTTATACAAAGCGTATGTTGATGTGACAGGAGATACGGAAAATGAGCCAATGGTAATTGGTGGGGGAACTTATGCAAAAACATTGAAAAATATTATTGCATTTGGACCGGAAAAACTAGGAGTAGATTATCGTATCCATGGTTCAGACGAATATATTCTTGTATCCGAGATGGAAGAAGCTGTTCTGATTTATATGGAAGCAATCAAGAATCTTCTTGCTATATAGAATGTAAAAATATAATAATAAAATCAGGATCATCTGTGAGGCGGGTGCTCCTGATTTTATTATTTCATAGGAAATTCCATTTCCAGTGTTATTGAGGGAGAGCAATTTTCAGAAATTCTTCCATAGCTCTGCTGATGTAGCGTCCTTTTTTCCAGTAAAATGATACATTTCGATTACAGTTCTTGCCGGGAAGTTTATAAAAAATAAGTTCTGAAGTTGCCGGTGCGCTTGCGAGCAGGAGATCCCCGATAAAAGTGATCCCCATTCCAGAACAGGCGATATTATAGGCGGTCATCTGTTGATCTAGTCGAAAAATTGTATGCGGAGTAAAGTTGTTTTCCTGGCAAATCGTTAGAGCACGCTTACCGGTATCGTTATCTGAACGTAGAATAATAAAGGGCTCATTTGCAAAACTGTTTAGTGGAACGGAAAGAACCTCCGGAGAAAGGAAACTACCGTCATGAATGGTCTCAATAGGAATCTGATATTCTTGCAGTCGGGTATTTACGGAGTAGCTTTTGGGAACGGCAAGTAAAAGATATTCTTTTTGATAAACATAGTGATCAAAAATCTGCTCATCTAAAATACAGTTATCGATCATTAAATCTAGTTTTCCTGCTTGGAGGAGCAGAGAAAGATTCGCGCTGCTTTCCTCTACGAGAGAAATCTGGATATTAGGAAATTTTTGGGAAAAATCAGCGATAAGAGAAGGAAGCACCCATGAAGAAAAAAAGTTACTTCCGCCTATGTTGAGTGTTCCGGTTTTTAAATCTCCTAAATCGCGAATAAAATTTTCCAGATTATTTTCAATATCCATAATTTTTTCAATGGCCTGTATATAATGTTCGCCGACCTCTGTCAGTTGTAAGGGTTTTGTGCTTCGGTCAAAGATAGGAGAACCGATGCGATTTTCTATTCGTTTTACATTTGCACTTAAAGAAGGCTGCGAAATAAAAAGGCTGGCGGCAGCTTTTGAAAAACTTTTTTCTTTATATACTTCATAGACATATTTCATTCCTTGAAACATATTATCCCCCTTTGAAAATATAACTTTTAAACTATATAATCTATAAAAATATATGTATTTGATTATATTATAGCAGGTATATATAATAAGGACAACTAAAAGAAACGAACCAAAATGATTCGCTGGGAGAATGAATGGTAAAAGGAGAGTAACTATGGACGATATGAAAAAAACGGATTATCGTGTAGAAAAAGATTCTATTGGGGTAAAGGATATTCCGGAAGAGGTATATTATGGAGTGCAGACTTTGCGTGCAGCAGAAAACTTTCACATCACAGGTCTGAATATGCATCCGGAGATTATTAACAGTCTTGCATATATCAAAAAAGCGTCAGCTATTACAAACTGTGAAGTCGGTATTCTTGAGAAGAAAAAAGCACAGGCTATTGTACAGGCTTGTGATGAGATTATTGAAGGAAAATTTCATGATGATTTTATAGTAGATCCTATACAGGGGGGAGCAGGAACTTCTTTAAATATGAATGCCAATGAAGTCATTGCCAATCGTGCAATTGAGATTCTTGGAGGAAAAAAAGGAGATTATACAATTGTAAATCCGAACGATGATGTGAACTGTGGCCAGTCGACAAATGATGTCATACCAACTGCCGGAAAGATGACTTCACTTCATCTGTTGCAGAATTTAAAGAAACAACTTCTGCGTCTTTATGATGCGCTTAATGAAAAAGCGAAAGAGTTTGATCATGTAATCAAGATGGGACGTACGCAGATGCAGGATGCAGTGCCGATTCGTCTGGGACAGGAATTTAAAGCATATTCAGTAGCGATCATGCGAGATATCCACAGAATGGACAAGGCAATGGATGAGATGCGTACTCTCAATATGGGAGGAACCGCCATTGGAACAGGTATCAATGCAGATGAGAATTATTTGAGAAGAATTGTTCCTAACCTTTCAGAAATTTCAGGAATGGAGTTTATACAGGCATTTGATCTGATAGATGCAACACAGAATCTGGATTCCTTTGTTGCTGTTTCCGGTGCAGTGAAAGCATGTGCCGTAACACTTTCAAAAATGTCTAATGACCTTCGACTTATGTCATCCGGTCCGCGTGCTGGTTTTGGAGAGATTAATCTTCCGGCAAAACAGAATGGTTCCTCTATTATGCCTGGTAAAGTAAATCCGGTTATTCCGGAAGTAGTTAATCAGGTAGCGTTTAATATTATTGGAAATGATATGACAATTACAATGGCAGCCGAAGCAGGACAGTTAGAATTAAATGCATTTGAGCCGATCATTTTCTATTGTATGTTCCAGTCTATCGATACGCTTGGCTATGCAGTTGAGACACTCGTAGATAATTGTATCGTAGGAATTACGGCCAATGAAGAAAGATGTCGTCAGTTGGTAGAAAACAGTGTAGGAATCATTACAGCGATTTGTCCGCATGTAGGTTATGAAAAAACAGCAGACATTGCGAAAAAAGCAATTAATTCCAATGAATCTGTAAGAAGCTTGATTTTGAAAGAAAATATTATGGATGAAGAGGAACTGAGTCGAATTCTTGATCCAATTCATATGACAGAACCAGGTATTTCAGGAAAAGATGTTCTTATGAAAATTTAAGATGAAAATCACATATGATATATGCCCCAGAGTTTTAGGACTCTGGGGTTTTGTATTTATTACACAGGAAAGATTTTGAGTGATATAGTCAGGAGAGAGAATGGTTGATTACAGAAAAAAACATCGATATAATAAAAGCACATGAGATTAAAAATAAGAATGAGGTGTGGCTGCCATGAAATTTATACATATATCGGACTTGCATCTGGGAAAACGTGTGAATGAGTTTTCGATGCTGGAAGATCAAAGAGATATTTTGAAGAAAATACTTACTGTCGTTGATGAAGAAAAGCCGGAGGCAGTTTTCATTGCTGGAGACGTCTACGATAAATCAATACCGCCTATAGAGGCAATCCAGTTATTTGATGATTTTTTGTGTCAGTTATCAAGAAAAAAAGTGCAGACATTCATAATTAGTGGTAATCATGACAGCGCGGAGAGAATTGCATTTGGTGGTCGATTGATGAGAGAAAGTGGTGTGTATGTTGCACCGGCATATTCTGGAAATACAGATTCGATTGTACTGACAGATGAATGGGGACCGGTTAATATTTATTTGTTACCATTTGTAAAGCCAGTAAACGTAAAACATTTTTTTGAAGAGGAACAGGTGGAAAACTATACAGATGCTTTGCGCGTTGCAGTGGAGCAGATGAAAGTAAATCCGGATGAAAGAAATGTAATCGTGACACATCAGTTTGTAACTGGGGCGAAGAGAAGTGAGTCGGAAGAGATTTCTGTGGGGGGAACAGATAATGTAGATGTAAATGTATTCGAAAATTTTGATTATGTAGCACTGGGCCATATTCACGGACCGCAGAAGATTAGCAGAGAGACAGTGCGATATTGTGGAACTCCGTTAAAATATTCTTTTTCGGAGATTCACCACAAAAAGTCTGTGACAATCGTAGAAATGAAACAAAAGGGAAATGTAGTTATTCGAACAAAAGAATTGAATCCTTTACATGACTGGTATGAGATAAAAGGAAGCTATATGGAAGTGGCGGAAAAATCTTATTATGACAGTCTGGACAGAAATTGTTATATGCATATTACATTGACAGATGAAGAAGATATACCAGACGCGGTACGGAAATTACAAGTTATTTATCCGAATCTTATGAAATTGGATTATGACAATCAAAGGACGCGTGGAAGGAAATCATTTGCGGATGTGCAGGAAGTAGAAGAAAAAACACCGTTTGATATATTTGAAGATTTATATGAAAAACAGAATAATAAGGAAATGAATGAAGAACAGAAGCAATTGATTCATTCGTTAATTGAAAAAATCTGGGAGGATAAGAATTGAGACCGAAAAAATTAAAACTATCTGCATTTGGACCGTATGCAGGTTGCGAGGAACTGGATATGGAAAGGCTTGGAACAGGTGGATTGTATTTGATCACCGGAGATACAGGAGCAGGTAAAACGACAATTTTTGATGGTATTGTCTATGCATTATATGGTGCGGCCAGTGGTGAGAATCGGGAACCGGCAATGCTTCGGTCAAAATATGCAGATGCGCAGGTTCCGACAGAGGTAGAACTTCTTTTTGAAAATGGGGGGCAGGAATATAAAGTCCGGAGAAATCCGGAGTATGAACGACCGGCAAAAAAAGGTGGAGGAATGACACTTCAGAGGGCAGAGGCCGAATTGACATATCCGGATGGCCGTGTAGTTACAAAACAAAAAGAAGTGAATAAAGCAATTATTGAAATTTTAGGTCTGAATCGAAATCAGTTTCTTCAAATCGCGATGATTGCACAGGGAGATTTTCAAAAATTATTACTGGCAGATACAAAAGAAAGACAGGGAATTTTCCGGGAGATTTTTAAGACAGGCGGTTATCAGATTTTACAGGAAAAATTGAAAGCGGAATCAGGTAAACTTTCGGATGAGCTGGAATTTGCAAGAAGAAGCGTAAATCAATATTTAGAAGGAGTGTTGGGAAAAGAAGAGATCAACTTTGCAAAACTTCCTATGGAAGAAGCAATTGCTGCGATAAAAGAATTGATAGGATTAGATCAGGAAGAAGCGGAAAATATAAATTGCAAGCTTCAGAATCTACAAAAAGAGTTGGAGCAGATACAAGAGCATTTACAAAAAGCGCAGACGAGAGAGCAGACGATTCGTACGCTTGAATTGGCTGAAGCTGATTATATAAAGGTGCAGGAACAAGGTGAAAAAATTCAACAGGAGTGGGAAGGACAAAAGAAAAAGCAGGAAAATAGAGAGGAGCTGGAAGTAAAAATTGCTCAAATTCAGACACAGATATCGATTTATCAAGAACTAGAAGAAAAGAAAAAGAGAATAATAGAAAGAAAAAAATTTCTAAAAGAGGAGAAAGAAAGGTTACAAACGCAGGACATTGAAAGAGAAGAGTTACAAAAGCGTCTGAAGGATGATGAAAGCGAGAAAATACAATTGGAAAATGAGCCGGAACGGAAGACGGAATTACTGTTTCGAAAGGAAAAATTAGATTCTGAAAAAGAAGAACTAAAACAGGTTGTGGAAAATACAAAGAAGTATCATTTACTTTGTGGAAAGCTTTCCGAGATTCAGGAGCAGTATGTGGATAAAGCTCAGATTGCAAAGGAAAGAAAGACAGAGTATGATCTCGCATATCAGACATTTTTAGATGGACAGGCAGGGGTGCTGGCAAAGCATTTAAAAGAAGGAGAAGCGTGCCCAGTGTGTGGCTCCAAAGAGCATCCTAAAAAAGCTTGTGGTACGGAATATATCCCGTCACAGAAGGAACTGGAAGAAGTTAAGCGAAAATGGGAACAGGCAAGGAATCAGATGGAGGCTTCCAGCCAGGAGGCGGCTGAACTATTGGGAAAAGTAAATGCTCAAAAAGAACGGGCGGCGGATCAGAAGCAGATTGAGGAGCAGGAAAAAAGACTCACAGATGAAGAATACAAACTTCAAGAACAAATGAAAAGTAATAAGAAAAAGGTTGAAAGATATCAATTACTCCAAAATCAAATTCAGAAGATACAAGAGCAGATTGCTACGAAACGTGAGGAACGAGAAAAAATATCTGGTCAGATTGCAGCTTTAAAAGCAGAGATAGATATGGAAAGCAAACAGTTTGAAGAGCAACAGCAGAATCTCAGGTATGAAGACTGGAAACAGGCTGAAATAGAACTTCAGAACCTGCAGACATTGAAAAGAAACAGCCAGGCGGAATATGAAGAGGCGCAGAAAAATCTGCAAAAATGGAATGGCGATATGCGAAAACTAGAAGGAAAACTGGAGCAATGCCATAAGCAGCTTGAGAATCTTGGAGAATTTTTTGTGGAGTGCGAACAGGAAAAAAAGACAAGATTAGTGGAACAAAGAGCTGATTATGAAAGGATATTAAAAGAGCTTCAACTACGGCTGGCGACAAATCAAAAAGCTCTTTTGAATATTGAACAGAAGTCGAAAGATATCATAGTTTTGGAACAAAAATGGGCGCTGGTGAAAGCACTGTCAAATACGGCAAATGGAAACATTTCCGGGAAAGAAAAGATCATGCTGGAAACTTATGTTCAGATGGCGTACTTTGAACGGATTTTACAGCGGGCAAACGTAAGATTTATGGTTATGTCGGAGGGACAATATGAACTCGCAAGAAGTGTTGTGGCTGGAAATAATCGAAGCCAGAGTGGTCTGGAACTAGATGTCATTGATCATTATAATGGCACAAGACGAAGCGTTAAGACATTGTCTGGAGGAGAGTCTTTCAAAGCTTCACTTTCATTAGCGCTGGGGCTTTCGGATGAAGTTCAGTCAAGAGCCGGAGGAATCCGTCTGGATACGATGTTTGTGGACGAAGGTTTTGGCTCGCTGGACGAAGAATCGCTGGAGCAGGCAATAAAAGCCCTGGCTGGATTGACGGAAGGCAATAAACTTGTTGGAATTATTTCACATGTAGGAGAATTGAAGGAAAGAATTGACAGACAGATTATAGTGACAAAGGAAAAAGCCGGAGGAAGTCGGGCGGAGATTATTTGAAAGGAAATTGCTCAAATTATTTTGCAAAGAAAGAAGGTTGTCTGGTTCTATAAATTGAGGTAAGATAGATGTAACAACATGCGAGGGAGGCAAAGTGATGTTATATATTGGTGTTGATCTTGGAACTTCAGCAGTAAAATTGTTAATGATGGATGAAAACGGCAATATTCAGAAAATCGTATCAAAAGAATATCCGTTATATTTTCCGCATCCGGGCTGGTCAGAACAGAATCCACAGGATTGGTTCGCACAGTCAATGGAAGGAATAAAAGAATTGACATCTGAATGCGATAAAAGTCAGGTTGCAGGAATTAGTTTTGGCGGTCAGATGCATGGGTTGGTTGTACTTGATAAAGATGATCAGGTAATTCGCCCGGCAATTTTATGGAATGACGGAAGAACTGCAAAAGAGACTGATTATTTGAATCAGGTCATCGGAAAGGATAAATTATCCGAGTATACAGCGAATATTGCATTTGCAGGCTTTACAGCTCCAAAGATTCTCTGGATGAGAGAACATGAGCCGGAGAATTATGCAAAGATAGCAAAGATTATGTTGCCAAAAGATTATTTGGCGTATCGGTTGTCAGGAACATTTTGTACAGATATGTCGGATGCATCGGGCATGCTTCTGATGGATGTAAAGAATAGATGCTGGTCAAAAGAAATGCTTGATATTTGTGGACTTGAGCAGGAACAGCTTCCGAAGCTTTATGAAAGCTATGAGGTAGTCGGAACCTTGAAGCCGGAAGTGGCAAAAGAACTGGGCGTTTCCGAGAATGTAAAGGTGATTGCAGGAGCTGGTGACAATGCGGCGGCAGCAGTCGGCACAGGAACGGTCGGAGATGGAAGATGTAACATTTCCCTTGGAACATCAGGAACAATCTTTATCTCCAGTGAAAAATTCGGAGTAGATAAGCATAATGCCCTTCATTCATTTGCGCACGCAGACGGACACTATCATTTGATGGGCTGTATGCTGAGCGCGGCGTCCTGCAATAAGTGGTGGAATGAAGAAATTCTCGGAACAAAAGATTATGCCGCAGAGCAGACGGATATAAAAAATCTTGGAGAAAACAGAGTTTTTTATCTTCCATATCTGATGGGAGAACGATCTCCACATAATGACCCAGACGCGAGAGCCATGTTTATCGGTATGTCCATGGACACAACAAGGGCAGACATGACACAGGCAGTGTTGGAAGGCGTAGCATTTGGGCTTCGCGATTCTCTGGAAGTGGCAAGAAGTCTTGGTATTCAGATTGACCGGACAAAGATCTGCGGTGGTGGTGCAAAAAGCCCGCTGTGGAGAAAAATTATCGCAAATGTCATGAACTTAAAAGTAGATGTGATTGAAAGCGAAGAAGGACCGGCACTTGGCGGAGCAATGCTGGCAGCAGTTGGATGTGGAGAATATCCAGATGTAGAGACGATTGCCGAAAAGCTTGTAAAAGTTGTGGATACAATTGAACCGGAACCAGAACTTGTAGCGAAATACGAAGAACGGTATCAGCAGTTCAGAAAATTGTATCCGGCAGTGAAAGGGTTGTTCTAGATAAATTCATTGTTTATAGTGTTTGAAGAAATTTCCGCAACGTTTCTTCCACAGAATCTGTCGTGTGTGTAGCGTAATCCGCTACTCCGGCGGCAGCAGTCGTCATGGCATAGCTTATGTTGGACAGCTGCAACATTTCCAAATCATTGTACTGATCTCCGAATGTGATACCATTCTTTGGATCCATGCCAAGGGAAGATACGATATTGGAAAGAGCAGAACCCTTGTTGGCATTCGGTGCAATAAAATCAATCCAGATATTTCCAGAGGTCACAATCTTGATCCGATCACCGAAACGTTCTTGAAAATAGGCGCGAAGACGTTTTTCGGTTCCATCAAAATCACATACTGCGATTTTGATAAAAGGCTCCTTGATATCACGCACATTTTGAACAACGTCCATGTCATAACCGACATCGTTACGGATATGATCGATGTAGTCAGGATCTTGTGAGTCGGTATATCCCGTTCGGGCTGTAGAAATTAAAGTGTGGCAATGACCATATTCTTTTGCAGCGTCTGCGATTTCATAGATGAGATCAGTATCAATATGTCCTAATGAGACGATCTTGCCATCATGTACACACATAGATCCATTTTCTGAAACATAGGAGATATCATCCTTCACAGGGGCAAATAGACGTTGGAGATTTTTGTACTGGCGGCCGCTGGCTGCAATAAAATGTATCCCATGTTCTTTTAACTGGCGGATAATGTCAAATAATTCTGGATTCAGAGTGGTTGCGTGACCATGAAGTAAAGTTCCGTCTACATCGCTGGCAATATATTGTATCATAATAGTTCCTTTCTTTCTGAGTTGTAAGAGGATTAAAGTCAAGCACGTGCTTAAAAGTAAGCTTGTGTAAAAAATCTTATGTTATCTTTCTGTATTAATTGATGTACCTGTGTTGATAATAGAAATCTTATCTATTATAATATAAAAAGACGTCAAAGAAAAGACGACAATGAAAAGATCTTATTGTGTCCGAATTGTTTCCAGACATTCGCTGTTGCCGCCGGTGGCACTGAACGTGTTCATGGCGAACAGCACATCTGTTGCACCGACCTGTTGCATAAAGGAAACGGCGTTCAGGTCGAAGTAACGCATATCGATCACGTAGATGTCCGAGAAGGACTGCGTGAGATAGGGGACAAGGGCGTTGCCGTAGCTGTCCTTGACGATCACCAGTGTCCGCTTGTTGGTGACATCGGTTTTCACGTGGGTGATCTTTTCGTCGCCGCCCATGAACACCAGATACCAGCTGACCGGCTCCACGTTGTCCAGCGAGATCAGCAGCTTGCCGTCCCGTTCGTTGGTGAAGTTGGTGTCGTAATACTGGGTGGTGTACTGGTTGTGGG
>OGXI01003204.1_pt1 | contig 11340 bp, 10 predicted proteins | sample 1576221 | NCBI WGS metagenome assembly OGXI01 (sample SAMEA3541523, study PRJEB24748) | human gut metagenome | biome: human gut; feature: human-associated habitat; material: faeces | place: China | collected 2012
GGTGAGGTTGAACTCTTCACGGCAGGTGGAGGAAAGGAACGCGATATCCACCTGACCGGTTCGCAGCCATTCCTTTACATCATCGTAGGTGCCCTGATACACCTCGATCTCGATCTGCGGGTAGTGGGTCATAAAGCTTTTGAGCAGGCCCGGCAGCAGCGAAGCACACACCGAGTTGAATACGCCCAGCTTCACCTTGCCCTTTTCCAGGCCGTTCAGGCGGGCGATGCTCTGCTTGAGGGCCTCGTCGCTGTTGAGCACATCGCGAATAGAGGGATACAGGGATGCGCCGTAGCTGGTCATGGATACGCCGTTCTTGCCGCGGTTGAACAGAGCAAAGCCCAGCTCCTCCTCCATTACGGCAATGGCGTGACTGATGGCCGATGGGGTCAGGTGCAGCTGCTGTGCCGCCTTGTTGAAGCTGCCCTGCCGGGCCACGGCATCAAAGATCTCGTAGGAAAAAAGCGTCATGCCCAAAGCCTCCTTCCGTTTTTACTGGTTCGGAGACGCCCGATTCTCTGTGAATCTTTTTCATCTTTCATTTGAGATAGTTCAATTATCTTCTTGATTGTACTATCCCGCGCCTTTTCTGTCAAGCATTTTTGCCCGATTTATGCGCCTTTCCGGCGTATTTGGTCAAAGATGACGCAGGAGCCTGCCAGCCTGCGCCGTATTATTAAAAAAGCACAAAAAGTAGATTTTTTATCAAGTGAGGGATTCCTTATGACCAAGACTGCCAAAGCCCCTGTCCGCTGTGGACTCAGCGGCACAGCGCTCAAATACATCGCCTGCATCACCATGCTCATTGATCACATCGGCGCTTCCTGCATCGAAGCCGGTATCCTGCTGCCGGCCCTCGCCGCCGGTGCTGCCAGCTGCGGCGGCATCCCGGTCAGCACCCTGCTGGCGGCTGATGGAAATATTTCAAAAATAACATCATCATTTTTCAAAAAATAAACAGTATCATTTCCATTTTGAAATTTGCCAGTCACTTCAAAGCCAAGCACATTTACATACCACTCCACATCTCTTGCAACATCATTGGTAGCAATACCAATATGTCCGATCCTTCTGTTTTTAATCATAAGAACACCTCTTTCTGTTATTCTTGATAAATAATTCCACATCATCCTTGCCCGGGATAGACGGCATGCCTCCTCTACTTTGTACACATAATGCTGCAACCGCATTGCCTGTCAGCGCACATTGACTGATTTCTTCCCATTCCAGCTTTTCTATTGCCTGATTATACGATAACAGCCTGCTTAGGAATCCACCCCAAAAGGAATCGCCTGCTCCCGTTGTATCAACCGTATTAACAGAGAACGCATCAAAAATTTCTCTTTGATCCTTTCTTGCCACTAATACCCCCTGCTTTCCCAGTGTAATTGCAACTAATTTTATTCCCATCTTCAGGAACTCATCTGATGCATCCTCATAATTGGACGCACCTGTCAAAAGCAGACTCTCTTCATCCGACACCTTCATTATATCCGCCAGCGATATCACTTTTTTCATTTCTTCTACAGCAGTACACTCACTTTTCCATAATGATGCCCGATAATTGGGATCATAAGAAATAATCACTCCTGCCTTTTTAGCGATCGATATCGCTTCCAACGTTGCACTCCTGGATGGCTCATTTGTTAAAGACAATGACCCAAAATGAAATATCTTACAATTTGAAAGTAATTTTTCATCCAATTCTTCTTTTCTAAGCATAGTATCCGCTCCCGGTTTCCTTGCAAAAGAAAAACTTCGCTCTCCTCTCTCATCCAGCTCCACGAACGCCATAGTAGTAAAATATTCTGTATCCTCTAATACTGCTCTTGTATCAATTCCTTCCTTTTTCAGTGTTTCTTTTAGAAAATGACCATGCATATCATTTCCCACTTTTCCAACAAATGCAGTACTGCACCCCATATGGCTTGCCGCTGTCAGCAGATTCGCAGGTGCTCCTCCAGGATTCTGCTCAAATAGCTTCATTCCATTCTTGCTATATCCTGATTCTGTGAAATCTATAAGTAATTCTCCTAACGCAACAATATCTATCTCTTTACTCATTTTCATTTACTCGTATTTTTCCAATTCTATAATGTCAAAACCTGTTCTGATAAACCTCACAAACTTTTTAACCATCTATTGAGTCACTCTATTTTTTCAACCTTCGCTCTCAAAGGACACGACTCCATCTCTGGTCTGGTCCTATATCAGGACCCTGATGCATTGCTGGCAATAACAACCCTCCATCTACTCGTATCGTCTGTCCAGTAATATAAGATGCATCATCCGAGCAAAGAAAAGCCACCGTATTTCCAATATCTCTTGGCGTTCCCGTTCTTTCTATAGGAATATTACGTCCCATATTCTCATAAAATGGAACCATTTCTTTCAGTGGACTCACTTGAATACATCCTGGCTCAATGGCATTAACACGTATTCCATAGGGTCCTAGTTCCAAAGCCACTGATTGAGTAGCTCTTTCTAATCCTGCTTTTAAGCTTCCATAAATACAGTCAATCGGGAACGCCCGACTGGCTCTTACAGATCCAATATTCACCATACAGCCCCGTATTTCTTTTTCTATCATGTGATTTGCAGCATGCTTCATTAAAAGTAATGGTGTTCGCAAAAGCACAAAATACTCTTTGTCAATATCTTCTGATTTTGTATCTCTTAATTTTCCCTCTATTCCATATCCTGCATTATTCACCAGCACATGAATTTCTCCCATTTTTTCTACTGCGGTCTGGAATATTTTTTCCACATCCTCTTCTTTAGTAAAATCCGCTTCCTTACAAAAACACTTTACATTATATTCATTACAAATACTTTGAACTAATGCTTCTGCTTTTTCCATCTCATTACGAAACTGTTCTTCGCCATCATATATTCCACCCTTATAGGTGAAAAAAATATCGTATCCCCTCTCAGCTAAAACCCTACAAATACCTTCTCCAATCCCTCTGTTTCCACCTGTAACCAATGCTGTTTTCATCTTGAACACCTCCTATAATTCACCAATTTTATCACTTAGATATCACGAATTCCTTCACAATTTGTACTTCCAGCGCCCATATATCCTCTACTTTTTCCTCTTTCATCATCACTTACCCAAAAAGAAAAAACTTCTGCCTTCCTAATCCAAAATACAAATCTAATCGGCTTCCCTTCCAATTGTTTTAGACTGTTTCCACTACTCCATCGAACCATTACTTTTGTAGAATCAGTAATAACCGGTTCACATTCTTCTTTTCTAAAACCATTTATTGGTTCATCAGACGCTGTTCTTACTTCTACACGTACCTCTCCCAAGTCGCTGATTGTATTCAGCCACAAATATTCCCCTTTAAAAACCAGCACTCTAGTTTTTAAAAATCCTTCTTTTTCTGCTGCAACACTTGCAAATCCATCTCTCCGTAACGTAGCATAACCAGTAGCTCCACCTGCATACATATGTTTTCCATATTTGGGTGACTCCCCAGACCACGCAGAATAATAAAACCGCAACTGATCCTTTTCTACAATGCATAAGCCACCAGAGGCATGAATATAGCCATAATCCCATGTCCCCTTTTTCTCAGAACCCTTAAGAAAAGCTGTTCGATCTGGTCTGCAAAAATGGAAACCATCCCGGCTATAACCCAATGTAATATCACATTGTTTCGGAACTCCAAGTTCTTCTGCAATTCTATTATGAGGTCCTTTAAAAATCTCAAAAGCTCCTAGCAAAATACTTTCATAGGCTACACAATCAACACCATATAACTGTGTAGTACAATCGTATATCGCATGTTTTTTGTCTAAATCATCTGCTCCATACCAAAAAACAGGATCATTTCTTCCCCAATCTGCACCTTTCAAAAAATCTTCCGTTTCATAATACTGTCTATATCTATAGTGAAAATCCCCCTCTACATCTACTTTTCTAATGCTGAATACCCACTTTTTTCGAAAAGGATTATAAAAGAAGCTAGACGCATCACCACACGGTCCAGTTATTGTTGGCCCATTCCAATGAATTCCATCTGAGGAAATATAAAGTTCCCCTATCTCTTCGACCTCATTTTTTCTAAAAAAAACAAATAATTTATATCTGCTCTTTGGATCTTTTGTTTCATGATCAATCCATACCGTTGCACCATCCCGCTTATACCCCTTACGAAAAGGTAATACCATATTTGTTCCAGGTACAACATCCAAATCTGGTCTATACCAGTTTTGTCCGTCCAAACTCTCTGCATATGCAGTTCCATCAAACCACCCAGCCTGATACCACATTTTATAGAGTCCATCTTTTGAATCATAAAAAACACCGTCTGTAAAAGTAGCTGCCACTGGACAACATCCCTCATTTTTTTCAATTTTTGTCTGTGGTTTTAAAATCGGATTCCCCACATAGGGTTCAGGGTAATAATATTTACGTTGCAAGGTTGATGTGTCAATCAAAAAGTCATCTACAAATAATTGCCTTCCAACATGAATAGGAATTACCTTCGGAGGGTTTGATAGATAACAAATAGTTTCTGGTATTCTATCTATATTCTTTTTTAATGCCTGTTCCTTTTCTTTCATACGTGGTGGCCAAGGCTTCTGAATATTAATTCCATTATATAGTTCTTCTCTCACAGTCATTCTCCTTATTCTATAATTATAGCCGTAGGACTCGGAATGCGAACCATTTCCTTCCGTAGTCTTATAGTCCCAGTATTGTTATCTACATCATAAAAAACTACACAATCTGAATACTCTAAAGTCACACCCAAAATTTTTCCATCTTTTGAAATATTAAAATCACGAGGAAATTGCCCTGGTAGGTAATGACGTTCTAAAAACTCTAAGGTTCCATCCTTCTGGATCTTATAAATCACAATAGTATCTTCACCTCGATTTGTAGTGTAAAGATACTGTCGATCGGGTGATATACGTACTGCTGCCGCATAATTAATTTTGGCAAACCCTTTTTCCACCGTTGATATACGCTGCTGAAGTGTCAGTTTCCCATGTTCATAACTGATCACAACAATTTCACTACTCTTCTCCGCTACAAGATAGAGGTTTTGTTTCTCACTTTCCAAAATCCGAAAATTACTTCCTTTCAAATAAAAGCGGCATATCTCTCCTCCATCCCCATATATCAAAACACTATCCAGTCCCTTATCGCAGCATATAGCTTCATTCTTCAAAATTGAAAAAACGCTATGTGCATGAGGTTTTGCCTTATATCGACCTGCCTGATTAAAGATTATCCTGCTTTTTCTGAGAGCATCTCCCACTTCAAATATAGTAAAGGATCCATCTTCATAGTTAGATGCATAAAGCCACTTGTGATCCACCGACAAGGACACATGGCATGTTGTACTCCCTCCTGTCTCATATTTCCCCATAAATTTCGGTGCTTTTCGATTTTCAACATTGTAAACAGCCACTTCCCCAACTTCGTTTTCCAAAGCAGCATACAAACATTTTTTCTCGGAATCCAAACACAAATAGGAGGGATTTTTTTCTCCAATAACTGATATTACTCTTACTTGCTGCAAAATATCATCCATTTCCAACAAATAAATACCTTCACTACCTCTTTTGGTATAAGTTCCTATCATCATTTGATACATATTGATCTTCCTTTAAGCTATTTCAATTCTGTTATAGTAATACCTTCATCAAAATACTTTTGTGCACAAAAATATAGAAGAATAACAGGCAACATCATCATGACTGTAGCTGCCATCATCTGCCCATACTCTACACTCTTATCTCCAATTAACGAAAGTAGCCTTACTGAAATTGTTTGCCTTTCTGGTCTTCCAAGATAAATATTGGAATACCATACATCTTTCCATGCCCATATAAAATTCAAAAGCGCTGACACAATCAACGTTGGTTTTGACATAGGTCCAATGATATAAAAGAATATTTGCATAGTTCCACAACCGTCAATTTTAGCTGCTTCATCCACTTCTTTCGGTATTCCATTCATAAACTGGCGTATTAAAAAAATATGATATGGAACCCCTAAACAGTATGGTAAGAGCATTGGTAATATAGTATTGATCATATTCAGTTTTTTAAACATCAAAAATAAGGGAATCGTCATAATCTGTGTAGGCAGCATCATCGATAACAGCAGAATTACAAATAATACTTTCTTACCCGGAAATTTAAATCTTGAAAATCCATAAGCGGCTAACGCTGAACTAAATACCACAATTATGGTAAAAGTCAATGCAAATACCAAGGAATTTAAAATTGCTCTAAAAAAGCCGATGTTTACCCATGCATTTACAAAATTTTCAAAATGCATCGGAATAGGAAAATAAACTGGAGGATTAGAATAAAACTGCGTTTTATCTTTTAGGGAACTAGAAATCAACCAAAAGAATGGCACCAGCATAACTATTGCTAACATTAGCAATATAATCCACTTTAATACTCCTAAAATACTTTTTTTCATAACTACATTCCTTTCAGTCAAAAGATTGATAATCCAGTTTCAACTTCTTTATTAAGCCAAAGCCAGCCAATGTACAAAGTAAAACAATGATTAATAAAATTATACCTAATGCTGCCGCATATGCTATTTCAAAATCCTTGAACCCTTTCTCATAAATATGGATCAACAACACTCCCAATCCATAATCCCTTCCATATGGTTTGATCACATCTCCCTCCGCTTTCGTAAAAGGAATAATATGTTCATATACCTGCCATCCATTTATTATTCCCATTATAAAATTGAAGATAATAGACTGTGAAATCAGAGGTAAAGTAACTGAAAAAAATCTTCGAACTGCTCCTGCTCCATCAATCAATGCAGCTTCTTGGTAACTGGGGTTAATTCCCTTAATAGCCGCAAGAAAAATTATCATTGGCGTTCCGATATACCAGATACTGGAAACAATTGCCGTTGGCATAGCTAAAGTTGAATCACTAAACCATCCATGAGTTCCAAGTCCAAATAGATGATTCACAAAACCATTTGGACTCCCCGAGAATATAAATCCCAAAACCACACCAAATGCTACTGGTGGCAGTAAACAAGGAAAATAAAAAACAGTCCGAAAAAATTTGCCCCCTTTAACTTTTCCTGCTAACAAATTCGCTATTATCAAAGACACACTAAGCATAATAACATTAGAAAAAATAACCCACAGAAAAGTATTCTTCAAGCAAATCCAAAACACCTTATCCTCAAAGAATATTTTATAGTAATTTTTTAACCCTACAAATTTGCCCTCACCCCAGATTGTTTTATCTGTAAAGCTTAATCCAATATTGGAACATATAGGATACAAATAAAATATAAGGAATCCGACAAACCACGGCATTACAAGTAAGAAACCATGCAAAGCATTTTTATTTTCCTTTTTCTTGCTCATTTCAAGCCTCCCTATTTTATGCTTACCAGGATCATGTATATTTCTACATGATCCTGGCATTACTCACCCTATGTAATTATTACTGATACATCGCATCTAAGATCTCTTGACCCTCTCCGGTCATTGCTTCAATAAATCCATTCACATCAATCTTACCTTCCAGGAGATCTTTTATCTTATTCTCAATAAAAATATTCAATGAGTCATCTGGCATCATTGCTAATGGTTGAAAATGATCCAGCATATAACTGTATGCAGAAAGATCCACACCCTCTATCTGATTTGCAAAAGCCGGATCTGTACACAATTCTGAATAAATCGGTGTTCCCACTCCATTCTTAGCCACCTGAAGCTGACCGTCTCTACTAGAAAGCCATTTTAGTACCTGCCATGCTGCTTCTTTATTTTCACAGTTACTTGCCATCATAAAACCATTAATCAAACCTGTAACCGCCGATCCTTCAATGCCTTCTGGCATCGGTGCAACCCCAAAATCAACACCTGCTTTCTTAAAATCACCAAACATCCAGATACCAGATGTACACGTTGCTATTGCAGAATTTTGGAGGCCTCCATCCCAGCTTTTCCCCCATTCTGCAACAGGTGCAACAACATCTGCCATCTTTGCTATTGCCTCAACTCCCTTTCTACCTTCTGGGGTATCAATAGTAATTTTGGTTGGATTTACTGTCTGGTCAAACATGCTTCCCCCATACATTGGAAATAACCATTGCAGTCTAAATGCTGTACGGGCTTCATCAGCAAACCCTACCTGAGTATATGCATTTCCCTCAATTTTGGTCAGCTTCTTTGCCATTTCATAATATTCATCAAAAGTCAAGGGATTATCCGATGCCGGATATGCAATACCACTCTCATCCAACAATGCTTTATTGTAGCACAATGGATACAAAGATATATCATTAGGAAAGCCAAAAACTTTACCATCCATTGTAAATGCATCCATTACATTCTGTGCAAATTCTTCGGTTTTCACTTCATCTCTCTCAATATACGGAGCCAAATCTTCAAAAACACCTGGAATATAATATTTAGAACCTAGTTGTGTACTCACGCTTACAATATCAGGAAGCATACCACCAGACATATTAACATTAATCATATCCCAGTAGGTATCCCATGGTCTAAAGTCTAACTGGACGTCAATTTCTGGATGTGCCTTTTCAAATTCTGCAAATATGTTTTCAAATGCTTCCTTTTCACTATCTGTACCCCACCGGGCAACTGTAATAACTGTTTTTTCTCCACTTTCAGCTTGCTCCGTCTCTGAAGTATTTTTTTCATTTTCTACTGTTTGATCATTAGATGTGCACCCAGCTAAACATCCCATCACCATAAAACCTGCTAATATTACCGACAATAACTTTTTCTTCATAATCTTCTTTACCTCTTTTCTGCGCCACCGTTTTTGTGTGCATATCAGGCTTACGTGCGTAGCGCTCACACATATAAGAGCATCTTCCTTCTCTTCCTGTATGCTGCAAATCGCTAATGTCAGATTCATCTGAACTTTTCATTTTAAGCAATTACTTCAATTTTCTCTTTCTTTATTGTCCTCCCTGCTTCTTAAGAATATTTCAGTGCCCCCACCTTAGCTTATATATGTGTACGGGATAACTCCCGGAAACACCATTATCACACATTCATCATGTGTCTATATTCGATTGTGAAAATGATTTCATCTATTTTCTTTGTTTTTGTCTATTTTCTTGTTTTGAACTATCATTTTCCACAAATCTATCACATAATCTTGGCAATTACAAGATATATTTCACATATTCCTACCCATTTCATGACATTTCACAATTTGAAATCGTTTTCATTTATGCACTACACACAAAACTTCAGAAACTAATAAATGTTTTCCATATTTGCTTGACAATTTAAAAAGTAAAATTCTATAATATTTTCAAAACAACGTAAGGAGCGTGGCTGTTTCAGGTACAAATTAAAGTAATTTTTACAATTGCATTACTTGTTATGTATCCAAACCGGCCCAAACACATCATATGAACCATGAAAAGGTTACCATTTCAGATATCGCCAAAGCGGTGCTTACCACAAACCACGACAGCACAAACCGTAAGTTCAGGAGATTCCTGGATGAGAAACAGGACTTGATCAAAAAGTATAACCGGGAACGGATCGAAACAGTTATTAAAATGACCAATTACCATCCAAATGTTATGGCGCAGTCTTTAAAGACAAATTTATCGCATCATATTGGAGTTATTGTATCGGATATATCAACGCCTTTCTGTGCTGCTCTGATCCAAGGCATCAGTGAAACACTCCTGAGCAGTAATTATATGCCATTATTTGTCAGCTGTAACAATAGTATCAAAGAAGAAGAGTCCTATATCAGATCCCTGATGAGCCGGCATGTAGACGGTCTGATCGTAAACACCTGTTCCAGCCAGAACCCTCTGCTTATACAGCAGGCCTGCACCGGACTTCCCATCGTTCTTTGTGACCGTACCATAGATGACTATAATTTCCAATTTGTGGGTTCCAATCACCGAGACCCTATTTTTGAACTTGTAAAGCACCTGAAGGAACAAGGCTATACACTTCCTGTCTTTTTTACAGAAAATTATTTTGCAAGTTCTGTCCGGTCCGAAAGGCGCAATTCCTTTTTGGACGCAGTGAAGCTCTATTATCCCGAGGTTGACCCAAACGAATTAACCTACGTCATTGACATTCACAATACCCAGAATGTCACCAGTCAGCTTCACCATTTAAAGGATATTTGTGGGAAAAAGGAACTTCCCGCCATATTCTGTGTCAACTCCATTACCGTACTGCATGTATTTAATGCAATCCGCTCTCTTGGAATACACATTCCAGATGAAATCGGACTCTGCGGTCCTGATGACTGGGGCTGGGAAGAGCAGAGCATCCTGCTCTCTCTGATGACGCCCCGCATTACCAACATTGTAGTCCAGCCACGTCTTATCGGGAATCTGGCTGCACAAAAACTGCTTGAATGCATTGCAGATCCTTCTGTTGCAAAGAAAGAAACCCGGTTGACCTGTCCTTTACAAATTGCAGGCTCAACTATTCTGAAACACTAAAAGCAAGCAGCAAGACGCCCCCGCTTATTTTGCTGTTCATGCATTATACAAATCCTTCTATTTTCAAAAGGATAATAACAGAAGTGCCCCCGCTTATGCTATTTATTCTATATTTAGGAGGTATCTTATGAACCCACTTGAACGATTTTCACGTGCCTGCATTGTTCCCGTTGTTGTACTGGACAATGCAGAAGATGCAGTGCCAACCGCAAAAGCGCTTCTTGCCGGTGGCATTGACGTTATGGAAATCACTTTTCGAACAGCTGCTGCAAAAGACAGCATTGCTGCTGTTGCATCCGCCTGCCCGGATATGCTGGTGGGAGCTGGCACAGTCATAAATCTCGAGCAGTGCAAAGCTGCTGTATCTGCCGGTGCAGGCTTTATTGTTTCTCCCGGCTTTGATGAAGAAATCATAAAATATTGCATCAAAGCAGGTATTACTGTAACCCCCGGCTGTGTCGCTCCATCAGAAATCATGTCTGCTGTAAAATTAGGACTTTCTGTTGTAAAGTTCTTTCCAGCGAATGTATACGGAGGACTTACTGCCTTAAAGTCGCTTTCTGCACCTTTTCCAGGAGTAAAGTTTCTGCCTACCGGTGGTATTAACAGCCATAACATTGGTGACTACATTGCGGCACCCTTTATCCACGCAGTAGGCGGCAGCTGGATTTGTACCCGCAAAGACATTGCAGATGGCAATTTTGATAAGATTACAGCTCTCTGCAGGGAAGCCCGTCAAAATGCGCTCGGCTTTGAATTTGCACATTTGGGAATCAACTGTGAAAATGTTGAATCCTCCACTGAGGTAAGTAATTTTTTCCAGACAGCTTTTGATTTCCCCCTCAAAGACGGCAGCAGCTCCGTAT
>OGXI01003207.1_pt1 | contig 11322 bp, 9 predicted proteins | sample 1576221 | NCBI WGS metagenome assembly OGXI01 (sample SAMEA3541523, study PRJEB24748) | human gut metagenome | biome: human gut; feature: human-associated habitat; material: faeces | place: China | collected 2012
ACTACCTCTATCCTGACGGCGTGAGCAACACGGTCTGGGCCGTAACGTACGGCATTGTCTGGGCGCTCGTCGTGGCCATCAGCCCATGGCAGACGAGCCGCTACCTCATGGCAAAGGACGAGCACGTCGTCCTGCGCTCATCCGTGTGGTCGTCCATGGGCGTCATGGTCGTGACGATCGCGCTGTATTTTTCCGCCGCGTTCGTGCGCAACATCAACGGCAGCCTTCCGGGCAGCGAGGCCATGATCTGGGCCGCCACGCACGTGCTGCCGCCGGTCATCGGCATGCTGCTGCTCATCGGCATCAGCGCGGCCGGCATCTCGTCGGCATCGACGTTTTTGTCGCTGATCGGCTTTTCCGTCGTCAACGACATTCTGCCCGAGGCCGAAAGCGACCGCAAAAAGCTCGCCCGCTCCCGCTGGGCGATGCTGGCGGTCAGCCTTGTCGTGCTCGCGCTCGCCTACCTCAATCCACCGCAGATCTTCCTCATCATGTACTTCGGCGGCACCGTCATCGCGGGCGCGTGGAGCCTCGTGGCCTTCGGCAGCGTGTGGAGCCGCCGCCTGAGCCGCTGCGGCGCGTATCTCGGCATGCTGCTCGGCTTTCTCGGCTGTGTGGGCGCGAAGGCGATCTACGCCCTGCGCGGCATCACGCCGCCAGTCTGGGCGGATGCGTTTTTCATCGGCATCGTGCTGAGTATCCTCGGAGCGGTGATCGGCTCTGCGCTCCGGCCGCCGACGCAGGCAGAACAGCTCGCGCGCGAACGCCTCTTCGATGCGCCCACCGGCCCGGAGGAGGCCGCCGCCTGCCGAAAGGACCGGCGGCTGTGGCGGGTGTACCTCGTGTTTGGCCTGTGTGTGGGCCTGTTTTTCCTGTTTTTCTATGCCATTCCCTACAGCCGCGCGCTGTGATCTTCCCCGGAGGTGACCGCCATGCCGGACACGCTGAATCTGTATTACGCCCGCATCGCCAACATGGGCGATCTGCTCAATCCGCTCATCATCGAGCGCTGCTTCGGCTACCGGGTCGAGCGCTGCTCGTTTCTCACCGGCGACCTGTGCGCCATCGGAAGCGGTCTGGCGCAGTATAAGCTGCATGGCAATCCGCTCATGAAGCTGCAGCAGTGCATCAACGGCCGAACGCACCCGCACGTGGACGTCTGGGGCTCCGGATTCATCAACTACGACGATGCGCGCGGGCGCTTTTTCAAGCGCGATATGCGCTTTCACGCCGTGCGCGGCGAGCTGACGCGCCGCAGCATCGAGCGCATGACCGGCCGCACGCTCGACATTCCGACCGGCGACGGCGGCATTCTCGCAGACGAGCTGCTGGACACGCTGCCCGAAAAACGGTATGATATCGGCATCGTGCCGCACGTCTGCGACCTGAATGACCCCGCCGTGACGGATCTGCTGGGCCGGTACGAAAACGCGAAGTTCATCAACGTCAAGGATGACCCCATTGCCGTGCTGACCGAGATCGCGCAGTGCCGCTGCATCCTCTCGAGCAGCCTGCACGGGCTGATCGCGGCCGACAGCTTCCACATCCCGAATCTGCACATCGTCTTTTCCGACCGCCCGCTCGGCGACGGGTATAAGTTCGATGATTACTATTCCGCCTATGGCGTGCAGCATTCGCCGCGCGACCTGCGCGTGAGCGCAGCGCCCGCCATCGCCGAGATCCGGGATGGCTGGCGCATCCGGCCGGAGCAGGTCGAGGAGAAAAAGCGCCAGATGCGCGCGGCTTTCCCCTACCCGGCCGTGAATGGAGGCAGCCTATGAATGATCTGATCTCGGTCGTCATCCCGACCTATAACCGCAGGGACAAGCTGCCGGCGTGCATTGCAAGCGTGCTGGCGCAGACCTACCGGAACATCGAGGTCATCGTCGTGGACGACGCCTCGACCGACGGCACGGAGCGTCTGTTCGACTGCGGCACCGACCCGCGCGTGCACTACGTGCGCTACGGCGACAACCGCGGCGCGTGCTATGCCCGCAACCTCGGCGCGCAACAGGCACGCGGTAGCATCCTCGCCTTTCAGGACAGCGACGATCTCTGGCACCCGGACAAGCTGCAAAAGCAGTATGATCTGCTCACGGCCACTGGGGCTGACCTGTGCTACTGCGGCATGAACCGCATCGCCGCAAACGGCAGCTCGTTTTATTATCCCGTGCACGCGCCGCACCCCGGCCGCGCGCTGGAGGATTTTCTGGCCGAGAACCGCGCCGGCACCCAGACCATGCTCATGCACCGCGCCGTGTGGGAGGCCGTGCGCTTCGACGAGACCATCCGCCGCTATCAGGACTGGGACTTTGCCATCCGGGCGGCCGAGCGCTTCCGGCTCGTGTACCTGCCGGAGGCACTGGTGGAGTCCGAGGTCGGCGGCGACAGCATCTCCGCCGTCGTCAAATCCTACCCCCACCTGCTGCGGCTGTATGAAAAGCACGCAGCGCTCTACCAACGCTTTCCGCGCAGCGACGCCGTGATGAACCGCCGTCTCGGCAAGCGCAGCCACCCGACCGATCCGGCGCGCGCCGCCGCGCACTTCCGCAAAAGTTTCCGGCTCAGCCACAATCCCTATGACCTGAGCTATTACCTCGCCAACTGCCTACGCGCCCGCCGGCAGCAGAAAGGACAGACACCATGACCGCATTCGTCATTTTGCATTACCGCGCCATCGACACGACCCGCAGCTGCGTCAAGAGCATCCGCGCGCTCGCGGGCGACAAGCACATCGTCATCGTGGACAACGCCTCCCCGAACGGCACGGGCGCTGTTCTGGCGGAGGAATTCGCCGCGAGCCCGGACGTGACCGTGCTGCTGCACGGCAAGAACGACGGCTTTGCCCGCGGCAACAACGTCGGCACGCGCTGGGTGTACGAGCATCTGGACGCGGACTTCACCGTCGTGCTCAACAACGACGTCGAGATCCCGCAGCACGACTTCATTCCCCAGATCGCGCGCATTTACGCGCAGCACCCGTTCGACCTGCTCGGGCCGGACATTGTGTCGGTGTTCTCCGGCATTCACCAGAGCCCGAAAACGCTGCACGGCTGCACGCTCGAGAGCGTGCGGCACAAGCGTGCGTGCGTTGCGCGCAGCAAAAATCCCATCCTCCTGCTGCTGAGCAGCGGCGAGAAAAACAGCCCCGCCATCTGGCGGCTCGTACAGATCCGCAACCGGAAAAAGCAGCATATTGACACCACGCGCCCCGCGGAGGGCGTCGTGCTGCACGGCTCGTGCGTGATCTTCTCGCAGCGCTATCTTGCCCGCCACCCCGAGCCGTTTTACCCGAAAACGTTCATGTACTACGAGATGGAGATCCTCGACTGGATCTGCCGCCAGGAGGGCAGCGTCGTGCGCTACGACCCGTCGATCTCCGTGCTGCACTATCAGTACGTGGCCTCGAAGATGGAGTACCGCTCGATCGTGCGGCGCTCAAAATTCGTCATCGACTGCCTGCTCGACTCGCTCGATGCGGCCGAGGAGCTGATCCTTGCATCCGAGGCGGCAGAGCCCGCGGCAGCGCAGCCGGTAAACACCGTCGCGCTCGCGGACGCCTGAGCGCGCAGAAAGGCGGCACCGCGCCATGAAAAAGAAAAAGACCCGCCGCGCGACCCGGGCGTTTTACGCCGGGCTGTCCTACCTCTCGCCACGGTGGAACACAAAACTGTTATACCTGCGCAAGTTCGGCCGTCTGCCGGATCTGAAGCACCCGCAGACGCTCAACGAAAAGCTGCTCAAGCAAAAGCTCGAGCGCTTCGGCACGGACCCCGTCGTGCGCCAGTGTGCGGACAAATACCGCGTGCGCGACTATGTGGACGGCTGCGGCTGCGGCGGCACGCTCAACCGCCTGCTCGCCGTGTACGACCGGCCGGAGGACATCGGCTGGGACGCGCTGCCGGAGCGCTTCGCCGTCAAGTGGAACTTCGGCTGCGGCTACAACCTCATCTGCACGGACAAAAGCGCGCTCGACACGAACGCTGCCGAAAAGCAGCTGCGCGCCTGGGGGCGCGAACCGTTCTGGGCGTATTACTCCGAGCTCCAGTACCGCCATGTGGACAAGAAACTGCTGATCGAGGAATACATCGGCACGCCGGACGGCACGCTGCCGGAGGACTATAAATTTTACTGCTTCCACGGCCGGTCGGATTGTGTTATGCTCTGTGTGGGGCGCGACGAGGGCTGGCCGAAGTTTTATTTCTTCGACCGGGACTTCCGGCTCCTGCGCATCAACCGTGACTCGCAGGCCGCACCCGAGGACTTCACGCTGCCGAAGCCGGCAGGGCTGGACGAAGCCTTTGCCATTGCCGACCGGCTGAGCAAGCCGTTTGACTTCGTGCGTGTGGATCTGTATCTCACGCCGCGCGGCGTGCGCTTCGGTGAGCTGACATTCACCCCGGCGGCCGCGCTGGACAACAAGCGCCTGCCGGAGACCGACCTGCGCTTTGGCCGCAGGATGGAGGAAACACTATGAACATTGCCATTCTCGGCGCAGGCAACAGCGGCTGCGCACTTGCGGCCGACTACGCCGCGCGCGGCCATGAGGTCACGCTCATCAAGACCTCGCACAGCCTGCACGACGACAATTTCTCGCACCTGTGCGCGACCGGTGGCCGGATGCGCATCCACGAATTCGGCACGGACACGGACTGCGTGATCGCGCACCTGTCGCGCGACGTGGCGGATGTGCGCGGCAAGGACATCGTGCTGCTGTGCACGCAGACGGGCTACCACCCGGACGTGCTGCGGCGCGTCGTGCCGTTTCTGGCGGCGGGGCAGATCCTGCTGATGATTCCGGGCTACCTCTCCACCGCCTACGCGCTGGGGCTGCACCCGGCCGACGGCGTCATCTTCGCCGAGGCGGAGAGCAACTTCATCGACGGGCGCATCGGCGCGCCGGGCGAGTTTCAGGTGGGCTTTCGCAACGTGCGCAACCCCATCGGCGTCTACCCGCACAACGCGCTCCCGGCGGCACGGGAAGTGCTCGACCGGCTGGGCACGCCGTTTGTGTATCTCAAGAGCGTGGCCGAGGCCGCGCTGCACAACCCGAACATGATCGTGCACACGGTCGGCGCCGTGATGAGCATCCCGCGCATCGAGGCCACGCACGGCGACTTCTGCATGTACCACGAGGCGTTCACGCCGTCGACCTGGAACCTGCTCGAGGCGCTCGACGGCGAGAAAATGCGCGTGCTCGAGCACCTTGGCTGCGACCCCGTGCCGTATGTCGAGGCGTGTAAATTCCGCAACAGTCTCGACGATGCGCGTGACGCGAAGGAGGTCTTTTTCGCCTATGCCGCCATGCCGGAGCGGGCAAAAGGGCCGCTGACCGTGCGCTCGCGCTACATCATGGAGGATGTGCCGCAGGGGCTCGGCCTGCTGGAGTCGCTGGGTGCGGCGCTGAGTGTGCCGACGCCGGTGTGCTCGTCGCTGATCGAGATCGCCTCGGCGGCGCTCGGCTGTGACCTGCGCGCGCAGGGCCGCACGATCGAGCGGCTCGGCCGGGACAACATCCGGGCCATTCTGGACGATGCAGAGAGGGGCGCTGAACCATGTCCCGCTGGAACGCACTGAAAAAGACTTACCGCATGTGCACGCGCCTACGCGCGCAGCGCGGCGGCAGCCGGACGGGCTATCTGCTCGACGCGCTGTGGTGCAGTGTGCGGCACGGCGCATCGCCGGAAAACTACTTTGTGCTCCGCTTCTTTGCCCTGCCGGACTGGCAGCGTGCGGCCTTCCTCACATCCGGCCGCTCCGGTGCGCTCGACCGGGCGCTCAACCGCAATGCCGCGGCGGCGGAAAAGGAAGCCCTTGCAAGCAAGGCGCGCTTTCTCACGGTGTTCGCGCCCGATGTCCGGCGGGCACACGTCTACGCGCCGGAAGCGGACTTTGCCGCTTTCTGCACCTTTCTGGATGAGAACGACACGTTCTTTCTCAAGCCCGTCGGCGGCACGATGGGCCGCGGCATCGAGCGCCGCCGCAGCGCCGCCATCCCCGACCGTGCCGCATTTTACAACGACTGCCGGGCGCAGCGGCTGCTGCTCGAGGCGTCCATCCGGCAGCACCCCGCGCTCGAGGCACTCAGCCCCGGGTGCGTCAACAGTGTGCGCGTCAACGCCGCGCGCGGCCGCGGCGGCCGCGTCCGGCTCATCGGCGCGTGCCTCAAGTGCGGCGGCCAAGGCGCCGCGACCGACAACTTCCACACCGGCGGCATCGCCTACCCGCTGGAGCTGGCGTCCGGCCGCGTGTCCGGCCCGGGCCGCAACAACACCGATCTCGGCGACTATACCCGCCACCCGGCATCGGGCGCGTATCTGCCCGGATTTCAGGTTCCGTTCTGGCCCGCGCTCACCGCGTGCGTATACCGGGCCATGGACCGCGTGCCCGGCATGGGCTACGTCGGCTGGGACATCGCCGTCACGCCCGACGGGCCGGAGCTCATTGAGGGCAACTGGCACTGGCCGGGCGGCAACATCATTCAATTCGACGGAGTGGGCAAATATCCGCTGCTCCGGGACTGTGCAGGTGAAACCGATGAAGAACATCCTCACTGAAAATAAACTGGTCAAAAATCTCCGCGCCTACCCCGTGCTGCACAAGCGCTGGTGCGACTATATCAAGGGCGTCCGCGAGCTGCCGGAGGGCTTCACGGCCGAACAGCTCTTTCACGACTATCTCAAGGTGCGGCGCAGCAACCCGGAAAAGCGCGTGTCCATGTCCGAGTACATGATCTTCGGCTTCTACGGCCTGACGACCGCGCAGCAAAAGCAGTACCTGACCGACGTGGAGGCGACACTGCTCATGCGCCCGTACAACAGCGCCGCCGAGCCGTACCTCAAGAGCAAGGTGACGTTTCTGAAAAACTTCACGCAGTTTGTCAGCCGCGGCTGGCTGTACCTGCCGGAGAGCGATCTTGCGGCGTTTGACGCTTTCGTGCATCAGTACCACAATATCGCGCTCAAGCCGCAGTATTCCAGCTGGGGCATCGGCTTTCGCAAGCTGACGGCGGCCGAGTGGGACGCAGCGCCCGACCGGCAGGCGCTGTTTGACGAGCTGTGCGCGGGCAAGTATCTGGCGGAGGAATTCATCCGGTCCGATGAATCCCTCGCGCGCTTTCATCCGGAGTCGCTCAACACGCTGCGCGTGATCACATTCCGCCGCGGCGAGCGCTTCGAGGTCTTTGGCGCGGGTCTGCGCGTGGGCAACAACGGTCTGCACGTCGACAACGCCCACGGCGGCGGCATCTTCTGCGAGATCGACCCGGCCACCGGCGTCATCATGACCGACGGTCTCGACGAGCACGGCAACAGCTACATCCTGCACCCGATGACCGGCGTGCGCTTTCGCGGCACGCCCATCCCGCAGTGGGAGGAGATCTGCGATTTCTGCCGCAGCGCCGCGCAGACGCTGCCGTGCCTGCGTGTCGTCGGCTGGGACGTGGCCATTCTGCCCGGCGGCAAGCTGGAGCTCATCGAGGGCAACCACAACCCCGGCATGAACATCGTGCAAGCACCGGCCAAGCACGGCGTGCACGACAAGTTCGCGCACATGCTGCTCGACTTTTACGGTGACCCGGCGCAGTACGCCTACGAGACGGTGAAGCAGCCATGAGCAATTTCACCTTTTCGCCCACGGATATTCCCGGCGTGCAGATCGTCGACGTAAAGAGCTTCGGCGATGCGCGCGGCTATTTCATGGAAACCTTCAGGGCGGCCGACTTTGCCGCTGCCGGCATCACGGATGCGTTCGTGCAGGATAACCAGTCCTGCTCGCACCGCGGCGTGCTGCGCGGGCTGCACTTTCAAAAGCGGCACCAGCAGGCAAAGCTCGTGCGCGCGATCTCGGGCGAGATCTTTGACGTCGCCGTGGATCTGCGCCGCGGCAGCGCGACCTACGGCCGCTGGGTCGGCGTCGTGCTCAGCGCGGAAAACCGCCGCCAGCTCTACATCCCGCGCGGCTTTGCCCACGGATTTCAGGTGCTGAGCGAGCAGGCAGTCTTTGCCTACAAGTGCGGCGACGTGTACCACCCTGAGGACGAGGGCGGTCTGCGCTACGACGATGCGGACATCGGCATCGTCTGGCCGGGACAGGACACGCCCATCCTCAGCGAAAAGGATCAAAACTGGCCGGCGCTGCGTGCGCTCGGCATCGAGCTGTGATGTAGCAAGCGCTGCGGAGGTGAGATCATGAACATACTCGTCACCGGTGCAAACGGCCTGCTCGGGAGCTCCGTTATGACGGAACTGCGCCGGCGCGGTCAGCACGGCATCGCCGTCGGGCGCGCGCCGCAGTGCCGCAGCACAGACGCGGCGGCGTATGTGCAGGCAGACCTCTGCGATGCATCGGCTGTGCAGGCGCTCTTTGTCGGCGTGCAGCCGGACGCGGTCATCCACTGCGCCGCATGGACGGACGTGGACGGTGCGGAGCTGCCGGAAAACCGCGAGCAGGTGTTTGCCGTCAACCGGGACAGCACGCAAAACGTGGCCAAGGCCAGCCGTGACCACGGCTGCAAGCTGCTGTATGTGACGACGGACTATGTCTTTGACGGGACGTATCCCGCCCCCTACCCCGCGGACTACGACCGCTTTGCCCCGCTGAATGTCTACGGGCAGAGCAAGCTCGACGGTGAGCGCGCCGTGTGCGGCACGCTCGCGCAGCACTTCATCGTGCGCACCTCGTGGCTCTACGGCGCGGGCGGCAAAAACTTCGTGCGCACCATGCTGCAGCTGAGCCGCACGCACGATACGCTGCGCGTCGTATGCGATCAGGTCGGCACGCCGACCTATGTCCCCGATCTCGCGCGGCTGCTCGCCGACATGGTCGAGACCGACCGATACGGCCGCTACAACGCGGTCAACAGCGGCGGCTACGTGAGCTGGTATGACTTCGCCTGCGAGATCTTCCGCGCATCCGGCATCCCCATGACCGTGCTGCCGGTGACGAGCGAGGAATACGGTCAGAGTCGCGCCGTGCGCCCGCGCAACAGCCGCCTCGACACGGCCAAGCTGGCAGCCGCCGGTTTCCGGCCGCTGCCTGACTGGCAGGACGCGCTCGCGCGCTATCTTGCCGCCGAACAACCATAAACGACCGGGGCATCCCGCACCAATGTGCGCGGATGCCCCGGTTTTCTGTTATTCAGCGCTTGGGCTTGATGAGCGACACGAACGACCGGATGCCCGTATCCTGCGAGCCGCGCGGATAGACCAACAGCGTGCGCGCCTTCGCCTTGAAGCCCTGCACCGGGCGAAACAGGAGTACATTTAAACGTGTTATCAACAAATAAGACCGAGAAAAGAAACAGACAGCCTGCGGATCAATCCATCATTGATGCTTTTTCCACATGCCATCCATTTTTGAATTTTTTTTATTTTGCTGTAGTACTGTTATTTACTATGTTTAATCAGCATCCCGTCTTTATCTGCATTTCTTATGCGGGTGCTTTGTCTTATTCCATCTTTCTGCTTGGAGGAAAAAGGACACTTAGGCAAAGCTTTCTCTTTACCCTTCCCAGTCTTTTGATCGTGGCTCTTCTGAATCCACTTTTCAATCATTATGGGGTCACGATGCTATATTATGTAGAAAGCAGTGGAAACTGGATCACTTTGGAGGCCTTAGTCTATGGAGTAGTCCTTGGAGCGGTCATGTTCGTAGTGATCCAGTGGTTTTCCTGTTATAATAAAGTTATGACAAGTGATAAATTTATTTACCTGTTTGGAAGGCTGATACCGGCCCTTTCTCTGATCCTTTCCATGGCACTTCGCTTTGTCCCCAGATTTACGGGGCAGCTTAAAGTGATCCGGAACGGTCAGAAATCCATGGGAAGGGATGTTTCAGAGGGCAGTCTTTTTAACCGTATCCGTGCGGGATTTAATATGCTGTCGATACTGGTCACATGGGCTTTGGAAAATGCCATAGAGACTTCGGATTCCATGCGGAGCAGGGGATATGGATTAAAAGGAAGGACTGCTTTTTCCATTTACAAGTTTACAAAAAAAGATAAGGGGCTTCTGGCAGTGATGGCAGCTTTATTCCTTGTATTTGCCACTGGCTGTATGAATGGGGCTTCTTATGCAAGTTATGATCCCCGTATTTTACTTGCTGGTTTTACCATTCAGGGGCATCAGGCTCCGGTATCTGTTCCAGTAGTTGAAGCAATGCTTACATACATCTGTTTCGCATGTTTTTGTTTCCTTCCGGTGATCCTGGATGTGACGGAGACTATCCGTTTTGCCAGAAGCCGGAAGCATTGTGAAACAGATCTGGATATGACTTACAAAAAAATCTACGAAACTCTGGAACAGGAAGGATAATGATTATGAATCTTGTAGAAGTAAAGGAGTTTAGCTTCGCATACCCGGAATGTTCCAGGAAGGTTCTGGACCATGCGAATCTGAAAATAGAAGAAGGAACGTTAAATGTGATCTGCGGACGGAGCGGATGCGGCAAAAGCACGCTGCTGCGCCAGTTAAAAACCGTGCTGGCCCCGGTTGGAAAGTCAGAGGGAGAAATCTTTTACCGGGGGATGCCGCTTTCGGGGATTGACCACCGGACACAGAGCCAGGAGATCGGTTTTGTCATGCAGAACCCGGATAATCAGATCGTAACGGATAAAGTCTGGCATGAGCTTTCCTTTGGACTGGAAAGCCTGGGATATGACAATGCGACTATCCGGCTGCGGGTTGCGGAGATGGCCAGCTATTTTGGTATCCATCAGTGGTTTTATAAAAATGTCTCAGAGCTGTCAGGAGGGCAGAAGCAGATCTTAAACCTGGCTGCGATCATGGCAATGCATCCATCCCTTTTAATACTGGATGAGCCTACATCTCAGCTGGACCCCATCGCTGCCTCTGATTTTCTGGAAACCGTAAAAAAGATCAACCGGGATATTGGAACAACGGTGCTCCTTACGGAACACCGGCTATCATCCCTTATGCGGATAAGGTATTTGTCATGGATAAGGGGAATGTTTATTTGGAAGGAAATCCCAGGGAGATCGGGGCAAAATTAAAGGAACAAAAACATGGCATGTTTCTTTCCATGCCAATCCCTATGCAGATCTATGGTGAGACAGACAGTCAGGCAACCTGTCCGCTGACAGTCAGTGAGGGAAGACAGTGGCTCTCCCGTTACTGTAACGAAAAAGGAATTGCTTCGGATAGTCAGCGAAAGAGCGAAAGCACTGAAAAAGTCAGATACACAAAAACAGATAGTTCGAAGAAAGAATTGTCCATTCAGGCGAAAGATGTCTGGTTCCGGTATGAAAAGGACAGTCCGGATGTTGTCCGGGATCTTTCCCTGGAGGTAAAAAAGGGAGAGTTC
>OGXI01003213.1_pt1 | contig 11310 bp, 6 predicted proteins | sample 1576221 | NCBI WGS metagenome assembly OGXI01 (sample SAMEA3541523, study PRJEB24748) | human gut metagenome | biome: human gut; feature: human-associated habitat; material: faeces | place: China | collected 2012
GTCACTGGTGATGGTGAGTTCCCGACCAAGACGCTGCTCAACCAGGACACTGGCATCCAGTCCTGCCTTGGTTGCTCCCTGATAGGCGCGTACCAAGCCTCCGGTACCAAGTAAGACGCCGCCGAAATATCGGGTCACAACGACAACGATATTGTAGACGGAAGCGGACAGGAGGACATCGAGCATAGGCCGTCCTGCGGTCTGCGCCGGTTCGCCGTCATCGGAGCAACGCATAATTTCCTGTTTGCTGCCAATGATATAAGCATAGCAGTTATGCCGCGCATCCCAGTATTTTTTCCGCAGAGCTTCCAGGCAGGAAAGTGCCTCCTCCTCAGATTCCACCAGACGCACCGTTGCAATAAAACGTGATTTCTTCTCCACGATTTCCCCGGTTCCACCCCGGTAAACCGTCCGAAACTGATCGATCATATGTCCTTACTCCTTCACCCAAATATGTACCTATCTTACCATATCATTTCTGAAAAATCAGCATTCTTTTCAGAAATACTTTTATTCCAGCCCTTTGTTTGGTATAATAAAAATAAGTATACCCTGCTTTTTGCAGGGCAGGAACACCATTGATTACTGAACTGAATCAGTTTTGCAGGAATATGACATAAGGAGGATTTTCTATATGCACTTTGGAAAAAGTCATCTGGAAGACAAACGTGAAGATCTGCGGTCCCATTACGGAAAGATTGAAAAGACGGCCGGCGTGACGGCGCTGCGCATCGCGTTCTGTCTTCTTCTTGTCGTTCTCGTCTGCGGTGCCGGGCTTGTGATCGGCGCTGTCCGCGGCGTGATTGACAGTGCCCCTGATATCTCGGAGGCAAATATCATGCCGCTCGGCAACGCGTCGTTTATCTACGATGCTGACGGCAACCAGGTACAGAAGCTGACCGGGGCTCAGGGAAACCGTGTCTCGATTTCGATTGAGGAGATTCCGCTCGATATGCAGCACGCGATCGTCGCGGTTGAGGATGCCCGTTTTTATGAGCACAACGGCATCGATCCGAGCGGTATCATCCGTGCTTTCGTTGTCGGCGTCAGCCACGGCTTTCATTTTACCGAGGGCGCCAGCACGATCACACAGCAGCTCTTAAAAAACAATGTTTTCACTGACTGGATGGAAGAGACGCGGATGCAGAGCTTCAAGCGGAAGATCCAGGAACAGTACCTGGCGCTGAAGCTGGAAAAAACACTGACTGCAGAGGGTGAAAACGCCAAAGACGTTATTCTGGAAAATTATCTGAATACGATCAACTTAGGATCGACAGCTCCATGTGCGTGATGCCGTTTGCCTGGCATGCGCGGATCTGTTTCCAGACGGCAGCGCAGACGTATTTCGGAAAGGATGCAAAAGATCTGACGCTCTCTGAATGCGCCGTTCTTGCCGCAATTCCAAAGGCGCCGACGGCATATAATCCGAAAAACCACCCGGAGAAAAACCAGCAGCGCCGCGACAAGATCCTGAACAACATGAAAGAGCAGGGCTACATCACCGAAGAAGAATACACCATTGCCATGAACGACAATGTTTACGACCGCATCGCCATGCACACGCAGTCCCAGGCGGAGAGCGCGCCGTACTCCTACTTTATCGATGAAGTCATCACCAACCTGATCAACGATCTGATGGTACAGAAAGGCTACACCGAAGTGCAGGCAAAGAACGTTGTCTACAGCGGCGGCCTCAAAATTTATACCACACAGGATTCCTACATGCAGTCAATCCTCGATACGGAATTCCAGAATCCGGAGAACTTCCCGGCGAACACGCAGATCGGTCTCGACTGGGCGCTCACCGTAGAGCAGGCAGACGGCGAGGTACAGAACTACAGCAAAGAGATGCTGCAGCTCTACTTCCGCAACAGCGATCCGAATTTCGATCTGCTCTTTGACTCCCAGGAGGAGGCACAGAGCTATATCGACCAGTACAAAGCCGCTATCATGCAGGAGGGCGATACGATTGTTGCCGAGCGCAGCAGCTTCACCCCGCAGCCGCAGGCGTGCATGACCGTTATGGATCAGCGCACCGGTTACGTGAAAGCCATCGTCGGCGGACGCGGCGAAAAAACAGCAAGTCTTACCTTCAACCGCGCAACCGATAATTATTCCCAGCCGGGTTCCACGTTCAAGATTCTTTCCGCGTACGGACCGGCACTCGACCTTGGAAAGATTACACTCGCTACGGTAATTAAGGATGAGCCGTTCAACTACAGCGACGGCACACCGCTGCAGAACTCGGATCTTACCTACCATGGTGATGTTACCGTCCGCCAGGCGATCATCAATTCCATCAATATCCCGGCCGTCAAGGTACTGACCGAGCTTACGCCGAAGGTCGGCTTTGATTATCTGAAGAAGCTTGGTTTTTCCAAACTCTCCGAGGAATACGATGTGATCCAGCCGCTGGCTCTCGGCGGTATCACCTACGGTGTCAGTGATCTCGAACTGACGGCAGCCTACGCGGCAATCGCAGACGGCGGCCAGTACCGCAAGCCGGTGTTCTACACAAAGGTTACCGACAGCAAGGGAAATGTTTTAATTGACAACACAGAAAACAAGGCAACGCAGGTCTTCAAGGCAAGCACTGCCTCCCTCCTCACCAATGTCATGGAGGATGTTCTGGAAAAAGGTACCGGTGTTGCCGCCCGCCTCGACAATATGCACGCAGCTGGAAAAACCGGTACGACGAACGAGGCCAAGGATCTCGTCTTTGCAGGCTTTACACCATATTATACCGCTGCCATCTGGGCAACGTATGATACACACGCGGAGTTTCCGGAGAGCGACCGTGAATTCCACAAACGTCTCTGGGCAAAGGTCATGAATGAAATCCACGAAGGCCTTGCCGATATGGATTTCGAAACTTCCGCAACAGTACAGGAGGCAACGATCTGTACGAAGACCGGCCTGCTCGCCCGCTCAAGCTGCCCGTCCATCACCGAATACTTTGCGGTATCCGATCTGCCGACCGAGCGTTGCAAGGGCCACTACACCGCGCCGGCCTCAACACCGACGCCGACCAGAACCCCTTCTGCAGCATCAACTCCGCAGGCAACCCCGACACCGACGGAGGCACCGCAGGAAACTCCGGCTCCGCCCGAAACACCTGCCGATCCGCCTTCTAATACACCGGAGACTCCTGACACACCGGAGACTCCTGACACACCGGAGACCCCTGATGCACCGTCAGAACCGGATACCCCGGCGGAGATATCGGAAGTACAGCCGCAGTCCGAAGAGAGCGGCTCTTCCGAATAACTTTTTCAGTCAGTCTATACACAAAAAACCGGCCCTCTGGCATATGCCAGCAGGACCGGTTTTTCTATACTTCTTTTTCCATCTGAATCAATTAGTCAATCAGCATTTTTGCTGCGCCGTAGATACCAGCATCGTTTCCAAGGGAAGCGAGTACGATCGGGGTATCTTTGCATGCGATGAATGCTGCTTCACGGTAGTATTTAGCTACGCCGTCGATCAGGATCTGGCCTGCTTTGGATACACCGCCGCCGACTACGATAACTTCCGGGTCAACAACGCATGCGAATACTGCAAGTGCTCTTCCGAGGTACTCGGAGAACTCCTGAACGATTGCTTCTGCTGCTGCATCGCCTTCTTTTAATGCATCAAAGACAGCTTTTGCACTGATGGACTCTCCTCTTTCTCTTAAAGAAGACGGAGTATCATGGGATGCCAGATATTTCTTTGCCAGACGAACGATACCGGTTGCAGATGTCATCTGCTCGAGGCATCCGTGGTTTCCGCAGTTGCAGACCGCTTCTTCTTCCGGCTCAACACATGCATGACCAACCTCGCCGCCTGCGCCGTGAGCACCTGCTACGATCTTGCCGTCCACGATGATTCCGCCGCCGACACCGGTTCCAAGTGTAACAACGACAAGATCCTTATAGCCCTGTCCGCCACCCTTCCACATTTCACCAAGCGCAGCAACATTGGCATCATTACCTGCCATAACAGGGAGCTTTAAGATATTTTCCAGAGTTTCTTTGATACTGAATACACCCCATCCAAGATTTGCAGTCTTATAGATGACACCTTCGCTGTCAACCGGTCCCGGTGCCCCGACACCGACACCGGCCACATCCTTACGGTCAATTCCTGCATCCTTAATCTTCTTCTCAATGCTAGCAGCGACATCCGGAAGAATCCTGCTTCCGTTATCTTCTTTTCTTGTAGGGATCTCCCACTTATCCAGAACATTGCCCTCTGTATCAAAATATCCAAGCTTTACGGTCGTTCCACCAATATCAACACCAAATACATACTGACTCATTGTTTCCATACCTCTCTTTATTCTTATGTTATTTTCTTATAAATATGTGTATCCGTCGAGAATATCCCCTCTTTATTCGTCTTCGTCCTCATCACGTCTTCTTGTGAGGGATTCCTGTACACGGCGGTACAATTCCTGTGCGGCATTGTAACCCATCTTCTTCTGACGATGGTTGATTGCGGCTGACTCACAAATGACAGCCAGATTACGTCCGGGACGGATCGGAATATTGTGGCACACCACCTTATTGCCAAGATATTCGGTATATTCTTCTTCCAGTCCGAGACGGTCATATTCCTTCTCCTTGTCCCAGTCCTCCAGACGGATTACCAGGTCAATGTTCTGGGTATCCTTAACGCTTGATACACCGAATAATGTCTTGACATCAATGATACCGATACCACGAAGTTCGATAAAGTGCTTCGTAATATCCGGTGCAGAACCAACGAGGGTATCATCGGATACCTTACGGATTTCAACGGCATCATCTGTCACCAGACGGTGGCCTCTCTTAATCAGCTCCAGGGCTGCCTCGGATTTACCGATTCCGCTTTCACCGGTAATCAGAACGCCTTCACCGAAGACATCCACCAGAACACCGTGCACGGAAATACAGGGCGCCAGCATTACATTCAGCCAGCGGATAATCTCTGCCATAAAGGAAGAGGTTGCCTTTTTCGTGGAAAAAAGCGGAATCTTGTGTTCCAGTGCGATCTCCAAAAACAATGGATTGGGCTGAAGCTCACGGCTGAAAATGATTGCCGGAATGTCATAGGAAAGAAGTCTGGTGAAGATCTCCTTCTGACGTGCCTGCGGTAAGCCCTCCATGTAGGTATATTCTACAAAACCGATAATCTGCAGACGTGTATCTTCAAAATGCTCAAAGTAACCCGCCATCTGCAATGCCGGACGATTAATATCCGGCTGTTTAATCTTAATCCTGGAAATATCCAGTTCCGGAGTCAGATTCTCCAGCTTCATCTTCTCAACAATTTTTTCCAGCTTTACACTTGCCATACCCATACTCCCTTCGTATTGAATATCACAGCAGCTACCCCAAAGTGATGCTGTTCAACGCTTTTATCATATCATATCCATAATTCTTAGACAATTAGAGATTTTGTTCTGATGATTTTTCCGTGCGGAAGAACTGATAAATTCCTTCGGCAGCGGGCCGGTTCATTCCATCCACGGCAAGCAGCTCCTCCACTTCGGCAGCGCGGATTTCTTCTATGGAGCGGAAATGCCGCATCAATGCCTTTCTTCTGGCAGGTCCGACTCCCGGAATCTCATCCAGTACCGAATGTACCTGCGATTTGGAACGGAGTGACCGGTGAAATTCAATCGCAAAGCGGTGCGCCTCATCCTGAATTCTCGTAATCAGCTTAAAGCCCTCGCTGCGGCGGTCAATCGGGATCTCTTCATTCTGATAATAAAGTCCCCTCGTATTATGGTTATCATCCTTCACCATACCACAGACCGGAATATCAAGCTGCAGTTCCTCAAGCACCTGCAATGCAATATTCACCTGACCCTTACCACCATCCATCATCAGCAGATCCGGAAATTTCGTAAAGCTGCCAAGCTCTGCATCCTTATTCTGTTCCTCCAGCTCCTTCTGCTCCTCCATACCATGCAGGAAACGCCTTGTCAGTACTTCACGCATGCAGGCATAATCATCGGGTCCTGACACTGTTTTAATCTTAAACTTACGATAGTCGCTGCGTTTGGGTTTTCCCTTTTCAAACACCACCATGGAACCGACATTCGCAAAGCCGCTGATGTTGGAAATGTCGTAAGCCTCCATACGGGATATATTCGAAAGGGACAGGAGCGATGCAATCTCCTTCACTGCGCCAATCGTACGCCCTTCTTCCCTACGGATCCGCTCCTTGTCCTTGCTTAGAATCAGTTCCGCATTTCTTGCTGCAAGTTCCACGAGTTTTTCTTTTGAGCCAATCTTCGGGACGCGTAAATATACTCTCGAGCCACGTCTTCCTGTCAGCCACTGTTCAATCACTTCCCGGTCCTCAATATCCGTCTGCAGCATGATTTCTCTCGGCACAAACGGAGTTCCCGCATAAAACTGCTTCACAAAATCCTGCAGGATCTGTTCCTTCGGCGTCTGTGACACATGCGTCATATAAAAATGCTCCCTGCCGATGAGTCTGCCTCCGCGGACAAAGAACACCTGGACTACTGCATCCTCTGCCTCAACCGCCAGTGCAATAATATCCTTATCTTCTCCATCAAAATCGGTGATCTTCTGCTTCTCTGAAATCTGCTTCACACTGTTAAACAGATCCCGGTAACGGGCTGCCTCCTCAAATTCCAGATTTTCGGATGCCTGCTGCATTTTGGCATTCAGATCCTTCAATGTTTCCTGATAATCTCCATTCAGGAAATTTAATGCTTTCTTTACCCGTTCGCCATACTCTTCCTTACTGACCAGTCCCTGACAGGGCGCTACACACTGGTGAATATGAAAATTGAGACACGGGCGGTCGATCCCGAAATCACGCGGAAGAACCTTATTACAGGTCCGCAGCTGATACAGCTTATTAATCAGATCAATCGTATCCTTGACTGCTGCCGCACTGGTATATGGCCCAAAGTACCGTGAACGGTCCTTTTTCATCTGACGGCTGAACAACACCCGCGGATAATCCTCTCCGAGTGTCACCTTGATGTATGGATAGGTCTTATCATCCTTAAGCATGGTATTGTACTTCGGGCTGTTTTCCTTGATCAGATTGTTCTCTAACACCAGTGCCTCAAGCTCGGAATCCGTAACAATATATTCAAACCGCGCAATCAGGGAAACCATCTTGTCAATCTGCGGGCCTCTTCCCACGATCTTACGAAAATAAGACCTGACACGGTTGTGAAGATCAATGGCCTTTCCCACATAGATGATTTCATCCTGGGCATCATGCATGATATAAACTCCGGGACTGTGCGGGAGCTTTTTTAATTCTTCCTGAAAGTCAAACATCGTATTCTCTCTCTGTCTCTGCTTGTGGCTCGCACCTAAGTTCAAGCTGCGCCTTTGGCTTGCTTTCACTAAGTGCTCTGCACAAAACAGCCGCATGTCTTCCGACTTACGGCTGCATTCTTTCTATTATTATACTTTCTCTTCTACACCCGGTCAGACGGCACATTGGAAAATCTTCCCCTGGGTGATCCCTCTGAATTACCTGCTGCAGATGTTGGCTGTTTCGGGGCTGACTCCAGATTCTGGACCTGTGGCTCTGCCGGATTCTGTGCAGTCTTTTGTTCCTGCAGTTCTGCAAAATTCGATGTATCTTTTATCTGTGGTTCCACGGCATTCTGTGCGTCCTCCTGTGCCTGCACCGGTGTCTGGGCCGGTTCTGCTGCAGGCTCTGTCTTTGCCTCCACCGTGGTCTCTGTAGAATTTTCCGCGGTCTGTTCCTGCTCCTTCTTTTCCTCCGGATCCGGAAGCCCCTTCTCTTCACGGTAAATCTTCATGAATTCCTTACCGCTGATGGTTTCCTTCTCGATCAGATGTGCTGCCAGCTTATCCATCAGCTCGCGGTTTCCGGCAAGCATTTCCTTTGCCTCATCATAGCACTGCTTTAACAGATTCATGACCTCAGTATCCACATCGGCTGCGGTACGGTCGCTGCAGGTCAGTCTTGCACCGCCTCCCAGATACTCACTTTCCACGGTTGCAAGCCCCATCAGACCAAACCGGTCGCTCATACCGAAACGGGTAATCATGTTGGTGGCAATATTCGTTGCCTGTTCAATATCGTTCGCTGCGCCCGTTGTAACATTGCCAAAAATCAGCTCTTCAGCTGCACGTCCTCCAAGCAGGCTTACCAGACGGTCATGAAGCTCTTCCTTCGTCTGCAGATACTTCTCTTCTTCTGGCACATGCATAACATAGCCAAGAGCACCCATTGTTCTTGGAACAATGGTAATTTTCTGTACCGGTTCGGAATTTTTCTGTAATGCACTGATCAGTGCATGCCCGACCTCATGGTAAGAAACAATCTTGCGCTCCTCCCTGCTCATAATACGGTCTTTCTTTTCCTTGCCGACAAGCACCTGTTCCACAGCTGCAAACAGATCCTTCTGGGAAACATATTCCCTGCCATGCTGCACCGCCATAATGGCCGCTTCATTAATCATATTGGCAAGATCTGCACCAACCGCACCGCTTGTAGCCAGTGCAATCGCATCCAGATCCACACTTTCATCCAGATGTACATCCTTCGCATGAACCTTCAGGATCTCCACACGTCCCTTTAAGTCCGGCTTATCTACAATAATTCTACGGTCAAAACGCCCCGGACGAAGAAGTGCCTTATCCAGAATCTCCGGACGGTTCGTAGCGCCCAGTACCAGAATACCCTTGGACGTATCAAAACCATCCATCTCGGAGAGCAGCTGGTTCAGCGTCTGCTCACGTTCCTCATTGCCCCCGCCGTATTTATTGTCACGGCTTCGACCAATGGCATCAATTTCATCGATAAAAATAATACATGGTGCGTTCTTGGTTGCTTCCTTAAACAGATCTCTTACTCGGGAAGCTCCGACACCGACATACAATTCAATAAAGTCTGATCCGGAAAGGGAAAAGAACGGCACCTTTGCCTCTCCGGCCACTGCCTTGGCAAGTAAGGTTTTACCGGTTCCGGGAGGTCCGACAAGCAGTGCTCCCTTGGGGAGCTTTGCACCGATCGACGCATATTTCATCGGGTTATGCAGGAAGTCCACAACCTCCTGCAGGGACTCCTTCGCTTCATCCTCACCGGCTACATCCTTAAAGGTAATTCCGGTTTCCTTCTGCACATAAACCTTCGCATTACTCTTTCCAACGCCCATGGGACCGCCACCCTTGCTCATCTTACGGAACAGGAAGCTTAACAATACCCACATCAGAAGGAACGGAAATACATAGGTAAGCAGGAAACCCAGAATTGCACCGGATCCATCTGCCACCTTGCCCTTCACTTCCACATCGCTGTGCTCTAAGAGACGGTTCGTCAGGGTATCATTGTCCTCTATTTTACCGGTATAGAAGGTCACACTGGAGCTCATTCCATACAGATTCATCAACGGGTTCTGCTGGCTCTGCTCGACCTTAGGCTGAATATAAATCCGGTCGGAGTCAATCGTAACTGATGCCACCTTATCCTCATCAAGCATCTGAATGAATTCATTATAGCTGATCTCCCTCTCGGAAGATCCGGTCATGAAATTCATAAAGGCGCTGACCAGCAACAGGGAAATCAACGCTGCAATCACAAACAGAATAATATTCTGTTTCTTGGGATTCTTGGAAGGTCCTCCTCCGTTTCCCTTATCGCCGGAGGAGTTATCTCCTCCGCCCAGTCCCCCGTCAAACTGATTCAAATTCTGATCGTTCATTTAAAATCCTCTTTCCTTACGGGGTTCACTTGTTAAATCCACCCCTAATTTCTTGAATGTCTTAATATCCACATTGGAAAGCATCACCGAGGTATGCACCTGACATCCTTTAAGCCTGGGAAGCTGCTCTAACGCCTTCTGTGCATTCTCATCGGTAAGTGCGGAAATACTTAATGCAATCAGCACCTCATCGGTATGCAGACGCGGATTCTTTCCACCTAAATATTTCGTTTTTAACACCTGAATCGGCTCAATCGCTTCCGGAGAAATCAGATGCGTATCGTGATCCACACCGCCTAATGCCTTTAATGCATTCAGCAGTAATGCTGCCGATGCACCGAGCAGATCGGAAGTCTTTGACGTAATAATCGTACCATCCTGCAGTTCAATCGCTGCAGTGGGAACACCAAGCTTTTCTGCACGCTGGTTTGCTGCTACGGTCACCTTACGGTCATCGGTCGTAATCTTTGCCTGCTTCATCAGCAGTTCAATCTTATATACTTCGTTTTCGCTGCCCTTATCGTTTACCACGTTGTTCAGAGCTGTATAATAACGACGGATAATCTCCATATTGGAGGCTTCACAGCAGGCCTCATCATCAATGATACAGTTTCCTGCCATGTTCACGCCCATATCGGTAGGTGACTTGTAAATACACTCTCCGTAAATTCCTTCAAAAATAGCGCTTAACACCGGGAAGATCTCAATGTCACGGTTGTAGTTGACCGTTGTCACACCATAAGCCTCCAGATGGAACGGGTCAATCATGTTCACGTCATTTAAATCTGCCGTCGCTGCTTCATAGGCAAGGTTAATCGGATGCTTCAACGGAATGTTCCAGATCGGAAAAGTCTCATACTTCGCATAGCCGGACTTAATACCACGCTTATTGTCATGGTATAACTGGGAAAGACAGGTGGCCATCTTACCGCTTCCCGGTCCGGGTGCTGTTACCACCACAAGCGGACGGGTGGTTTCAATATATTCATTCTTGCCAAAGCCCTCGTCACTGACAATCTTATTAATATTAGAAGGATAACCTTCAATAATATAATGAAGGTAAACCCTCACACCCTTCTTCTCAAGCTTCGCTTTAAACGCATCTGCTGCTGCCTGACCGGTATAATGGGTCAGAACAACACTGCCCACATACAATCCCCTGCTTTCAAACTCCTTCATCAGTCGCTGTACATCGACATCATAGGTGATTCCTAGATCACCACGTACTTTATTCTTCTCAATATCAGCTGCATTTATAACAATAACGATCTCCGCACGGTCTGCCAGCTTCATCAGCATACGCAGCTTGCTGTCCGGCTCAAAGCCCGGGAGCACTCTGGATGCATGAAAGTCATCGAATAATTTTCCTCCAAATTCCAGATAAAGCTTATCGCCAAATTTATTAATACGTTCTTCTATATGCTCTGACTGCATTTGCAGATATTTTTCATTATCAAATCCCACTCTCATAATTGTTTTCCGTTCTCCTCTTTTGAAATCTGATCATAACTGTTCAGTACCTTCACAGTTATGATGCAAAATCCATTTCAAATCGGCTTCGCCGATGGGATTTTGCATTACTGAATCATTTTCTTACGGTCTTTGCAGTAAAT
>OGXI01003216.1_pt1 | contig 11305 bp, 8 predicted proteins | sample 1576221 | NCBI WGS metagenome assembly OGXI01 (sample SAMEA3541523, study PRJEB24748) | human gut metagenome | biome: human gut; feature: human-associated habitat; material: faeces | place: China | collected 2012
CCAGCCGGTGCTGGAGCTTGTATTTTCTTTTATGCTGCTGGCAGTGTGTTCCGCGATATTCTTCTTCATGGATGCGTCCAGCGGAGGAACCGATATTATTGCTTTGATATTAAAAAAGTATACCAGCGTGTCAATTGGAATGGCATTATTGCTGGTAGACTTCGCAGTGGTCGTGATCTCTTTCTTCGTATATAACCCGACCGTCGGACTGTTTTCATTTGCCGGATTCCTTGCGAAATCATTTTTTATTGATTCCGTAATTGAGAGTCTGAACCTGTGTAAATATTTTACAATCGTGTCAGATAATGCTGATACAATTTGCGATTATATTCATAAAGAGCTGAATCACAGTGCGACAATTATGTCAGCGGAAGGCTCTTATTCACACGAGCCGAAGAAAGTCATTATGACTGTTGTGAACCGTGACCAGGCACTGAAACTGCGGAAATTCGTAAGAAGCGTGGAACCGCATGCATTTATGATGATCACGAACAGCAGTGAGATCATTGGAAAAGGATTCCGGAATACGATGTAGGAAAAACGACAAAGGGTGAGATTGGTTTTGTAGCAGTGAAAGACAGAAAGAAAGAGTATTACCAGGTCGCATATTTGCTGGCAACGGAAGATGTCATAGAAAGAGAATTTGGAGCATATAAGGATATTCAGGATAATTATCCGAAGTATGTACTTTCCATGGACAGATTTGATTTTTCAAGAGATGGAATTATACATCAGAATATGATAGATTTTTTGTTGGAAAGGTAAAAACCCCGTTGACAGATTCGAAAGAATCGACTATATTAACATTAATAAAAGGGAGTAACTGGCGCCTGTCAGTCTTGTAAAGTAGAAAATCAGGCGTTTGCGATGTCGTCAGTACGATGAGTGATCATCCGTATCGTAATGAAATGGTGAGACTTTTATTGCATATTTTTGGTGTGCAATAAAGGTCTCTATTTTTGTACACCTGATCAGCTCTAAAGCAGTATAGGGCGTTTGGCCACAGCGATTAAAAGGAGGTACAAATTATGTTGACAAATGAGCAGGCGAAGGAAAATCTAAAGAAATACGGGCCGAATGAACTGGAAGAGGGAAAGAAAAAAAGTGTCTTTCAAATATTTTTAGAACAGTTCAAGGATTTTCTTGTAATTATTCTGATCATCTCCGCGGTGATCTCAGGATTTCTTGGAGATGTGGAGAGCGCGATTGTAATCTTTGTAGTTATTACGATGAATGCGATTCTCGGAACAGTGCAGACGGTGAAGGCGGAGCAGTCGTTGAATAGTTTGAAGCAGTTGTCGGCACCGGACGCGAAAGTTGTGCGTGACGGGCAGCTCATGCAGGTACCGGCGAGAGAAGTGACTGTCGGTGATGAAGTGATTGTGGAGGCAGGAGATTTAATTCCGGCAGATGGAAAGTTACTTACAGTTGCAAGTCTTAAAGTGGATGAAAGTGCACTTACAGGTGAGAGTCTCCCAGTGGAGAAGTCTTTAGAAGAAGTACCGGAAGGTGCAGCACTTGGAGATCAGACGAACCGGGTATTTTCCGGAAGCTTCGTGACTTATGGACGAGCATCATTTGAAGTAACGGAAGTCGGAATGAGTACGGAGGTCGGTAAGATTGCCGGGCTTCTGAAAAATGCATCAGAGAAGCAGACACCGCTTCAGAAGAATCTGGATGATTTTGGTAAGAAGTTGTCTATTACGATTCTTGTATTTTGCGGAATTTTATTTGCAATCAGCGTGATCCGAGGAGAATCGATTGTAAATGCATTTTTATTTGCGGTAGCGCTGGCGGTGGCAGCTATCCCGGAGGCGCTTAGTTCTATCGTGACCATCGTGCTTTCCTTTGGTACACAGAAGATGGCGAAGGAGCATGCAATCATCCGTAAGCTTCAGGCGGTCGAAGGACTTGGCAGTGTGTCAATCATCTGTTCTGATAAGACGGGAACTTTGACGCAGAATAAAATGACTGTGGAAAATTATTATGTAAATGGAGAGAGTGTCTGTTCCGAAGAGATTGATCTGAAGGATCCGGCACAGCAAGAGTTACTGATGTTCAGTATGCTTTGCAATGATTCTACAAATCACGATGGTCAGGAAATCGGGGATCCGACGGAGACGGCTCTTATTAATCTTGGCAGCCTTCTGGGAGAAGATTATGCACAAGTACGTGAGGAGTACCCAAGGCTTTCCGAGGTGCCGTTCGACAGTGACAGAAAACTTATGTCCACGGAACATTTTATAGACGGACGGTACGTTATGGTCGTAAAAGGTGCGGTCGATGTGCTTCTTGAGCGTATGAGCCACATTCAGGATGGAGATACTCTAAGAAAGATCACAGAAGAAGACCGCGTCAGAATTGAAGTGCAGAATAAACATTTTTCAGAAAACGGACTGCGAGTTCTTGCATTTGCATTTAAGACGATGGAACAGGAGCAGGGGCTTACATTAAATGATGAAAATGACCTGACATTCCTGGGCCTGATTTCCATGATGGATCCGCCAAGAGTGGAGTCTAAAGATGCAGTTGCGGAATGTATCAAGGCAGGAATCAAACCAATCATGATTACGGGCGATCACAAAGTAACAGCAGCGGCCATTGCAAAACGAATCGGAATTCTGGAAAATATGTCGGAAGCCTGTGAAGGTGCGGTCATCGAAGACATGACGGACGAAGAACTCCAGGAGTTCGTACCGAACATTTCTGTGTATGCAAGAGTTTCACCGGAACACAAGATCCGTATCGTGCGGGCATGGCAGGAGCGTGGAAATATTGTGGCAATGACGGGAGACGGAGTGAATGACGCTCCGGCACTGAAGCAGTCAGATATCGGAGTTGCCATGGGAATTACGGGAAGTGAAGTGGCGAAAGATGCGGCAGCTATGGTGCTGACGGATGATAACTTTGCAACGATCGTCAAGGCAGTAGAAAATGGACGAAACATTTATCAGAATATTAAAAATGCGATTCAGTTCCTGCTTTCCGGAAATTTTGCAGCGATTCTTGCAGTTTTGTACGCATCACTTGCAAGTCTGCCGGTTCCATTTGCACCGGTACATCTGCTGTTCATCAACCTTCTGACAGACAGCTTGCCGGCGATTGCGCTTGGACTGGAGCCGCACAATCCGGAAGTGATGAAAGAAAAACCACGTGCCATGGGAGAGTCCATTTTGACAAAACCATTTCTTACAAGCATCGGAGTGGAAGGTCTGTGTATCGGAATCATGACCATGACAGCATTTATGATCGGATACCGTGATGGAAATGCAGTGCTGGCAAGTACGATGGCATTTGGAACACTTTGCAGCAGCCGTCTGGTTCACGGATTTAACTGTAAAGCAAATAAACCAGTCATCTTCAAAAGAAGATTCTGGAATAACATTTATCTGATCGGAGCATTTGTACTTGGCTGGCTTTTGATTACAGGCGTACTGATGATCCCGGCACTTCAGGGAATGTTCAAAGTGCAGACACTGACGGTAGCACAGTTGATGACTGTATATGGCCTTGCGCTTTTGAATCTGCCGATTATTCAGTTGCTGAAATGGATCAGAACGAGAAAGAAATAGAGGATTTGACAAGATACTTAATGAAGGAAGGAATTGTATGGAGCTGAACAAGGAAAATATGCGGAAAATCCGGGAGCTGATTTTGTTCACAGCACTGCTGATCGTGGTGCTGTGGAAATATGAAGAGGTGTTGGAAGTACTGGGATATGTAGGACATCTAATTTTTCCATTTCTGCTTGGAGGAGCCATTGCATTTGTACTGAATGTACCGATGAATTTTATCGAGAGGCATCTGTTTACGGAGAAAGTAAGAAAAAATAAAGTGGCAGATAAACTGGCAAGACCAGTGAGCTTGTTGAGCGTACTTTGTATTGTAGTTGGCGTGTTGGGGATAGTGATTTTTGGCGTTGTACCGCAGCTTGTAAATACATTTGGCAATCTAGGACAGAGCATTACCCAGTTCATCCCGCATGCACAGGCATGGGGAAAAGAGGTCTTTCATGGAAACAAGGAGATTGTCGAACTGATCAACAGTATACAGTTTGACTGGGACAAGATTGTGGAGACGCTGATTGATTTCCTGAAAAATGGTGCAGGAAATATGTTGAATTCGACACTCACCGCCGCAAAAAGCATTATCAGCGGAGTTTCGACATTTGTCATAGCTTTTGTATTTGCAATTTATATTTTGCTGCAGAAGAAAAAACTGGGAATTCAGGCGAAAAAGGTACTGTTTGCATTCGTACGAAGAGGTCGTGCGGAGGCTGTGGTGGAAGTCACTTCCCTGACTTACAGTACATTTTCAAGCTTCCTGACCGGACAGTGCCTGGAGGCTGTGATTCTTGGAAGCATGTTCGTATTGGCCATGACGATCTTCCGGCTGCCGTATGCACTGCTGGTGGGAATCTTTATCGCATTTACCGCACTGATACCTATTTTTGGAGCATTCTTAGGCTGTGCGGTGGGAGCATTTTTAATCTTCATGGTCGATCCCATGAAGGCGCTTATGTTCATCGTGTTGTTTCTTGTGCTCCAGCAGATAGAAGGGAACCTGATTTATCCGCATGTAGTAGGTAATTCTGTAGGGCTGCCGTCCATCTGGGTGCTGGCAGCGGTCAGCATCGGAGGCAGCCTTATGGGAGTAGTCGGAATGCTGATATTTATACCGATCGTGTCGGTGGCATATGCACTGTTCCGGGAAATTGTGTATCTGAAGCTGAAAAAACAGGGTGTAGATCCGGCAGAGCTGGAGGTTTAATAAAGACAATTAAGTCAGACCATTGAAGTGCTTATGTGTAGAATAATGTAAAAACTCAAGAAAAGTTCGTGTAGTTTAGTGTGAAAAAACGATAAAAACGCATTGATTTTTACACGAATAATTCCTATACTATATTTAGAATAAGTTATCTTAATGATATGAGTAAGTACAACAATTCATTGGAAAACTACCGGGATATAGATGCATTTGAAGATGATAAAAAGATAGTTCCGCTTTATGCCGCATTTTGTATTTAAATGGAAGAAAATCTAATAAAGAAAAGACATGAAAAGACCGCTGGAGTTGCTGATAGTAATTGCCAGCGGTATTTTCATACAATCAGGAAAATGTGCGAGATAATGCGGGATTGTTACCAGTTATGCCAATGGATTCCATATATATAAAAAAAATGTTATGATAAATGGGGATTTTGAATTTATCAAGATGAACCGGTGAAACTGTTGATTAGGGGAAAAGAGAGGTGCCTATGGAACGGACAAAAAGAAAAAATGTGTTTCGAGCAGAACTTATTATTTTTCTGGCTGTAATTGCAGTCAGTCTGCTAGTTTTGTGGATTCGCTGGGAGAATTCCCATGCTACTTATAAGAATTATGATATTGTTGTGAAGAAGAATGTATATTGTGAGAAGACGCAGACAGGGCGAGTGGATCTGCAGATCAGGCGGAAAGGCGGAAGGAAGGCCAAGCTGTTGCAGACACAACAGGAGCTTAAGCGGAGTCAGTCTTTTCAGATTGTAGAAGATTCTTATAAACTGGGGATTGTCGATGATGCATCTGTCTATGATGGAAATATTTACGAGCAGAAAAATGCCGGTGGGACGCAGTATCTTACGCTTTACTATGTAAACCATGAAACTTCCGGCAGACAAGGGAAAATGCATCTGGTGATGAATGACGTGAAAACGGGTAAGGAGCTTATCAACATTAAGACTTCACCGAAAGTCAAAAAGGACGCGCGCAGATATGAGTACCGGGGAAAAGATCTGTATGTGAGTGAGGAAGGAATTCTGTTAGATGCCGGAACTGACGAAGAATTTTATAATTCGCAGGCAATGACCGCAGGTCTTATGACGGTATGCTGGAAAAATGGGAAAGAGAAACAGATCCAGTTTGATCCAAATGCAGACGTATCAGAGTATGAAGCTGCGGATATTATCGTTCCGAAAGTGACTTCCACAGGGAAAGAAAAATCAGAAAGGATCCACTGCTATTATGCCTTGGAACTTAGTGACTGGGAGAATATCCGTGAAATAAAGCTTGGGGAAAATGTATTTGCGAAAGCAGAGAACCTGGAAAAGGCGACAGATGATTTGAACAAAAAGAAGAAAAAATCGAAGGAAGAAAAAGCAAAAGAAGAAGCCGAAAAGAATGCAGAAAATCAGAAAAAGAAGGAATTTTATACAACAGATATGTCTTTATTGAACCAGCCGGAAGATTTTCACATTTCTGATTATTATATTACGAATAGGGTGATTGCAGGCAACCGATATTATATTGATGAAAATCATGTACTGTGGGGACAGGGCATGAACTACTATGCCCAGCTTGGAATCAATCACCCGGAAGATGTGGGCAACTGGTATCACGAGGAGTACATGGAACCTCAGAAAATAGCAGAGCATGTTGTTCATGTAGACGCATCAGCCAATGGATATTTTATGATGTATCTCACGGAAAATGGAGAACTGTACGGAGCAGGGGCGAATCTGCAGGGAATTCTTGGAAAAGAACCAGGCGAAAACGATGCCATGAATCCACAGCAAAATGTGGTGAACCAGCCGAAGCTTCTGATGAGTGATGTGGCTTATATGCGGGCTGGTGCGACCTGTGCGATTGCACTGAAAAAGAACGGGGAAGCGTACTGGTGGGGTGAGTTTATGTCCGGTGAAGTAAGCAGCATTTACGGTGAAGGAAGGCTGATGTACACCGAACCACACAAGATGCTGGATCAGGCAATTTACGTCACGACCACCAACAGACGTTCAGCAGCGATAACGGCGAATGGTGACCTGTACACCTGGGGCGATAATACCTATGGCCAGTGTGGATATACCGGTGAGAAAACATTTCTAACAGAGCCGGAAAAGGTCATGGAAAATGTACGAATGGTCTGGTGTGATGAGATTGAGCAGAATGCAATTTGGACAGATCTGGCAAATGTGAACCCGAATGACTATGGTACGACCTGTTATGATGATACATTTGTCCTGACAAAGGACGGAAAAATGTATGCCACCGGAACAAATATCGGAACCGAATTCCTGCCGATAGAAGTAAAAGAATATGTGCCGGAAAGCAATCCGACAGAAAAGTATACCGGAGAAAAGAAGATTCAGATTGAAGGAACCGCGGCAGAAGGACTGGCGGAGTAGGGGAAGCTGCTATGAGAAAGAAAATATGTATAGGTCTTTTGGCAGTTCTATTGGGAACAGGATTGGGAGCTATGCTTGTCAATCACATATGGAAAGAACCAAAACAGGGAGTAGATCTGGGAGCGACACAGATGATTGTAAAAGATTTGACTGTGCAGACTCTGGGGCAGGTTTCTTGCAGTGACTCTGTAAAGGAAAACCTGAGAGAATCAGGAAAAGATATCAAGATTCCGGTTTTGACGGTAGATATAAAAAATCCTACAAAAGACTGGCAGTCATTTACCATTTACAAGGTGAATCTGGAAGTTGGAAAATGGTCTTCAGCAGTGAGCTGGGATTTATTCTCGGAAATGAATGACAACTCAGAGTTAGTTTGGTCGATACCAGCAGGCAAAACGAAAACAATCGTCATACCATATGTGGCGTACAGACAACTCATGTCTGAAAGTGACTGGGAAAAATTAGATCAGGATAATATGAAGCTAAGATTTAGCGTAGTGCAAGGCAGTATTACGGTGAATGTAAAGTAAAAAGCAATTAATGGTTATAGTTGCTTTAGCGTTGCTTTCCCGTTGCTTTCCAGTAGCATTATTTTAGGAAAATATCTCGACATAATATATTAATTGTGGTACAATTCTTTCAAACATTATATTTCCAAGATCTTGAAGGTTTGTACCATTTCTAATTTCAATACATTTTCTAGGAATTTTCAATGCTTGAATTATCACAATGAACAAGCAGAAGGGATTCTTAGAAAGTTTAGAAAAAGTCAGGAGGAGAGTCCTTTCGAACACAGAAGAAGGAGGATACTGAATGACAAAAAGTATGAAAGCAGTAAGGGACAGAAAAACAGATAACAGAAGAATCTCACAAAATATGGAGAAAGCCTTTAAGAAAATGGCGCAAGTATTTGGATATCCTAATCGCGAGTACAAAGACAGGGTGTTCCGAATGTTGCTGAAGGATCCCAGAGTAGCACTGGAAGTTTACAACGCTATGAATGGAACTTCGTACGATAATCCAGACGAACTGATTATAACAACGTTGGAAAATGCGGTTTATCTGGGTATGAAGAATGATGTGTCATTTATATTGGGAACACAGTTGGTTTTATATGAACATCAATCAACACCGAATCCTAATATGCCGTTACGGAATCTGGCATATGTGGCTTGCGTTTATATGGCGTATGTATTTGGGGATAATCTGTATGGACGGAAGTTGATTAAGATTCCCGAACCGAAATTTGTGGTATTTTATAATGGAACAGACAAGATGCCGGAACAGAGCGTTTTACGTTTATCCGATGCTTATGAAAGTAAGTCGGAAGAACTGGATTTGGAACTGAGGATTCGATTCATAAATATAAATCTTGGATATAATGAGGAAATGATAGAAAAAAGTCCAACATTATATCAATATGTGAAATTTGTAGATACAGTCCGCAAATATCAGCAGGAAATGCCATTTCCAGAAGCAGTGGAAAAGGCAATTGATGAATGTATAAAAAAGGGTATTCTTGCAGAGTTTTTAAGGAAGAACAGAGCAGAGGTGTTAAGAGTGAGCATATTTGAGTATGATGAAGAAGAACATATGAGGCAGGAACGAGAAGAAAGCAGGCAGGAAGGCTTTGAACAAATGGGAGAATTGATTGTAAAGTTGAATCAATTGGGACGCCAAGATGATATTTTGAAAGTAGCTACAGATGCTAAATTTAGGGAAGAGTTATTAGAAGAATTTCACCTTGATTAAAAATTTTATAGAAACCAGATGCTATGTTAACGTCCAGCATCTGGTTTTTCTTTACATTTACAATATATCACGGCCACGAATGTGCTTATAGCGGTTGCCAGTATGCCGGGGCCGACGATGGCAGCAGGATTGATACTGCCGTACTGGCTGCGGTAGGCAATGACATTTACAGGAATGAGCTGCAGGGATGATATATTAATGATAAGAAATGTGCACATTTCGTTGCTGGCGGTTTCGGGGGTGCGCACTTTTCCCGGAAGGCGGTATTTGCGGCGGTCGTCTTCCAGATTTTTCAGTTCCTCCATTGCTTTCAGTCCGGCGGGAGTTGCAGCCCAGCCAAGTCCCAGAATGTTAGCAATGATATTCGTGGTGATGTGGGTGGCAGCAGGGTGATTGTCCGGAAGATTTGGGAACAGGAAATGAATCAGTGGCTTCAACTTTCGAGAAAGCTGTTCGATGATGCCGGCTTTTGTTGCAATTTCCATAAGCCCTACCCAGAAGGACATGATACCGATCATAGTAATGCATAGCGTGATTGCTTCCTTGGAAGAATCCAGTGCGGCATTGGTGATGTCGGGCATGCGTCCCGTAAATGCGGCGTAGATAATCCCAAGCATCATCATACCGGCCCAGAGATAATTGAGCATAAGAAAACCTCATAGTTTTCGCTTTATAAAAACTATGAGGTTTGTGTAATAAGTATGTCATATTATTTTAGAGAATCATCCAGCTTTCTCCATACGGTAAAGATCATCGTGACGAAACAGGCGGTTCCACCGATGAAGTTGGAAACCGGCTCGGCAAGAAAGACTCCATTTGTTCCAAGTCCGCCTACAGTCGGAAGCCACAGTGTCAGTGGAATGACGATGATTGCCTTTCGCAGCAGGGAGAAGAATACGGCTTGTTTTGCTTTTCCCAGTGCAGTAAATGTGGACTGTCCGGCAAACTGCAGCGACATCATAAAGATTCCAAAGAAATATAAATGCATCGCAGGTACGCCTTCGGCTAACAATTCCGGTTCGCTGTTGAACATGTGAATGAAGAAGCGTGGGAAGGCGAGCAGTAATGCCCACATAAAACAGGAAAATAAGATACAGACAATCGTTGTAAATTTGATTGCTGATTTTACACGCGCATGTTTCCCGGCACCATAGTTAAAGCTCATGACAGGTTGCGCACCACTTGTAAGACCGGTGACCGGCATGGTAATGATTTCCCGGACGGAGTTAATAACGGTCATGATTCCAACGTACAGGTCACCGCCGTATCTGGAAAGAGTTGCGTTACAGACAATCTGTACCGATCCATTTGTAATCGCCATAATAAATCCGGCAAGTCCAAGAGCACAGATTTCCTTTACTAATCGGAAGTCCAGTTTCATATAAGCAAGTGAGAGTGTAAGGATTGCTTTCTTTCCGGTTAGAAAATGTAATACCCAGATTGCAGAGATTCCTTGCGAAATGATGGTCGCAAGAGCGGCTCCGCGGACTCCCATATGGAGAACGAAGATAAAAAGAGGGTCAAGGATCAGGTTCAGGACAGCACCGATGGAGACGGTGAGCATTCCGATCATTCCAAATCCCTGGGCGTTGATAAAATTGTTCATGCCAAGACTGATCATGACAAAAAGCGTGCCGATAAGGTAGAGACTGATGTATGCATTTGCATAAGGATAAGTAATATCACTGGCGCCGAACAGGTAAAGCAATGGGCGCTTGGACAGGTAGCACAAAATCATGAGAATGCCGCCGGAAATCAGGAGCATGGAAAAGGAGTTGCCGAGAATTTTCCGGGCGCGCGCAGGTTCACCGGCACCTCTTGCCATAGAAAAAAGCGGTGCGCCGCCCATACCGAACAGATTGGTAAAAGCGGTGATGATGGTAATGACCGGCAGAGTCAGACCGATTCCGGTCAGCGCCTGGGTGGACACGTCTGGGAGATGACCGATGTAAATGCGGTCAATAATGTTGTAAAGGACATTAATGAGCTGCGCAAGCGTCATAGGAATTGCAAGACGCAGAATATTTCCAGAGATGCTGCCCTCACCAAAGTCATGAGTGTCCGTAGATTTTGCTTTTGGTAAAGCATTTGTATTATTTTTATGTAAAAGATTCAATTTCGGAAACTTCCTTTCTGATGCTGGTATGGATTTCTTTACACTGGCATAATATACAACAGATAGTATAGGGCAAGCAAAAGGAGAATTCAAGAATTGAAACTATTTCTTTACCTGTCGGATTTTATTGTACCACTCATGATATTCGGGATTATCTGTTACGGAATTACAATGAAAATTCCAGTTTATGACACATTTGTAAAAGGAGCGAAGGACGGATTTTTGACTGTTATCAAAATTATGCCGACTATGGTAGGGCTTATGGTAGCAGTCGG
>OGXI01003217.1_pt1 | contig 11304 bp, 11 predicted proteins | sample 1576221 | NCBI WGS metagenome assembly OGXI01 (sample SAMEA3541523, study PRJEB24748) | human gut metagenome | biome: human gut; feature: human-associated habitat; material: faeces | place: China | collected 2012
TTTCAGCCTTTTTCCACAATGAATAATTCAGGGGTCAATCCGGTTTTTTGAACGCCGCGTCGACGGCATTCATCATGGCAATGCGCAGGCCCCCTTCTTCCAGCGCTTTCACGCCACGGATGGTGATGCCGCCCGGTGAACAGACGTCGTCTTTGAGTTTGCCCGGATGCTGTTTCGTATCCAGTACCATTTTTCCGGAACCGATAACGGTCTGGCTCGCCAGTTTGTAGGCGATGTCACGTGGCAGGCCGTGATAGACAGCTCCGTCTGCCAGTGCTTCGATGACCATGAAAATCCATGCCGGGCCACAACCCGACAAGGTGCCCCCTATGCCCATCAGGTCGCTGGAAAGCTCCTCAACCTCGCCAAGACTCTTGAACAGTTTGCGGGTAAAGATCAACTCTTTCGGTGTCAAATCGTTTGTCGCCTCGATGATGGTCATACCCGCACCGACCATTGCCGGTGTGTTCGGCATGATGGCACAGATGTGCGTGGACGAGTCGACCAGACGGCGAAGTCGGCTGTACTGCCAGCCCGCGGCAATGGACAGGAGGGTCTTGCCCTTGAGTGCTTCACGGGATTCGGAAAGAACGCCTTCGACTATTTTCGGTTTGATGGCCAGGAGAATAATTTCGCTGTTTTCAATCACTTCCTGCACCGAACCGGCTTTCGCCATGCCGCATTCCTTGTTCAGTTTATCCAGCTTGAACGCATTGGTGTCATAGGCGACAGTTTCTTCACCCTTCAGAAAGCCTGACTTGACGGCACCCAACAGAATGGCCGATGCCATATTGCCCATACCGATAAATCCGAGTTTTTTCATAACGCCTCCTACAAGTCAGGTTTGAATGTCGCGACAGGCACACGACTTCCTCATGAAACCCGTTTCGCTTATTCCTGTTATCGATGAAACGGGAGCGTCCATACTTTTGAAAACCGTCTTTCGTCAACAGTCTGACGTTTGGACAGCTACCAATATTGACAATTTCCTTTCATTTTACGTTTACTGTTTTCATACCGGAACCGCTTTCGTCCAATTCGGTCGTATTTCATGCAGAACGATTGTTTTTTGTCTTTTTTTTTACAATCTTCATGGAGACGAAGATGCTTTATACCATTGCCATAATCCTTTTCATACTCTGGCTGCTCGGTCTGGTCACGACGAACGTCTTGGGTGGTTTTGTGCATTTGTTACTGATCGCAGCGGTTGTCGTGCTGCTGTTCGGCATTCTGTCCGGGAGGCGCTCGTCATAGCGAATTCAGTCCTGACCGGAAAGTGATGAAAGGCTTCAACGCTTTTCCAGCTTCAAAGTCAGCTGTTTCAGTCTCAAAACACATGACGAATCGTTTTCAATGGAATATAGTGTGACGTTATCTGAACAACTTCATCCGGTGAAAAAGCCATGAATTTTGACGTCGTCATCGTCGGCAGTGGACTGGCGGGTCTTTCCGTTGCCCTGCGATTGCCCAAAACTTATAAAATCGCGCTGATCTGCAAGCGGACCTTATGGGAAAGCGCCAGCAATTTCGCACAGGGCGGCATTGCCGCCGTACTGGACCCGGTTCTGGACAGTATTGAAGAACACGTGGCCGATACCATGACAGCCGGCGCCGGGCTGTGTGATGAAGAAGCGACCCGTTTCATCGTCGAACACGGTGGCGAAGCCGTCGACTGGCTGATCGATCAGGGCGTTCCCTTTTCCAAAGACACATCGACCCAGACGGGTTATCACCTGACCCGTGAAGGCGGTCACAGCCAGCGGCGCATCATTCATGCCGCAGACGCCACCGGGCACGTCGTGCAACAGACACTGGAAAAGATCATCCGCAGCCGTCCGAACATCCATTTGTTCGAAAATCATTTCGCCGTCGACCTGATCACGTCGGACAAGCTCTATGAAGACAAGCAACCCCTTGAATGTTACGGCCTCTATGTCCTGAATGAAGAAGAAGGTCTCGTCCATACTTTTGCGGCACGGCATACCGTCCTGGCAACCGGGGGCGCAGGCAAGGTTTACCTGTATACGACCAATCCGGATACCTCGACCGGCGACGGTGTCGCCATGGCCTGGCGTGCCGGTGCCCGTGTATCGAACATGGAATTCGTCCAGTTTCATCCGACCTGTCTTTACCATCCCTATGCCAAGTCATTTCTGATTTCCGAATCCGTCCGCGGCGAAGGTGGGCTGCTGAAACTGCCGCCTGATGCGGGGTCGGAAGGCGGCATGCGTTTCATGCCCGAACACGATCCGAGAGCCGAACTGGCTCCGCGCGATATCGTTGCCCGTTCGATCGACTTCGAGATGAAAAAACGCGGTCTGGATTACGTCCATCTGGACATCAGCCATCAGGACCCCCAATTTCTGAAAGAACATTTCCCGACGATTTACGCCCGTTGTCTTGAACTCGGCATCGACATCACAAAGGAACCGATTCCCGTCGTCCCGGCAACCCACTTTACCTGTGGCGGCGTCGTGACGGATACGAAGGGACGGACCGATATCAAGAACCTGTATGCGGTCGGCGAAACGGCTTGTACCGGCCTGCATGGCGCGAACCGTCTTGCCAGCAATTCGCTGCTGGAATGTCTGGTCATCGGGAAGACAGCGGCTGAACACATCGCCAGTCTTCCGGAAGAACCTTTCCATATCCTGCCTGAATGGGATGAAAGCCGCGTATCGAACGCCAATGAAGAAGTCGTCATTTCGCATAACTGGGATGAACTCAGGCGCTTCATGTGGAATTACGTCGGTATCGTCAGGACGACGAAACGTCTGGAACGAGCCCAGCGCCGGATTCAGTTGTTGAAAGAAGAAATCGACGAATATTACGCCAACTTCATCATCAGCAATAACCTGCTGGAATTGCGCAATCTGGTGGACGTCGCTTCCATGATCGTGGAAAGCGCCCTGCTCCGGAAAGAAAGCCGCGGGCTTCACTATAATTCGGATTTCCCGACCACTTTCCCGAAAGCGATGCCAACGGTACTGACACCGAACAAAAAACGGGTACGTGCCTGAACCCGTTTAAAACGGGAACAGGGGCATAACGGTCCGCTTTTTCGCCAGTTCGGCTTCCCTGTCGATCAGGAACCGGAGCCCCTCGACGATTTTGGAATTCTTGTTTTCCTTCGCGAAATCGCTGGCGGTATAGCCGCGCTGGTTTTTGATGGTCGGGTCTGCTCCTGCATCGTAGATCAGCTTGACGGCATAGATATGGCCGCCTCGCGCCGCCATCATCATGGGCGTTGTGGCATTGGGCGACACGGCATCGACGAACGCATCCTTGTCCAGAAGCATTTTGACGATTTTCTCATTGCCGTTGGCAGCGGCGTAATGAAGTGGCGACCAGCCATCCTTGTTGACCTTCGCGCCATGATCCAGCAAAGCCTTCACCGCTTTTTCGTTGCCATTGAACGCGGCGATCATCAGAGCGTTATCCCCGTTGAACGCCTCTGTATCCAGTTTCGTTCTTTTGTCCGCCAGTAAAATTTCCATCACATCCAGCGAATTTTCACGCATCGCCATGATGAGAGGCGTATCGCCTCTTTCCTGTTCCTGCGTATTGGGATCGAACCCTTTGGCAAGCATTTCTTTTACCGCTCCTACCCGATCATTTTTCACTGCAATGAAAAAATCCTTGACGGTATCGGCCGATGCTGTAGAAAAAACAAACAGGCTCATGCAAACGAGTGCCAGGAAACGGCATTTATTGGCGACAGAAGTAAAAAATTGGCTCATTCTCGAACACGAATTGGATGGGGAAAACGCCATAAGGCGACCTTGCGATGAGTATTATCCGGACATTTTTGCGGGTGTCCAGCCCCGACATGCGGCAAAGAGCGACTTTCATTCCTGTCACTCCCATATTGTCCGGTTAACGTCCCCATAGAACAACGCAGTACCTTTGCGTAACATGTCGCGAATTCGACAGACAAGAAGAAAATTCGTTCATCTCCCCATCCAAAGATACTCCCTGAAAAAACGCAAGGGAATCTCTGTTACGGCCAGCAACAGTACCCGTTGGCATATCGGCCAGATTCCTGTCGCTTTCAGGAATGGAAAATAAAATATTTACGGAGAGTAAATAAAAAACAAATCTCCAGTTCACTTTGCAAGCCTGAATGCGGATTCATCCATAAAGGTTTCAAGCAGCTGTTTTTGCTTGCATTTTTACGAGTTTTTTCAAACAGAACCGGTTGGATAGTTATGCTTATTTATACATATGATCATGATGAATAGTTATGTTTATTTTCACATATGTAAAAAAAGAATAGTTATGCTTATTATTTCATATGACTGCATAAAAACAAGAGAAGGAACAGATATTCGCGGTGTTTTCAGGAAATATGAAACTGAAGAAATACGCATGCGGCAAGGAAGAAAAGCGGATGAACATCTTTCCGGCAAAGCCGAAAAAAGAATGTATCACAGGGGGAAAAACGGAAATTGAGGAGGGAAAAAGAAGAAACCGGAAGGGAAAATCTGGGAGATCGCCTGGCAATCTCCCATTGAGCATCGGATATTAAACCGCCTGGATCCAGAGGGTTGTAACAACAATACCGGCGATAACGATAACCAAAGATCTCAATACCATGTTATTCATGACTTTACCTTACGCTTTCTATTAATGAGTGAGAGAAATGCACCTCTTTAACTATCGGTCTATTTTATGTAACCAGTACCGTTGGTGCTCACGTTATTAAGGATTCTACTCTTCTTTTTTTAAAAGTCATATCGCTTTTTAAAATAAAAAGTAATAAGAATAAAACAAAAAGTTATTTGCCTTTTTGTTTTTTTGCGAGATCAGGTTTTGAAAGCAGGATTTAATCAGGAAGAAACGGCATTATTTTCAATACCGAATAATCTGAAATAGTTTTCGGAAGTGTGGCGTGCAATACGCTCGACAGGCATGCCTTTTAACATGGCCAGCTGTTTGGCCACTTCGATGACATAAGCCGGTTCGTTGGTCTTGCCGCGATAGGCCTGCGGCGAAAGGTAAGGTGAATCGGTTTCGATCAGAATCCGGTCGAGCGGAATAAGGCGGGCAACCGATCTCAGGTCTTTGGAGCCGGGGTACGTCAGGACACCGGAAAAAGAAATGTAAAAGCCCATATCCAGTGCCGCTCTGGCAATTTTTCCGGACTCGGAAAAACAGTGCATGATGCCACCGAAACCGCCTTTGTCCAGTCCTGCACCTTCTTCACGAAGCATCTGGATCGTATCGTCCGCTGCCTTGCGGGTATGGATGATCAATGGTTTGCCACAGGCACGGGAAGCGGCGATATGCGTGCGAAACCGGTCCATCTGCCATTTCTGGCGGGGTTCGACGTGGTGATAGTCGAGGCCGGTTTCACCGATAGCGACGATCTTCGGATGCATGGACAATTTGACGAGGGTTTCGACGTCGGGCTCTTTAACGTTTTTCGGCCCCGGATGGACACCGACAGTCCCGTGAAGATGCTCATGCTTTTCCGCCAAAGCTTTTACCTGCGGAAAGTCTTCCAGACTGATCGTGACGCACAGGGCGTGACTGACCTTGTTTGCAGCCATGTTGCGCAAGACTTCATCCTGACGGTTTTTCAGGTCACGAAGATGAATATGGCAATGGGAATCGATATACATGGTGCAAATGAAATCTTTAAACGGATTGAAGGCCGGTATTGTACCGAATTTGAGCCTTATTTGCTCGCGGATGGCGAAAATATTTTCCTGTAGTCGAGCAGCATGTCTTCCAGAACCAGTCTGGGAACGAGCGGATGGTCAGCGACGCGCTTGCGGTCGTTGACCGTTTTCAGGACTTTCAAAAGCCTGTCCATATCGACACGGTCTGCCATGCCGGAAAGCTCCTGGCGATATCGCGGATAATAGCGTTCCCTGCCCGTCAAACGAATCGAGAGCAAATCGTACAGCCAGCGCTGGTGCCATGTGATCAGGTCGGAGAGCGGCACTTTCTGAAGTTTTTCGGCTGTCCTGAGCAATCCTGAATCGTCAGGCGCCGCCAGTTCGGCGAGAAACAGGGTCATTTCTTCCCTGCTGCCGCTTCGGGATTCTTCCAGAGCCGTGACAGGCGCACCACCCTGTTCCGCCAGCCAGCTTTCAGCCTCATCCACTCCCTGCTCTTTCAGCCAGCCGATGGCCATTGATGTTTCCGGCATCGGAAACGCCAGCTTGGAACATCGGGAAAGAATGGTCGGCAAGAGCGCGTCCAGATGATTGGTCGTCAAAATGAACAATGTATTGGCGGGCGGTTCTTCCAGCATTTTCAAAAGCGAGTTGGACGACTCGGTCGTCATCGCCTCGGCAGGATAGACGGACACGACCCGCAAGCCGCCACGATGCGGGGAGATATTGATGAAATCGGCCAGCGACCGGATTCGTTCGATACCGATTTTTTTAGAGGGTTCTCTGGTTTTCTTATCAGACGCGCCACTGTCGTCATCCGTTTTTTTGTCCGGATCGTCCAGTCCTTTGGCGATTTCCAGTGTTTCAGGCAGGATCTGCCGGAAGTCCGGATGGGAATTCTGGTCGAACCAGTGACAAGACTGGCACCCCCCGCAGGCATTTCCATCAGGCTGCCGGTTTTCGCACAATCTGGCTTTCGCAAACGATTCGGCAAAGGATTCGACACCCGTTCCGGCTGGCCCGTAAAACAGGAGCGCGTGCGGCAACTTCGATTCCAGCCGGACGAGATATTCCCAATTTTTGCGATGCCAGGGATAAAGTGAATTTTCCAGTGGAGAAACCAATGTCTGTTATTCCATCAAAAAAAGGTGAATGAACAAGCCGATGAAACAGGGCTCAGCCCAGCTCCCCGATCAATCCCTTTATTGTCTCACGAATGGCTTCGATGCTGCGGGAACTGTCGATGACCCTGAAACGGTCGGGAAATTCTTTTGCACGGCGCAGATATTCGTCACGCACCCGGTTGAAGAATCCGGATTTTTCCCGTTCGAACTTGTCGGGTGAACGGGCAGCCTCGAGCCTCGCTTGTGCCACTTCCGGCGAAACGTCGAAAAGCAGCGTCAGATCAGGTTGCAAATGCGGGTGTACCCATTCTTCCAGCTGGCGCATCTTGTGAAGGTCAAGCCCTCTTCCGCCTCCCTGATAGGCAAAGGAAGCGTCGGTAAAGCGGTCTGAAATGACCCAATCGCCACGTTGCAGAGCGGGTTCGATCACTTCGGCGATATGTTCCCGGCGGGCGGCAAACATCAAAAGCGCTTCCGTTTCAAGGTTCATTTTATCGTGAAGCAGCATCTCCCTCAGTTTTTCCCCGAGAACGGTTCCGCCCGGTTCACGGGTGACGACAACCTGCCGGTTGTCTGCCCGCAAAAGATCGGTCACGAATTGGATGTGGGTGGATTTTCCGGCACCGTCGATTCCTTCGAAAGTGATGAAACGGCCGGAATGGTTTTTTTGTTCCATATTCATTTTTTCTTCAGAATGAAATCCCTGACGGCCTGATTATGGTCGTCAAGGTTACTGGAAAACTGGCTGGTTCCATCGCCACGCGCCACAAAATAAAGGGCATCGGTGGAAGCCGGATTGAATGCCGCTTCCAGCGCCTCTTCTCCCGGCATAGCAATCGGAGTCGGCGGCATGCCATAGCGGGTGTAGGTATTATACGGCGTATCCCTCAGCAAATCGGCCTTGCGGATTTTTCCCCGATAACCGTGTCCCATGCCGTAAATGACCGTCGGGTCTGTCTGAAGTTTCATGCCGATACGCAAACGGTTCAGAAATACCCCGGCAATCATTTCCCTATCGTCTGGATCGGCCGTTTCCTTTTCGATCAGCGACGCCATAATCAGGGCATCATACGGCGTTTTATAGGGCAGCCTCAGGTCACGATTCGCCCACAGGGCATTTAACCGTGCCATTTGCGCATCGTAGGCACGGCGATAGACCTGCATGTCGCTCGCCCCTTTTTTGAACATATAAGTATCCGGATAAAACAGGCCTTCCCCGCTGTGATGACGAACACCCAGTTTTTTGAGGATTTCCGCATCCGACAAACCGACTGTATCGTGTTTCAAGGTTTCAGCTTTTGCGATAACACGGCGCATCTGTCTGAAATTGAAGCCTTCGATGATGGTGACTGACTCCAGCGCGAAAATGCCCCTCGTGATTTTTTGCAGCAGTCTGACTGGCGTTTCACCCGCTTTCAGCTCATAAGGCCCTGCCAGCAGGTTTGAACTATTGCCGGTCAGGCGGATGAGCATGGAAAACAGGGTATCATTCAAGGAAACGTCCTGCCCGTTTAACTGGGCGGTCACGCTTTTGGCCGAGCCGCCTTTTGCAATTTCAAACGGGACGGGCTTACCCTGCGTAAAAACAGGCGAATAAGCCCAGTGTGCGCAAAAGGAAACCAGTAAAACGAAAATGCCGAACACGCATCCCGCGACGATACATGTTCTTTTTTTAAGAAGACGACTTTTTGAAATAAAATTCATCGAAACAACGGCAGTTTGTCCCTTGCCATAAACCTGACGAAAAAAAAAGACTATACTCGACTTGAACCAATCCGGAAACAGTTTTATTTTAATCCATGAATTCTATCGCACTCCCTCATTCCTGTTCATCCACCACGCTTGAATCAGGTCATGTCGTTTTGCTCAAACAGACTGGCCTCCTTGCCCTTGAAGGGGAAGATGCCGTTTCTTTCATTCACGGCCAGCTTTCCAACGATATCGAACATCTGGGAAGCAGTCAGGCGCGTCTGGCCGCGTACTGCAATCCTCAGGGCCGCATGCTAGCCCTTTTCCATGCATGGAAATCTTCCGGGAAAGTCTGGCTGACTGTCCCTCTCGACATTCTGCCTGCCTTGCAAAAACGCCTGCAAATGTACGTTTTGCGGGCGAAAGTGACGCTCTCTGACGAAAGCGGCAATATGGCCATCCTTGGCATTGGGGGTGAAAAAGGCGGCGAAGCCCTGTCGAAATGGTTTGAAACACTGCCATCCGAACCTTTCGGCAAAACCGAAAACGAATTTGGGGTACTGGTGCGCGTTGCCGATGCATTCGGTTTTCCACGTTATCTTTTGACGATTGCCGAAAAACGCTTGCAGGTTGTTGAAAGCGAATTGTCGTCCACACTTTCCGTATGTGATGAAAGCGGCTGGACGATGGGCGACATCAAGGCAGGCGTGCCCCAAATCACGCTGCCCGTTCAGGACAGGTTCATCCCGCAAATGGTCAATCTGGAACAGGCCGGCGGCCTGTCTTTCAAAAAAGGCTGTTATCCTGGACAGGAAGTGATTGCCCGAAGCCAGTACAAGGGAACGGTCAAACGGCGGATGTTTCACGGGATGGTCGAACTGCCTTTCGAGGATAATCCCCCCATTGACGTCAACATGACGGCCGGGGCGAACATCGTCGATTCCGATGGACAAGTTTGCGGAACAATCGTCTCTTCTGCCCGCAGGGACAACAACCGGGTCGATTTTCTGGCAGTCGTACAAACCGAGGCGATCGGCAGTCAGGCTCTCCATGTCGAAAAAGCGGACGGCCCCCTGATCACATGGATTCCGCTGCCCTACTCCCTGCCGTAACAACAAAAAAGATGGATTTGAAGTTTCAGGCGAAATTTCAAATCCATCCTGTAACTGACTGATCAATAAATATATTTAACCTGATTTACTTCCATATGGCATGGAAGTGATGAACCGGGCCATGACCGTGGCCTACGTTCAGTTTTCCCGAATCGGCGAGCGCTTTCGTCAGATAATCCTTGGCCATTTTCACGGCGTCAGGCAGCGACATGCGCGTCATGAACGCAGCAATGGCTGCCGACAGGGTACATCCGGTTCCATGGACGTTTTTCGTTTCGATACGTGGCGCATGCAACTCGGTCGTTTTTCCGTCGCCATAGAGGAAATCGACACTGTCATATCCCGGCAGGTAACCCCCTTTCAGCAATACCCATTCCGGCCCGAGCGCATGCAGGCGGGGCAATGCCGTTTTCATGTCGACGACCGAAGTTGGAATGTCCGAGCCGAGAAGGACTGACGCTTCTTTCAGGTTAGGCGTGATAATGTTTGCCATTGGAACGAGCTTGTCCCTTATCGCCTCGATAGCGTCCGCTTGCAACAGGGTATCGCCGCTTTTGGCAACCATGACCGTATCCAGCACGACAGGGCATTTCGGATATTTCGCCAGCCTTTCGGCGATCACTTCGGCAATGGCGGCAGTCGCCACCATGCCGATCTTGACGGCATCGACCTTTACATCCTCGAAAACGGCATCGATCTGATCCCCCACAAAGGACGGATCAAGCGGCTGGAACGACTTCACTCCCATCGTATTTTGCGCCACGACGGCGGTAATCGCCGCCATGCCGTAAGTTCCCAGTGCTGAAAAGGTTTTCAAGTCGGCGGAAATACCCGCGCCGCCACTCGGATCGGTTCCGGCTATAGTCAGGACATTGGCAATCATTTCGTTCTCTCTTTCCGGTTGAACAGACAGCTGCAAATCATGTTTTTATTGTACGACAAGCAGAGACTGCTTTCTTTATTTACTTCAATTTGTAACGAACATATGAGCGTCTTGCCAAAAAAGAAAGAAAAATCCGCTATTGCTCTGATTAAAGTAAAAAAGTCCCCATCAACTTCAGGTTAAGGTTTTCTCCAAATGATCCGTGGCAGCTTGGCATTTTCGGATTAAAACAAATATGGAGAATCGGTGATGAATCGTGGCGTAATGACGGGTGCTGTCGCAATCGGACTGGCTTGTCTGCTGGTTCTTGGCTGCAGCCAGAAAATGGAAATTCCGAAGGCGGGAAAACCGCGTGTAACGACTCTGACCATCAAAGCCCAGAATATTCCCATGGCGCTGGAATATGTCGCCCAGACGGCCAGTTCCCGTCAGGTAAACATCAACGCCCGCGTCAACGGTTTCCTGCAAAAACGGCTGTATCAGGAAGGTTCGATGGTCAGGGACGGGCAAACGCTCTTTCAGATCGATCCCCGCCCGTTTCAGGTTCAGGTCAATGAAGCGAAAGCCGCGCTCGATTCCAGCAAGGCTGCGCATGCGACAGCCAAAGCCAATCTCGACCGGATCAAGCCGCTCGTCGCCCTGAATGCCCTCTCTAAAAAAGACCTCGATAACGCCAAAGGACAGTTCCTGACGACACAGGCTGCCGTGCATCAGGCACAGGCACAGTTGAACGCCGCCAGACTGAACTTGTCGTACACGACGATCAAATCCCCCGTTGACGGACTGGCCGGTTCCGCCAGTGTCGCAGAAGGGACGTATGTCGACGCTACGAACAACCAGCTTACAACCGTATACAAGATGTCGCCGATGTG
>OGXI01003220.1_pt1 | contig 11299 bp, 10 predicted proteins | sample 1576221 | NCBI WGS metagenome assembly OGXI01 (sample SAMEA3541523, study PRJEB24748) | human gut metagenome | biome: human gut; feature: human-associated habitat; material: faeces | place: China | collected 2012
CAATTTGAATCAGCGCCAGCACCACCGCCTGCCCAAAGGGCGACCAGTAGGTGTAGGTGTCCTGCACCACAAGGCCCGTCACGCAGGTGGCGCTGGTGGCGGTGAACAGCGCGTCTTCAAAGCTGGCGCCCAGGCCGTCGCGCGTAGAGACGGGCAGCGTCAAAAGCAGCGCGCCGAACAGAATCAGCGCCAGAAAGCCGAAAATAATGATGCGCGCGGGCGTAAGCCGCCGCGCTTTCAGAACCAAACCGCTCAACAGGTATTTCTCCTCTCATCCCAACAGCACGCCCCCCTGCCGGAAAATGCGCATGGCAAGCCGCACAAACCTCTGCATATTTTTTGGAAGAAATGTGCAAACGGGGCGATGCTGCCTCATATTATATCCATTTTGCGGGAAAGTGCAAGAGGGAAAATGAAGTTGTTTGCCCCCCACGCGCAGGCGGGCGGAAAAACGCGGCGCAGCGGCGCGCAAAAAACGGCGGTTTGGGGCTTGCGCCGGGCGCAGGAATGGGGTATGATGAGGGCAAAGCCGGCCCGCGGCCGCCGCGCGCTGCGGGGCAAAGCGGGCCAGGGGCAAAATGTGAGGCGGAGGTGCGAAGATGGATGTGAAGCAGGGGCTGGTTGCGCTGTTTGGGGAAAGCCCGCTGAACTGGGCCAAATGGGCGGTGGTGTTCGCCGTGCTGGTGCTTGGGTATGTGGCGGCCGTGCCGCTTAGCAAAAAGGTTGCCTGGCGCCTGGGCTGGGCGCGCAAGCGCGACATTGCCAAAAGCCGCGGCCACAGTGTGCCCGCCACGCTGGTGGAAAAGCACACCGTATCTTTTCCAAAAGCATAGCCCTCGCTCTGCTGTCGGACAGCGTATAATTCCACCAGATCCTTCGCCACGGCGCTGACGGCACTGCGTACCTTCGTCTTGGTGTGTTCCCATTCCTTGCCGCCCAGTTTGTTCAGCTTCGGCTTCTTCGCTGCATCGGCGGAGGCGTACTTCTGAATCACATCCAGTCCGGTGGCCAGAATGTACAGATTGCCGCCGTCCCGGTATTCGATCTTGAGGTAATCCTTGACGACCTTGTCTACCTCTACCTTCTCGATGCCCTTATAGATGCCCAGTCCGTGGGTCTCATGTACCACATAATCCCCGATCTTCAGGTCGTTGAAATCATTGATCTTCTGCCCCTGATAGAGCTTTTTCTTCTTTTTCTTACGCTTCTCCGCTCCGAAAATATCACTCTCGGACAGCACCACGAATTTCAGCCAGGGATACTCAAAGCCCTTGTTCACATGCCCGTAATAGGTCAGGATCTCTCCCGGCTGTACTTCCCTCATGGGGTCTTCTGTGTATACTGCTGTCAGTCCGGCATCCTCGGTGTTCCGCAGATCCTCCGCCAGACGTCTGGCTCTGGTACGGGAACCGGACAACAGCAGCACCCGGTAGCCGTTCTTTTTATATTTTTTCAGATCCTTGACCAGTGCTTCAAAGCTGTTGTTATAAGGGGCGATGTTGCGGGCAGCAATATCCACATGCATTTCTTTCTTGAAATATCCGTACTTGGTCTCCATGGTAGCCAGGGTCACCACGGCATTTTTCTCTAAAGTAGCCGCTACCTGTTCCCCACTGTAGAGAATGTTCATCTGTCCCGGCAGCACATAACCTTTTCTGGCACGTTGTTCCATGCTCTCCCGAAATTCCAGTTCGATGGCATCCGCCTGTTCCTTCACTCTCGCCGGTTCATCGATGTAGAAGACAAGAGAACGCCCCGCCATATCTGACAGCAGTTCCGGCATGGTTACCGTATTTTCATAAAAATAACGGATGTAGCCTTCCAGATTGATCTTACTTTGGAATTCCAGCAGCTGTTCTTTTAATTCGCTGACCTGTGTGGCGATCCTGTGGGCTTCCTCCGGCTGGTGGGCATCCCGGAAGATTTTTTCCTGTTTGTCTGCTTCTTTTTCAAGCTTACTGATGCCCTTGCGGATCTGCTCTTCCGACAGTACAAACTCTGTGGCCGGGTAGACGGTGATGCTTTCCAGCTTCTCAATGGAACGCTGACTCAGGATGTCGAAGCTGCGGATGGACTCCACCTCATCTCCCCACAGTTCGATACGATAGGGGTTTTCCTCCGTCAGATCAAAGATATCCACAATGCCGCCACGGATGGAGAACTGCCCCGGGCTTTCCACCTGATAGGCTTTCTCATATCCCATAGCCACCAGCCGGGATGCCAGTTTGCTCTCGTCCAGACTGCCGCCCCGCTCGGTGCGGATGATGTCTTTCTCCTCCCACAATACCTGCGGTGTCATCAGTGCCGCATAGGTGGTAACAATGGTGACCGGCTTACCCTCCACGACTCTGCGCAGGGTCTTGATCCGCTCCTGCACCAGCTGATTGCCGTGGATATCCGCCTGGAAAAAGATCAGGTCCTTCGCCGGATACAGCATGACATTTCTGTCATAAAAGCGGTATTCCTCGTAGATCTCTTTGGCCTTTAAGTCACTATAAGTAACGATGACCTTGTATTTCAGGCCATCGCTGAGTCCGTAGATCATATGAAGTTTCTGGGAGTCCACACAGCCGGACAGAGCTACGGTTCCTTTTCCCTGTCTGGTCACTTTCCGGATCTCATCATATTCCGCCAGTTCTTTCAGTGGCGCAATCAGTGCCTGCATCGCTTTTTCCTCTTACTATACAACCGTTACGCTTTCTTACTGTTAAAATGGTTCATGGCTGCATCCGCATTCTCAGTGATGATCATACGGATAGCTTCTGCTGCGGTCTTCGCCGCTTCGTCCATGATGCTTCGTTCCTCCGCCGGAAAATGTCCCAGCACGTAGTCTGCCAGATCGAAATTCTTCGGCTTCTCTCCCACGCCCATACGCACGCGGATAAAAGTATCATGCCCTAACATTTTGATGATATTCTTGAGACCGTTGTGGCCGCCGGCGCTGCCCTTTTTGCGGATGCGGAGCTGTCCCACATCCAGGCTGATGTCGTCAGAGATCACGATCAGTTCCGCAGTATCATCCACCTTATAATAGTCCACGATCTCCCGGATGCTCTCGCCGCTTAGGTTCATGAAGGTCTGGGGCTTCGCCAGGATCACCTTCTGTCCCGCCACGTAACCCTTGCCGATCAGTGCCTTATGCTTGCTCTCCATGACGGCGATATTTTCTTCCTCTGCTAATCTGTCTATGACATCAAACCCGATATTATGTCTGGTATTTTCATATTCTTTGCCTGGATTTCCCAGCCCTGCGATAATATACATATATTTCTCCTTACCTTCTTGCAATCAATGCGTTATCTTATATTTTCGCATTTTTACGCAGAAAATGCAACTATTGGTTATTTTGCACAAATTTTATTTTCGGGAAAACAGCCAATTTCCGCATGGCATATTTCGTTACTTATTTTCCGAATCTAAAGTATCTATTCCCGGCATTGTATTTTATAATAATAGTGGAGTGTTACCAAAACGGTAAGCGGTTCACCTTTCGCCAAAATGATGACATTTTGAGAGCTTCCAGTATTATTGGAGGTGATACAGATGGGAAATCTATTGAAAGGTACATAAGATGCTGGAAACAGTGGTAGGCATTGTCGGTATTGTTGTTACGATCATCAGTATCATCGTAACGCTTATCAGTATCGTACAGACTGCACGGAAACATAAACATCAAAAAAGCAACCGCCCTCGCCAGGAATAGGTTGCTTTCTTGATCTGTAACTAAAAACCAGGTGAACCGTTGCTGTACGGTAACACTCTTTTCTTTTATTATTATCTTAACACTCTCTTTTGATTTCGTCAATAAAATTCACCATTTACATAAGTCCCCTGAAATGTCTTAAATCTCTATAAAGCGGAGAATAAACCCATTTTCAAGGCTTTTCTTTTATCTGGTTCTATCTCCCCTTATCTAATCCTGTGCCTGAATTGTGCCAAAATTGTACCCGGGCTTGACTTTTTCCGGAATACTGGTATACTGGTAAGGCTGAAATGCCCTGAAATCAAGGCTTTTCGGAAATCCATTCGTGTGTTCGGGACCTTCCACACGTAAATAAAAACTAAAGGAGAAAACAAATGAACAAGAAAGTACTGTACCTCGTACACGGAGCGGTGATCGCTGCTCTCTATGTTGTGCTGACCATGTTAGCCAACGCTCTGGGACTGGCAAATTATGCCATTCAGGTCCGCTTCTCGGAAGCCCTGACCATTCTTCCCGTATTTACCCCTGCTGCCATACCGGGACTTTTCCTGGGATGTATCATCAGCAATACCATGACCGGCTGTATGCTGCTCGACATTATCTTCGGCAGTCTCGCAACCCTGATCGGTGCCTTCGGCACATATCTGCTGCGTGATAAGAACAAATGGCTGGCTCCCCTGCCTCCCATCATCGCCAACACCATCATCGTTCCTTTCGTGCTGGCTTATGTGTATCATTTAGAGGGTGGCATTCCTTATTTCATGCTGACTGTGGGTATCGGTGAGATCATTTCCTGCGGAGTGCTCGGCATGCTGTTACGCACCGTGTTACAGAAATACCGCAAATACATTTTTGACGTACAGAAATAAGCGGTCATCCCGCCAAAAAGGCGTCCGGATCCTTTCACAGGTTCCGGACGCCTTTTGCTGTCCACTTGTATTTAATTTTCTATTTTCATATAGGAAATAAAATGATTGCCGTTCTCCGCGAACCATGTTGTAGCATCGTTCATTCCCTTTTTGTACAACTTTCCGGTGGACGGCTCCATGATGACAACGTTGAATTCATTAAATCCGGTCACCAGCACCGCCTCGCCATCCTCCAGGATCGCCAGTACCGGAATATCCTGATTCACATAATACAGTACCGCATCCAGACTACAGCCGCTCAGATCCAGTACCTGTACGCCTGTCATATTTTCTTCCAGAATCTGTATTGCCGTCTTGCCCTGCGCCAGGTCATATTCGGTGTTGCGGGTGATTCCGGCATGCCGCAGGATATTGTCCAGACATACCGTCAGGCTGTTCTTCTGGTCCGTGACACTTTCTTCCTTGATTGCCATGATCTGGTTCCTGCTGACACGATTGCCCTTCAGCCATACCGTAATGCCTCGGTCGTTCGCAACAACCCCGGCGGAATCGTAGGCTTCCTTCACCGCTTTCCCGGGAGCACTGTAAATGCCCTGTACCCCATAAGCATTGTATACATAATATCTGGAAACTTCGCTGACCGCATCCAGTGTCAGTTCTCTTCCGCCCTCAAATACGACCTCCTTCGGATTCAGCACCTTGATAGTCCTGGTATCAATGGTTGTCTTGGTCTGTATCTGCACATATCTCTCATAAATATCAATATCCGCTGTGACTACTTTATTCTGTCCCGGCTCTTCTTCCACATTGTTCATGATCTGGTCATCCAGGATCTCCTGATAGCTGCCGTTCTCAGAACGCTGTATTCTCGACAGGGTGATCTGATTGCCCTCGATGGCGCAATCCACGATGTAGATGCCATCCTGTCCGTATTCCTTCAGATTATCTCCGGAAGAATTGCTGATGCAGACCTTATACATGGGGTAAAAGATCTGTCCGGAATTCTCTGTCCGGATGTCGCTCTCCCTGGCCACGCCGTAGATAATATCTTCTCCCATGAAGCCAAGCGGCCGGATAGCCTCACCGTCCTCCGCCCGGATCACTGTCTGTTCTCCGGTATTCAGATTCCGGACATTCAGCTGGTTGCTGTGGTTGATGTCATCCCCTTCCTGCCATACGATGATCTCATGATTCTCCGATACCTGAAGGCTGTCATCCTGTCTTATACTTACCAGCTGTTCAGCGCTGCGATTCTCCAGATCCACATCATAGACACCGTTTTCCAGGAAAAAATATACATGTTGCTGTCTGTTCCGGTACAGCAGCTGTTCCATCTCATCCTTCAGCACCGCATAGCTCTTGGAATATGGGATATAGACTTCTTCCTCGATCGTATTCAGCGAATTGTCATAGCTGATGATCTGAATGCCGGTCTCCCCCTCATGTCTTCCGCGATTCATGTAACCATACACGGCAAATTTCACATTACCGCCCTCGTCTACATCCAGGATCTTGATGCCATGATTGTCATACAGAGTCCGCCGGTCGGCATTATCTTTACCATAGAAGGAGAAGATCACTGTCAGTCCGTTGGTAGCCGCATTATAGCTGAGTAATTGCCCCATATCGGAGAACACCACGGTATTGCCATCCGCACTCTCCATCATATCCACATTTTCATCCGTGATTCCCAGAAGGATCTTGTCATTGGCATACATCCGGGTAGTATCCGGGATCTGTGTCATGGTACGCTCATAATCCAGCAGATACATTCTCTCCGAAGTATATCTGACTCTGTAATACTCTTCGACATTGTAGTAGATCTTATTTTTGCCCTCTCCGGTGGATACCACAAAATCCATCAGCAGAGAGGCCACATTCCCACTGATCTGTGTCAGCCGGATGGAAGCCGCGTCCTCCTGGACCGGTTCCAGACTGCCCCAGGTGATCTGCTGAAAGCTGCTGTGAATATTCACTTTATGAAAAGTGCCGTTATCTGTCAGCTTGGAATTCGATTCCAGATATTTCGTCAGTTCCTTGGCCATTTCCTTGTCGTATAATTTTCCGTGGAAATCTGTCGCAAATTCCAGGATTTCCGAAATATGCACATCATCATTCCATAAAATAGTCGTATAATAATATACCTTCTGTTCCCCTTCCAGTTCCAGGATCAGGGTCAGACTGTATTGTGTATTCGTGTCGATCAGGTCTTTTAACGTAAGGGAAACGGAAAAGCTTTTCCCATTTGCCTTCCATCCGGTGACTTCACTGTTCTCGATCAGCCGGCTGCCGTCGATGCTGCGAACCTCTGTCGAGATCCCCGTAATTTCTCTTCCGAACGTATCCACGGTGAAATTCGCCTGTCTGCCCTCCCCCAGCAGAGTAATGCAGTCCTTCTGGTAAGCCACATCCATCTCCACGGTATTTCCGTGCAGTTCATTGCATGCCACACCGCCGCTTTCCATGGTGATCATAGGCAGAGTGGCCGGAGCCATCTCCATGGTCATATTGTTATGTCCCTGATTCATAATGCTGCCGATGATCAGTGCTGATGCCAGAAATACTACAACACACACGGCAATTCTAATGATCGTTTTCTTCATTCTTGATTCTTCACTCATTCATTATTCAGCAATTTTTCCAGTGTCGGTGCCACATGGAGCAGTTCCTCCACAGTACCGATATCTGCGCTTTTCTTCGGGCGCATACCATTCTTTTTCACTGCCCGGATCAACAGATTCTTCGGGGTATGTTCCATATCGATGAATTCCAGGATCTGGGTCTCATAGCCCTGTTGTTCCAGCAGATTTGCTCTCAAAGCATCGGTGAGCAGTGCTGCCACGCGCTCCTTGATGATGCCGTATTTTAACACTGGTTTTAAAGGATCACATTTTATCTGCCGGTTCAGTTCATGCTGACAACAGGGAACCGCCAGAATGACTCTGGCCCCCCATTTTACCGCCTTGTCTAACGCATAATCTGTGGCAAGGTCACAGGCATGCAGGGTCACCACCATGTCCGCCACATCTGTGCCCTCGTAGGTACTGATGTCTCCCCTCTCGAACTTTAATCTGTCATACCCCAGCTTTTCCGCCAGTTCATTGCAGTGCTGGATCACATCGGTCTTCAGATCCAGTCCGGTCACCTGGATATCTCTATGCTGTAATTCATGCAGATAATAGTACATTGCAAAGGTAAGATAGGATTTGCCGCAGCCAAAATCAATAATGCGGATGGTACGGTCTTTCGGCAGTTCATCGATCACATCCTCGATAAATTCCAGATACCGGTTGATCTGACGGAATTTATCAAATCTCGCCCTGGTCACCCGGCCGTCCGGGGTCTGCACGCCCAGTCCTACCAGGAAATCCACCGGTTTTCCTTCCTCTAAAATATAATGCTTGGTACGGTTGTGAGCCAGTGCCTGCAGTTCCTCCTCTTCAGAAGCAGCCGCCCCCTCCGTCCGCGGTGCCTTGCCACTGTTTTTCACCTTCAGTGTCAGCTTGCCCTTTTTGCTGACCAGAGCGGTGGCCTGCAGGGTCTTCGCTGAGAATTCTCCCTGCCGGAACTGCTCCTGTAAGGCGGTGCAGATCCGGTCCGTCAGCTGTTCTGCTGTAAAATTCTCGTGAAACGCCTGAGTTCCTCTGTAAGCAGTCTCCTGGAACAACAGTTCCTCCCGGATCAGCACCGGGCGGATCTTTACCTTCTGGGTCTGTTCTGGATGACGGCTGTTGCTCAGGATGATCTGCTGCAGATCTTTATTCAAAATTTTCTGTAAAAGTATTTTCAGTTCTTCCATGGTTTATCCTGTTTTTCAAATGTTTTGCGCATATTATAGCACGCTTTCCTATAAGAACGCAATCATTCCCCGTCGTCCACCGTGTCTCCTTTTGTAGATCTCATTGCACACCAACACATGGATCAGATCCTTTGATACTTTTTCCGCTTCCTGTTCCAGGATCGTGCTGATCGTATCCGCTATCCGGAACAGACTCAGGCGGTCCGGATATTCATCATAGATCATGCTTCCTTCATAGTCGTATTTGTCCAATATTTCCGCAATTCTGCGCTGACAGCGTCTGACCTCTCCGGGATAGGTCTGCTGCAGATATTCCAGATCATTTAAGATCTCGTTTTCATCCATTCTTCCCGGATAGCCCGGAAGTGTCATAAAAAAAGGCCTTGATACCATATCCAAATGCCTCATGCTTTTTTATAGCATATGCGTAAAAGAAAAAAGAGGTGCTGCGAAGCTTATCGCAGCACCTGAATTCTCGCCATTGCTCTCTGCAATGCCGTCTCTGCCCTGGCAATATCCGTCTCCGGCGTCTTGCTGCGCAGTCTCTCTTCCGCACGGTGCAATGCTGCCTCCGCACGGTTTTCATCGATCTCATTCGGCCATTCGATAATCTCTGCCAGAATGGTAACTCCTTCGGGAAGGATCTCGGCGAATCCGGAATGCAATGCTGCCTCCTTCTCTCCGTCCTTCTCCGTAATATGCAGGATACCCGGCTTCACGATCACCGTCAGGGGAATGTGGCCCGGAAGGACACCAATCTGTCCTTCCGTGGTATTGAATTCTACCATATCCACAATTCCCTCATAGAATACTCTTTCCGGGGTTATGATACGAAGTGTGAATTCTTTATCTGCCATATCTGTACTCCCCTCTCATGCTATGCATGAACCTTTGCCAGTACATCATCAATGCTTCCGGCATTCAGGAAGTAGCTCTCCGGAATATCATCATGCTTACCGTCCAGGATCTCACGGAATCCACGGATGGTCTCGCTGATAGGTACATATTTCCCTTCCAGACCGGTGAACTGTCCTGCCACGAAGAAAGGCTGGGACAGGAATCTCTGGATCTTACGGGCGCGGGATACGACCAGCTTGTCTTCCTCGGACAGCTCATCCATACCGAGGATAGCAATAATATCCTGTAATTCCTTATATCTCTGCAGGATCTCCTGTACACCGCGGGCGGTCTCATAATGCTCCTTACCTACGATTCTGGGATCCAGAATGCGGGATGTGGACTCCAGAGGATCCACTGCGGGATAAATTCCCAATTCTACAATAGAACGGGACAGAACCGTGGTGGCATCCAGATGTGCGAATGTGGTCGCAGGTGCCGGGTCTGTCAGGTCATCCGCAGGCACATAAACTGCCTGTACGGAAGTAATGGAACCGTTCTTGGTGGATGTGATACGCTCCTGGAGCGCATGCACAGGCGCATGGCCGAGCGCGAGGAGGGAGTTCGCGCTCAAGGGAAGGAACAGCGCATGCGCTTGCGCGCAGCGCGCGGGATTGCGTGCCTAGGCGGCCTTGCGGGCGCGCACCTTCTTCGCGGCCTTGGGCTCGTCGCCCTCGGCGGCGTCCTCGTCCTCGGACTCCACGATCTCGGCGTCGTCGTCGACGCTCTCGACCTTCTTGTCGCCGCCAAGGCCCTCGCGCAGGTTCTTCACCGTCGAGCCCAGCGCGGCGCCGAGCTTCGGCAGGTTCTTCGGGCCGAAGATGAGCAGAATTACGCCGAGGATGATGAGCAGTTCGGGCATGCCCATACCGAGGATCTTCATAGTACGCCTCCAATGCGCGGGGAATCGTCCCCATCGGTTTCAAACAGCTCCGCAGTATGGGCCGTTGCACGCCGCCCGGCTATCGTGCAGACGGCTGATTTTCGTCATGCAGCCTGCGCGCACCGTGTCATGCAGATGGAGTACGCGCGCGTTTCCCCTGTTCTAGGCGTCGGCAAGCGAACGTCCCGCCAAATAGCCCATGACGGATGCCATCATGAGCCCGCGCGTCCAGCCGCTCGAGTCCCCCAGGCAGCGCAGGCCCCGCACGCTCGTGCGGAAGCCCTCGTCCATCTTCACACGGTTGCTGTAGAACTTGAGCTCCGGCGAGTACAGCAGCGTCTCGGGGGCGGCGAAGCCGGGCACCACCTCGTCCACGGCCAGCATGAAGGCCAGGATGTTCGTCATGGCGCGGTAGGGCATGGCGGCCGTTATGTCGCCGGCCACCGCATCGCCCAGCGTGGGCGCCACGTTGCTGCGGCGCAGCTCCTTGTCCCAGGTGCGCTTCCCGTCCAGGATGTCGCCCAGGCGCTGCACGAGGATGCGACCGTCGCCCAGCATGTTCGTGAGCTCGCCCACCTTCTGCGCATAGGCGATGGGCTGGTCGAAGGGTTCGGAGAAGTTGTGCGAGCACAGGATGGCCAGGTTCGTGTTCGCGGACTTCCGCTCCTTGTACGAGTGGCCGTTCACCACGGCGAGGCCCCCGTCGTAGTTCTCCTGGCTCACGAAGCCGCCGGGATTCTGGCAGAACGTGCGCACCTTGTTCTTGAAGGGCTTGGGGTAGCCGATGAGCTTGCTCTCGTACAGCACGTCGTTCACCGTGCGCATGACCTCGTTGCGCACCTCCACGCGCACGCCGATGTCCACGGGACCGGAGCCGTGCGCTATCCGATGCTCGCGGCACATGCGCTCCAGCCAGTCGGCCCCGCGCCGGCCGGTGGCCACCACCGTGTGACGGGCGCGCAGCTCGTAGGCGCCCTCGGGGCCCTCCGCCGCCACGCCCGTGCAGGCATCGCCGTCCACGAGCACCTGAGTGCAGGTGGTGCGGAAGCGCAGGTCCACGCCCGCGTCGACCAGGTGGCGCTCCAAGCGCGCGTACAGCTCGCGTAAAACTCATCGCAAAAAATCCACGTTGTTTTGCCGCTTTTCCA
>OGXI01003236.1_pt1 | contig 11253 bp, 10 predicted proteins | sample 1576221 | NCBI WGS metagenome assembly OGXI01 (sample SAMEA3541523, study PRJEB24748) | human gut metagenome | biome: human gut; feature: human-associated habitat; material: faeces | place: China | collected 2012
CCTGCCCATAGTACGAGAGGACCTGGGTGGACGAACCTCTGGTATGCCGGTTGTCACGCCAGTGGCACGGCCGGTTGGCTACGTTCGGAAGGGATAACCGCTGAAAGCATCTAAGCGGGAAGCCTGCTCCAAGATAAGCATTCCGTGGAACCTTCGAGTTCCTGTAGTCCCCATGCAGAACACGTGGTCGATAGGCCGGACGTGGAAGCCCCGCGAGGGGTGGAGCCGACCGGTACTAACGGACGAAAGGCAACACTAACATTCCAACCCCTGGCGGTTGGACCGCATCTTCCTCCTGCAAACGGCACCAGACGGCAATGAGCATTGTCTGGCCACAAGACGAAACATCGACATATCCGCGTCCGCTGTCCGGTTCCCAGGCCGCCACAGGCCGGCAGACCCCAGCGTCTGACCGTATAAGAGAAGATTTGCGGCGGCCATGGCCCAGGTGAGACGCCCGGTCCCATTCCGAACCCGGAAGCTAAGGCCTGGCACGGCGATGGTACTGCACCCGACAGGGTGTGGGAGAGTAGCACGCCGCCGCACCACACGTACAGGAAGCCCCTTGGAGCACACGCCCCAAGGGGCTTTCCCCATATCCGAAACCAACAAGATAAGACACCGACAAGACATAGGCTCTCGCACCTAGGGCGTGGCCGAATCGAAAGCATATAGAAGAGAGAACCCTCCAATGACGGAGAGTCCCCACTTTGCGTATCTGGACCGATAAAGGTCTAGAAATTGAAATTGTCCGGATCAGCACCGTTGCGCTTGCCGGTGTTGATGGCGGAGATGGCGGTCATATCATCGACCGATAGGTTGAAGTCGAAGACCTCGAAGTTCTGCTTGATGCGCTCGGCATGAGTGGACTTGGGCAGCACGATGATACCGCGCTGGATGTGCCAACGAATCACTACCTGTGCAGCAGACTTGCCGTACTTGGCACCGATTTCGGCCAGTACTGGGTTGCTGAGTAGGTTACCGCCGGTGCCGCCGAGCGGACTCCACGCCTCGGTTGCGATGCCCTTGGCACGAAGCTGGCCAATAAGCTCTTGATTGGTGAATTGTGGGGAAGACTCAACCTGGTCTACAGCAGGCACCACATCGCTATGGGTCAGTAGCTCATCGATATGATGCTTTTGGAAGTTGCTGACGCCAATGGCCTTGGCACGGCCAGAGGCATAAATCTCCTGCAAGTCGTCCCATGCCTGCTGCCAGCCGTCTGCTGGCCAGTGAATCAGATACAGATCCACATAATCCACGCCCAAGCGGTCGAGGCTTTCTTGGAATGCATCCTTGCCGCGGCGTGCGCGAATATCGTCATTCCACAGCTTGGTGGTCAAGAAGAAATCGCTGCGCGGCACACCAGCACGGCGAATACCTTCACCCACTGAAGCCTCGTTGTGGTAAATCATTGCGGTATCGATATGGCGGTAGCCATTCTCCAGAGCCGTCTGCACCGCGTTCACTGTAGTATCACCATCCGGTGTCTGGAATACGCCCAAGCCCACCTGCGGGATGACAGTGCCGTTGTTCAGCATGATTGTCGATTGAATTGCCATAATGCCTCACTAGTCGTAGTATTCGTTCAATTTCCCATTCTAGAAACAAGACGATGCAATAAGCCGCGTTTTGCTGGCAAAGAATGATTCTTTTTTTCAGCGCTACGATGAACGATATGACTACGGAATATGTGGCTGCATTTGATGCGGGGACCACGGCGTTGAAGGGTGCCTTAGTTAATGGGCAGGGTTGCATTGTAGCTAGTGCGAGTAGCGAACTTGACCTTATTATCAACGGCGACTATCGGGAGCAGAGCCCCGATCAATGGTGGCAAGCTTTCTGCTCGGCCTCCAGGCACATGATTGAGCAGGCGCGGCAATCCGAGTCAGAATTCAATGTGACTCGCATTCGTGGCATCATTTTCAGCGGTCAGATGCAGGATGTTATTGTTTTGAACGGCGAGCTCAATCCCGTCCGCAATGCCATTCTGTATTCGGATGGCCGAGCCGAGGAACAGGCCAAGCAACTCGCCGAGACATATCAGGGCGGTGCAGAACGTTTCCTGAACACCGTTGGTAACCGGCTCGAAGGCTGCTTGCCGTTGCCCAAGTTGATGTGGCTGCGTGAACACGAGCCGGAAACGTACGCGCGCATTCGTCATGTATTGATCAGTTCCAAGGACTACTTGATCGCCCAATTAACTGGCGAATGCGTGGGCGATGTGGCGGCGTGTTCCACAGCTGGGGCCATGAATATCCGTAATGGCCAGTGGGATGCCGAATTATGCGAGGTCGCAGAAATCGACATGACCATATTGCCACACCTGCACAATCCGCAAGACAACATTGGCACAGTGACGGAATCCGCTGCACAACGCACCGGTTTTTCCGCCGGAACTGCGGTATACGCGGGCATTGGAGACGCGGGTGCCACCACACTTGCCAGCGGTGTCAGCCACCCTGGTCAATACAACATCAATATCGGCACCTCAGGCTGGATCGCCACCGTTTCGCCCGAGCCGTTCACCGACAAGCCAGGTGCTGCGAATCTGGCATTTGGCGTGGAAGAAGGCTTCGTGAATGCCGTGCCATTCCTCAACGCCGGCGACGTGCATAAATGGGTTACCGGCGTATTCTCCGATGGCGATTACGCAGAGGCGCATCAGCTTATCGAAACATCCAAACCCGGCTCCAACGGTGTGCTATGCCTGCCATATCTGGTGGGGGAGCGATTCCCTGTTATGAATCCGAATATTCGCGGTGCCTATGTGGGCCTCGATCCAGACACCGCCAAGGCAGACATGATGCGTGCCGCGCTTGAGGGTGTGGCCTTCTCCATTCGTCAAGGTATGGAAAGTTTTGACGCCAAACCCACCGAGATTTCCCTGATTGGCGGCGGAGCCAGAGAAAATGCGTGGTGCCAGATTCTGGCCGATGTGTTGGAGCATCCCATCGAAGTGTTCGCCAATGCCGATATTCTGCCAGCAGTGGCAATGGCCTCGTTGGTATTCAATGTACCAGACCTGCTGCAATCAGTATGCGAATGCACTGTATACCAGCCGAATCCTGACACCGCACGCACATATGCCGACGCATACCGGCGATTCCTGAGCCTCTACCCAATGCTGCGAACGATGGATTAGGAACTGAGCATCATGAGGCAATCGGCGAATTTGGTCCGCAAACATATAGTGGTCAACGGACTGGTGCAAGGCGTGGGATTCCGTTATTTTACGGTGACTCAGGCACGTCGGCTTGGTGTACGGGGTTGGGTGCGTAATTGTCGCGATGGCTCGGTTGAGCTGGAAGCACAAGGCAGCAGCGACGCAGTGCAAGCCTTGGTTGAGCAATTAGCCATTGGCCCGCGATGGTCCGAAGTGAGTCACGTCGCCGTGCATGACATGCCGATTATCGATGAGACCGCTCGGGCATTTGGCGTGCGTCAATAACCTGTATCACGAACCCACATCACGCACGATAATCTCACGATACGGGTGAACATGGGCGTTCCTCGCCGCTTAGGCCTCGCACATTGCTACGATGGGGCGTTATGAGTGAGAACATCATGCGAATCATTGACCTGCGTGGTCAGAACCTGTCCCGTGCCGAACTGCTTGCCGCGATGCCGCGTGCTGCAATGGGTACTTCCGAAGCCACCGATTTGGTGCGTCCGATTCTGGACGATGTCAAAGAACGCGGCGCCGCTGCCCTGCGCGACTTCGAGGAGAAGTTCGATCACGTGCGTCCCAAGAACCTGCGCGTGCCGGTCGAGGCGATCAAGGACGCCCTGACCACGCTCGACCCCGAAGTGCGCGCCGCCATCGAGGAATCGGTGCGCCGCGCCCGCGCCGTGGCCGCCAACCAGGTGCCGAAGGACTTCTACACCGACCTCGCCGAAGGCGCCCGCGTGGCCGAACGCTGGATTCCGATTCAGCGCGTCGGCCTGTATGTGCCCGGCGGCAAGGCCGTCTACCCGAGCTCCGTCATCATGAACGCTGTGCCGGCCCAGGCCGCCGGCGTCGAATCGCTGGCCATCGCCACCCCGCCCGCCCGCGACAATGAGGAAGGCCTGCCGAACAAGACCATCCTCGCCACCTGCGCCATCCTCGGTGTTGACGAGGTATACGCGGTCGGCGGCGCTCAGGCCATTGCCATGTTCGCATACGGCGCCAAGGGCAGCGAGCCGCAGGACGGCGACATCCTGTGCGATCCGGTTGACAAGATCACCGGCCCGGGCAACATCTTCGTGGCCACCGCCAAGTCGCTGGTCTCCGCATTCGTGGGCATTGACGCGGTTGCCGGCCCCACCGAAATCGGCATCATCGCCGACGAAACCGCCAACCCGAGCCTGCTGGCCGCCGACCTCATCGGCCAGGCCGAGCACGATGAGCTCGCCGGTTCCGTGCTGTTCACCGACTCCACCGAGATTGCCGACAAGGTGCAGGAGAGCCTCAAGTACCGCGTGCCGCGTACCGAGCACGCCGAGCGTGTCCACACGTCGCTGTCCGGCACCCAGTCTGCCATCGTGCTGACCGACGGTCTCGACCAGTCCATCGACGCGGCCAACGCCTACGCCGCCGAACACCTTGAGATTCAGACCAAGGATGCCGATGCGGTCGTCAAGCGCATCAAGAACGCCGGTGCCATCTTCCGCGGTCCGTACTCCCCGGTGCCGCTGGGCGACTACATGTCCGGCTCCAACCACGTGCTGCCCACTGGCGGCACCGCCCGCTTCGCCGCAGGCCTCGGCGTGCACACCTTCATGAAGCCGGTCGAAGTCATCGAATACGACGAGGAAGGCCTCAAGGCCCTCGCCGCCCGCATCAACGCCTTCGCGGTATCCGAGGACCTGCCCGCCCACGGCGAGTGCGTGCTCTCCCGCTTCGTCAAGGATCCGTATGACAAGGCCACCCTGCGCGAGCAGGAGAAGGAAGCCGGTCTGCGATGAGCTCGATTCCTGCAAACCTGCCGCTGCGCAACGACCTGATCGGTGAGGAGCCGTACGGCGCTCCCCAGCTGGACGTGCCGGTGTGCCTGAACGTCAACGAGAACCCGTATGCGCCGGACCCGGCCGTATGCGACACCATCGCCAAGCGTGTGCGTGAAATCGCCCCCACACTCAACCGATACCCGGACCGTGAGCACATCGAATTGCGTCAGGCATTCTCCGATTACCTGGCCCGCGAATCCGGTACCCGTCTGGACGTGGACGAGCTGTGGGGTGCCAACGGCTCCAACGAGATCATGCTCCAGCTGTTCCAGGCTTTCGGTGGCCCGGGCCGCACCGCACTCGGTGCCGACCCGACGTACTCCATGTACCCGGAGTACGCCCGCGACACCTTCACCGGTTGGAAGCTCGCCCACCGCAACGCCGACTTCACGCTGAACGTCGACAAGGTGCTTGAGGCCATCGCCGAGGTCAAGCCCTCGATGGTGCTGCTCACTAGCCCAAACAACCCGACCGGCACCCCGTTGCCGATGGAGGATATCGAACGTATTCTCGCCGCCTGCGAAACCGCTGAAGTGGTCGGCGCGGGCGAGGGCGTGCACCCGATTCTCGTCATCGACGAAGCGTACGTGGAATTCCGCAAGCCCGGCACCCCGAGCGCCGTGAGCCTGATCAAGGACCACCCGAACTTGGCCGTCAGCCGCACCATGAGCAAGGCCTTCGCCTTCGCCGGTGCGCGAGTCGGCTACCTGGCCGCGTCCAAGGGCATCATCGACTGCGTGCGTATCGTACGTATGCCGTACCACCTGTCCGCCGTGACTCAGGCCGCCGCACTGGCCGCCTTCGAACACACCGACGAGCAGCTGAGCCGTGTCGAGCACCTGCGCGAAACCCGCGAGGCCACCGCCGCATGGCTCAAGGAACAGACCTACAAGGACCAGCCGCTTGAAGTGGCCGAATCCGGCTCGAACTTCCTGCTGTTCGGCGGGCACTTCGACAAGCGTGAAGCCATCTTCGACGAGCTCCTGAAGCGCGGCGTACTCATCCGTGTGGTCGGACCGGACGGTTGGCTGCGCGTGTGCATGGGCACCGACGAGGAGATGGAAACCTTCCGTAACGCCCTTGTTGAAGTGCTTCGTATAGTGGAAGCAGCATAAGGGACGTTTCTTTCCGATTGCGGCGAGACCCGAAGCGATTCGAGTCCCGCCGCAATCCAATATGACGAATCACACAGGAGACATGATGGCAAGAACCGCGCACATCGTCCGCGAAACCAGCGAATCACACATCGACCTCGAACTGAACCTCGACGGCACCGGCAAAACCGATATCGATACATCCGTGCCGTTCTACAACCATATGATGACCGCGCTCGGCAAGCATTCGCTGATCGACCTGACCATCCACGCCCACGGTGACACCGACATCGACGTGCACCACACTGTGGAAGATACGGCCATCGTGTTCGGCGAAGCTCTGAAGCAGGCTCTCGGCGACAAGAAAGGCATCCGCCGCTTCGCCGACGCCACCGTGCCGCTCGACGAGGCGCTGGCCAAGGCCGTGGTCGACATTTCCGGCCGCCCGTACTGCGTGTGCAGCGGCGAGCCCGAAGGCTACGAATTCTGCATGATCGGCGGCCATTTCACCGGCTCGCTGGTCCGCCACGTCATGGAATCCATCGCCTTCCACGCCGGCATCTGCCTGCACATGCAGGTGCTCGCCGGCCGCGACCCGCACCACATCGCTGAAGCCGAATTCAAGGCGCTGGCCCGTGCGCTGCGCTTCGCCGTGGAAATCGACCCGCGTGTAGACGGCGTGCCCAGCACCAAGGGAGCCCTGTGATGACCGACGACAAGTTCGATCCGGACGAATCGCACTTCTCCGACGAGGAGCTTGAGGCTGCGCTCGCCGGATTCGAGAAAGAATTCGCGGACGATTCGGTATCCGGCGATGCCAGTGATACCAGTGATGCCGATAAAACAGCGGACGCTGCTTCAGCGAAGTCCGATTCCGACGCGAATGATGATACGGCTGATAAGGCTTCCGCTGATTCCGGCCAGCCTATGACCGACGACGTCACCGGGTCCGTTGCGGATGCGGTGAACGAGGCCATGGCCGACGTGGTCGACCCCTCGCTCGGCTTCGACAACGAACTCGCTGGACTGTTGGGTAACAAGGCGAAGGTGGCGCTGATCGTTACCCGTCTTGCCTCCGCCGAACTGTTGGCCGCGTTCTGCCAGCTGTCGGACATCTCCGCCGCATGCATCGGTGCCAATCAGGGGGCCGTCGCGGTGCTGAAGAATCTGAACGGCGACGGCCCGGAAGCCGCAGCCAAGGACCTGACCACCGTGGTATCCGGCATGGCCGTGATTCTTGCAGTCAACCGTGCCGACAAGCTTGAAGTGGCCATGTACGTGCAGGGAGAGGCCGGCCAGAGTTTCGCGCCGCCCGTGCTGTTCACCTCCACACCGCGCTTCGTCGAGGACCTGATGCTCGGCATCGTAACCCTGAACCAACTCAAGACCCAAGGGTTCGAAGTGGTGGATTCCGCTGGACTCGACCATGATCAGGCGATGCAGATTCTCGCCAACCACACTAGGCGCGGACGTGGCGGGCGCGGCTCCCGCATCGAATAGACGCCAACCAAACCAGTAGGGGATAGGAGAGCAGATGACCACAGCGGTTGTTTTCGATTACGGTTTCGGCAATGTACGTTCCATGGTGCGTGCGCTCGCCAATCTTGGCGTCGACACCACCCTCACCTCCGACTACCGGCAGTCGTTGGAGGCCGACGGCCTAGTCGTGCCGGGCGTGGGTGCGTTCGCCGCATGTATGGAAGGACTGAAGAAGGTCGACGGCGACCGTGTGATCTATGATCGCATCCGCGCTGGCCGCCCGGTGCTCGGCGTGTGCGTGGGCGAGCAGATCATGTTCGAACACGGTCTGGAGCACGGTGCCCATGCCGCAGGCATCGGACTGATCGGCGGTTCGGTGAACCTGCTGGACGCCGACGTGGTGCCTCACATGGGATGGGACACGATCGAGGCCGCCCCCGATTCGGTGCTGCTCAACGGCGTGGAGAACGAACGGTTCTACTTCGTGCACTCCTACGCCGCGATGGAAGTGAAGCCGGCGGATACGTCCCGCTTCGACATCGATCTGAGCGATTCGCCCGAACGCGTGAGCTGGTGCTCGTACGGCCGATCGCGCTTTGTGGCCGCCTACGAACACGGCCCGCTGTCCGTCACGCAATTCCACCCGGAAAAGTCCGGGGACGCTGGCTCCCAGCTCCTCAAGAACTGGATCGCCACGCTGTAAAAAAGCATGAAGCTCCCTCTGACGAGGGAGCTCAAATTGTGTATAAGTAACTGAAGAAAGGCTCTTCTTATGTCGTTGACTCTGCTGCCCGCCGTCGATGTACGCGATGGCAAGGCCGTGCGCCTGCGCCAAGGCGAATCCGGTTCCGAAACCGATTACGGTTCGCCGTTCGAGGCCGCCCGTACTTGGGTTGAGGCCGGTGCCGAATGGATTCACCTGGTCGACCTTGATGCCGCTTTCGGTACGGGCAACAATCGCGATCAGCTGCGAGAAATCGTTCATGAGCTCGGCGACCGCGTGAACATCGAACTGTCCGGCGGCGTGCGCGATGACGCTTCGTTGGACGCGGCCCTTGAGGCCGGTGCCGCCCGAGTGAACATCGGCACCGCCGCTTTGGAGAATCCGGATTGGACCGCCTCGGTCATCAAGAAGTACGGCGACCGTGTGGCTGTTGGTCTGGATGTGCGCGGTCACACACTGGCGGCGCGCGGCTGGACGCGCGAAGGCGGCGACCTGTTTGAGACCATGAAGTTCCTTGACTCCGTGGGCTGCTCGCGTTACGTGGTAACCGACGTGGCTAAGGACGGCATGATGTCCGGCCCGAACATTCAATTGCTGAGTGAAGTCGCTGAACGCACCGACGCCAAGGTCACGGCTTCCGGTGGTATCTCCAAGCTGGACGATTTGCGCGCCATCAAGGAACTGGCTGAAATTGGTGTTGATTCTGCCATCCTCGGCAAGTCCCTCTATGCACGTGCGTTCACGCTCCAGGAAGCGCTTGAAGTAGCGAAGTAGGCAAAGGACTCGCCTTAGCGAGACTGTTAATCTACCTTCGCTCAGCTATCGCTTCACTCAGACCCCTCCTACGGACAGCCCATTGGGCTGTCCGCTTAACGGCTCAGCAAGGGAGGTCGCCGGATTTGAGGAGCTTTTTGAAGACGGCGTAGTCTTCATCATTCTGTTCGGCGTAGCTGACGGCGAATGAGGCGATGGCCTGATCGAATTCGTCGGTGCCACCCATGTAATTGGCGATCGCAATCGAATCGCCGGTGCGGGCGTGGGCGTGCGCCAACGACCATGCGCACATGCGTGACAGATCGCTCAATCCCGAAGCGTTGAGATTGTCGATATCAATCGACCCCTTGCCATTCCACAACTGGCGCACGTAATAGTCGCGCGGTCGGCCATCCTCGGCCATAAAGCTCGACCAACCCAACAGCACATCGGCCGTATTCTGAATCAGCTTCTGCCCCTGAACCACGCGCTCACCGTGCGTGGCGTACGGCGACGCGCCGCAGTAATGCTCGAGCACGGAATACGTGGCTTCCTTCATCTGAATCATCATCGGATCGTCGATATCACGCGCGATCCACACCGACGTCCACGCGCGCTGGCCCACCGAGCCCACGCCCACCACCTTGCGGGCCGCGTCCTGATAGCGCAAATGATCGAACACCCAACGGCGATCGTCGTACAGGGAATGCCGGTAGCTCTCGAACAGCGTGTCTATACGTGCCTGCAACGCATCCAAGTCGGCGTAATCATCCAGCTGATTGATCGGCACCAGCTCGGGCGGATTGGATTTGAACCTGAGCTTGCCGCTCTCATAACGGCACAGTTTGGCCGCCGCCGCGTCGTTATCCTTCAGCAGCGCCTTCATGGCCGCCTCGCGCAGCACACGGCTGCGTTTGGAACCGGTGGTCTCGAAGCGGTCGAGCGTCTCCTCCACGTCCAGGTGCTCGTACCACGCGTCAAGGTAATCCATTTCGGAGAACCACTTCATGCGTGTGCGGTACGTGTGTACGCACTGGACCACGGCGGCGCGACGGTCCTTCTCCTTGATTTTGTTGGCGCGTCCGCAGATCTCCACCGAGGCGGCGAGACGCTTCAGATCCCATTCCCACGGGCCGATAGCGGTTTCGTCGAAATCATTGATATCGAACACCAGACGGGCGGAGGGGGAGCGGAAAATGCCGAAATTGCCGATATGCGCGTCGCCCACGCACTGCACCGGAATGCCAGTGACCGGCGTGGAGGCCAGGTCATTGGTCATGATGAGCACGGTGCCCCGGTAGAAGGTGAACGGGCTGGCGCTCATACGCTTGTAACGCAGCGGAATCAGATCCGGTACGCGAATCGCGGACTGCTCCTCCAAAAGGCTGATCGCCTCACGCCGGCCCTCCTTGACCTTCCAGATGGCATGTGCGTCCAGCGGCGCCTTGGTACGAGTGGCGATGCCGGCGCGCGAACGGTCGCGCGGGTCGGTGGCCTGCGTCCAGCTGGTCACGTCGACGGGCGGATTGGCGGATGGGGTGAGATGATCTTCGCTCATAGTCACTACCATAGTGCCGTGCCGGCATGGGCCCGAACCATGCCTGACATGCGGACCGGGGCATGTTGATGAAATCTCGCGACTCGCAGGTGACGAACAGTGAGATGTTAACGCCCCTCGTAACACGGTTATGGAACGATAGGCGACTATGGATAAACAGCAGGAGTTTGCGCTGCGCACGGTCGAAGAACGCGACGTGCGCTTTATTCGTCTGTGGTTCACGGACGTGTTGGGAACACTGAAGTCCGTGGCGATTGCTCCGGCCGAACTGGAAGCCGCGTTTGAGGAGGGTCTCGGCTTCGACGGTTCCGCCATCGAGGGCATGACCCGCGTGTCCGAAGACGACATGATCGTTCAACCCGATCCCTCGACGTTCCAGATCCTGCCGTGGCGCGGTGGCCCGCAAGGTACCGCCCGCATGTTCTGCGACATTCTGACCCCGGACGGCGAGCCTTCGCTCGGCGATCCACGTCACGTGTTGAAGCGCACGCTCGCCAAAGCCAAGGACAAGGGCTTCACGTTCTACGTGCATCCGGAAATCGAGTTCTACCTGTTCGAAAGCCAGGACGACTGGTCCAAGGCCCCGACCCCGATCGACGAGGGCGGCTACTTCGACCACGTGCCGCGCAGCCCAGGCATGGACTTCCGCCGCG
>OGXI01003243.1_pt1 | contig 11223 bp, 8 predicted proteins | sample 1576221 | NCBI WGS metagenome assembly OGXI01 (sample SAMEA3541523, study PRJEB24748) | human gut metagenome | biome: human gut; feature: human-associated habitat; material: faeces | place: China | collected 2012
GGAAACGTCGCAGCCCTCTATCAACGGAATGATCGGCAGACCGAAATGGTTGGCAAAGGCATAGTCGCGGCTGTCATGTGCCGGTACCGCCATAATCGCTCCTGTTCCGTAGCTCATCAATACATAATCGGATACCCAGATTGGAATTTCCTCACCATTTACCGGATTAATTGCCAAAAGTCCGTCAATTGCTACACCTGTTTTATCTTTTGCTAACTCGGTTCTCTCAAAATCGGATTTTCTTGCTGCCATCTCACGGTAGGCTACAATCTCATCCCAGTTTTTAATCTCATCTTTGTACTTATCCAGATATGGATGTTCCGGAGATACTACCATGTAAGTTACACCAAACAAAGTATCCGGACGTGTCGTGTAAATGCGGAGCTTTTCTTCTTTGTCTTTAATCTGGAAGTCTACTTCTGCACCATGAGAACGTCCAATCCAGTTTTTCTGTGAAACTTTGACTCTCTCAATATAGTCAAGTCCATCCAAATCATCAATCAATTTATCTGCATATGCCGTGATTTTAAGCATCCACTGGCTCTTTACCTTACGGATAACCGGACTTCCACAGCGCTCACACACACCGTTTACAACTTCCTCATTGGCAAGACCGCATTTACAGGAAGTACACCAGTTAATCGGCATCTCTGTCTTGTAAGCAAGTCCTGCTTTGAACAATTTCAGGAAAATCCACTGGGTCCATTTGTAGTAATTTGGATCTGTTGTGTTAATTTCGCGATCCCAGTCAAAGGAATAGCCAAGTGCCTGAAGCTGTGCTTTAAATCTTGCAACATTCTTCTTCGTTACTTCCTTTGGATGTACTTTATTTTTAATTGCATAGTTTTCTGTCGGAAGACCAAACGCGTCCCATCCCATCGGATAAAGTACGTTGTAGCCCTGCATTCTTCTTTTACGTGCTACGATATCAAGTGCCGTATACGGACGCGGATGTCCTACATGAAGTCCCTGTCCGGATGGATATGGAAATTCAACAAGGGCATAATATTTGGGCTTGCTGAAATCATTAGTTGCCTGAAAAGCTTTTTCGTCTTCCCAGACTTTCTGCCATTTTTTTTCAATTTCTTTTGGATTGTAACTCTGACTCATTTTTTTACCTCTTTTCTTATTGTCACTCATTTAATGCCGATTCCGGCGTTGATGTCGGTGTTGGTTCTGCCGTTTGTGACGGCGTTGGTGTAAGGGTCGGTGTTGGCGTTGGTGTAGCTGCCGGTGTCGGTGTTGGCACAACAACCGGTTTCTTTTCTACCTGCTTCACTGTAATCTTACATACCTTTTTTATTTTACTGCCATCAGTTGTCTCCACAAAAATTTTGCAAGTTCCCTTTTTCTTTGCTTTTACGACACCTTTTTGATTGACAGTTGCAATCTTTTTATTGGAAGAAGTGTATTTCATCTTCTTGATCATCGCTTTTTTCGGTAAAATCTTTTTTACCCGAATCGTAAACTTAGCATCCTTCTTTTTACCACCAATTTCCAATGTCTTTTTCGTAGTACTCAGCTTGATACTCTTTACCTTAATCAAATATGGATTATGAATATCCGGATCAGTCGGATCCCATCCCATATGCCCGGATAACTTCTGTGCCTTCGGCTTGCCAAGCGGTCCTGCCTTTGGCGAATTGTAAATTACTACTTTTGTGCCGGATGGGCAATTATCATAAATCCATTTGCTGTCTGCCACCGTCAATCGGATACATCCATGAGATGCCATCGTTCCCAACCGATTAAACTGAGCATAGGACTGTGTATTTTTCTTTGGCTGATAATACCATACCGAATGAAACAAAAAGCCTCCATAAATTCTTGTACAGTACTGACCGTAAGACGGTCCCAGCAGTGCATGCCACCGATATTTTTCTCTCAAAGAAAAAGTGCCGACCGGTGTCGCTTTGCCCGATGAACAGACAAATGCTTTATATGGTTTGTACTTTCCTTTTTTCGTATGACGGTATACCGTCACCGTATTCTTTAATTTGTTTACTTTTATCTTATATATGTTTTTCTTTGCTGCCGCATTTGTTGTCTGAAAATTCGCTGTCAATACTAAGAGAAACAACAAAACGAATAAGCTGATTTTCTTCTTCAAAACTACCTCCTATTTGTGTCAAAATGTACGCAAGCATACTATTTTATAATACCAACACTAAAATCCTTTGTCAAGGACTGTGATAGGAGAGGTTTGTGACAAATGTTCGTTGGCACTTTTTTTGTTTTCCGTAATTCCGTAGAAAAGCTTTGCGTCTCGTGCGTCGCTTTCGCTGACAAACGCGCAAAGGTATCGATATGCAAAACACGCATATCTGATACCTGCGTATTTGTACGCACTCGCCTCAAATCTTTTCTTCGTGAATTACTGGAATACTGAAAGAATTGCAAGGATTACTTGACACAAACAAAGCCAGCCAAACTCAGCTTTTCTTTATCTTATAATCTTATAAACGCGTCTCGGAATATTTTCCTGGATGCGCTTGTTGCTGCACTTAATGTCTCTACAATTTCGTTCATTCGTGCATGAAAGATCAGACCATCTCATCCGGCGGTGTTTTATTCTCATGGTAATGGCCGTGCAGTTTTGAGATTCCTGCACACCCATATTTTTGTATAGGATTCCTTTTCTTTGCGCATCACAGTCGCTTATTTTCCGCAATATCTCCTGGTAGATATGATAGCGGTCTAACTGAAAGATGGCATCTAGATCATACGTTTCTCTTTGTCCCAGCCTTCATACATGGTAAACACTTTCATTTCCTGTTTTTTCATTTTCTTATGATTGCTGTTTTTCATGTGCAGCCATATACCCTCCATTTCTTCAAACAGTACCGGAATGACTTTTTCACCTTATGCCCAGTCTGCATGCATTTCTTTTACGGCATACTGTTCTTCTTCATCAATCCGCTCTCCCAGTCGCTGCATCATACAGTCTCCTTTATCTGTTTTTCTAGTCAACTAACATAATAAAGAAAAACTGTATGATTGGGAAGAGGGAATTTCCTTCTTCCCTTATTAATTACTTATTTTTGCCAATGAAAATGGCATTGAATATTCGCCTCAGAAATTCTTACTATCTAAATAAAAAAGATATACAGGACATTACTTCCCCATATATCTTCTTGTCTACTTTCTCTTATTCTACAGATTCATATGCTACATCTAAAATCTCTAGTTCCTCTTCATTTTCTTCATAATTCGGGTTACTTAAATATGTATCTTTCAATACATTTTTTAGTCGCTCACAACACGGTTTAAATGTCGCATACGAAAGTCCTCCACCAATCACTCCACCTACTACAGGTATTGCTTTCTTAAAAAAACCTGCAAATACTTCCTTTGTCATTTTCACTCCAAACCATTTACTTACACTCTTTACAATAGGATATATTGTTCCCTTTGTTAATGCTTTATTTATTAACTTTTTTTCAACCCCCTTTCCCAAAGCTTTTGCCAATGTCAATAAACCGCTTTTTGCATTGGCAACCCCAAACATAACTCCCATGCACAATATTATCTGATTCATGGTTTCAGTATCAAAACATTGTCCATCTAAATCATACTCGATTTGAGAAAATCCATACAGATACATAAGTTTCTGTGCAACACGCAACAAACATCCATAATATTGAGCTATATCCGTAGGAATTGTAGCCACCATTGCAGCACCCCCTGGCGTTCCTAACGCCGCCGATATTCCAGAAACCTTAAGTCGTTCATTTTGTATGATTGACTTAGCTATTTTGTCTATTTTCTCCGTATCAATCACTTCATACAAACTACGACCTTCAACAACCGAGTCTACATTTTCTCTGCTACACTTTCCCATTAATTCCTGTTTTAAAAAAACATCTCTTTTTACAGCAACTCCTGGTACTTTAAACGCAAGCAAAATCACGTCTTCAATGTCAACTTGTCCATCTCCATTTACATCGACTGCATCATACACGGCCTTCTTGCTTTTTTTTACAATTTCTGTAGACTTTTTTGCCATTTCCCCTACTTTTCCATTCGCCTTATTAGCAATTGCCTTTAATGATTCACTTGTGCTTTCATTTTTCATAATATAGCGCCCCTTCCTTCAAAAGCATTTTTAACTTTAAATTACATTTAATTTAGTATACTATACTCTAAAGTCCTCCGCAATTCCTGAATACACTCCACATATGTTTTTCCTACCTCTGCTTGAGGCTTCTCTGGAAATCCTCTTTCTAAAATTCCCAAAATAAATTCCATCTGCTCCTTCATCTTATTTGACAAATTCTCTAATTTATGGACTTGTAAATAAATTCGTTTCTTACGATTTTCTTGATCTAATAATAATAAACAACAAATCTCATTCAAATTAAATCCCATTTCTTTGTACAACAATATAAACCATATTTGATTCATATCTTCTTCGTCAAACAACCGGTAATTATTTTCATCACGCTTTACATCTAATAATCCTTTGTCATCATAGTACTGAAGTGTCCGTTTGCTTACTCCTACCAAATGACTTACTTCCTTTGTTTTTCTCATTACAAACCTTCCTTTCTCCACAAAAGATACACTATTACATTTACGTGATAGCAATATCTTTTTTGATTAACCTTTTTTATTCAATATAGGCTTTGTAATTTTCGCGAGAATAAATAGTCTTGTCATTTCATACACTGTATCAATCGCATTAAGGTTTTTAAAAGATGGACTGGATAGAATCGTTAATACAAAATTATGGCGTTGCTGCTATGTTTGTGCTGATTATGTTGGAATATGCCTGTTTTCCTGTTTCGAGTGAGATTATTCTGCCATTGGCGGGGGGTATGGCTGCCGGGCAGGGGTTGTTTTTTCCATATCTTGTCCTTTTGGCAACGGGAGCAGGACTGATTGGGGCACTGATTCCGTATGGCATTGGCAGGTTTGGCGGTTCTCCACTGTTGGAACGCATTATGAAACGCTTTTCTTCTATGGAGAAACCAATCCTAACCTCCTACCGTGTCTTTGGCAATCACGAAAAAAGTGCCGTTCTAGTCAGCCGCGTGATTCCTCTGTGCCGCACCTATATCGGCTTTGTCGCGGGTGCCATGGGACAGAATATCAGCCGTTATCTTTTGTATTCTGCCATCGGCATTGTTACATGGAACACGGTATTAACCGGTCTTGGTTATTATTTTTATCAATACAAAGATTTGTTCTTTCATTATTTTGATAAATACAAGCATGTTATTTTTTATACAGGTATTGTCCTATTAGTAATTTTCGCCCTCAATGCTATTAGAAAAAAACGGGCAGCACGCGAAACAAACCAAGAAGAATAAGAAGTATGCCACTGATTCCGTTTAGACGGCGCACGTGGTATATCCTCTGCCCGCCAATCCACAAAAAGGCTCCACATAAAAAAGCGGTACATACAGGAAATAACCAGATTATGGTTCCCTGACCGACCAGACTAAGTGCTGCACTCACCGAATCAAGCGCAAGGGCACTTCCCAACGCACTGCCTTCTTTTATATCAATGCTTCGGGAATTATCTTTGTCATACTGTACTTCCCCTTTGTTTTGCAACACACGGATGCACGTTTTTGCGCCAAGCAAAATCAAAATCCCACCGCCAATAAGGCGAAAACAAGGTTCCGGCAGCCCTGCAAGGCATGTCGAACCCGCAAAAAGTGCAACCGCTGTCAGCACGCCATTTAATAACGCAATAAATAACCGAATTCGTTTGGGTATGCAAATGCCCGACATTGCATATGCCATACCAATCCCCAGCGTGTCAAGGCTCACCGACAACGCCAATAAGCAAACAACAAACACAAGCTCCTCCTGCCACTTCCTTATTCTATTTTATGCAAATAAGGGAAAAGAGGAGAGTCCTTTCGACAAAAACAGTCAAATATTTTGGAGGTAAGTATGAACTGGTATCAAATGGAATCACAGGAAGTAATGGATAAACTCAACCGTTTCAAAGACCGGGGCTTATCCCAAAAAGAAGTTATCAAACGCCAGAGACATTATGGAAAAAATGAATTGCAAAGCAAAAAAGGTCCCGGATTTTTCCGTCAGTTTGCCGCGCAGTTTAAAGATTTTATGATTCTTACTTTACTGGCAGCTGCCGGCATTTCTTTTTTTGCTTCTTATGCACAGGGAGAAATGAATCTGACCGACCCTTTAATCATTCTAGCAATCGTTATACTAAATGCTCTGCTTGGCATTTATCAGGAGAAAAAGGCAGAACATTCGCTGGCTCACCTTCGTTCTCTGCAAACGCCACAATGTCAGGTACTAAGAGATGGAAAACGCCAGACCATATCTTCTCCGGAACTTGTACCGGGAGATTTAGTCTATCTTGACACCGGCTGTCTTGTTCCCGCCGATGGCAGACTTCTCCTTACACACAATCTGTCGGCAAATGAATCCGCCCTTACCGGCGAAACGGGAAGCATCGAAAAAACTTCCGACTCGCTGCATATGGAAAATCTTTCACTCGGCGACCAGCTCAATATGGTATTTTCGGGCACAATGATTACGACCGGAAATGGGCTGTTCTGTGTTACGGAAACCGGTATGAATACGCAAATTGGGAAAATCGCCGGTATGCTTTCACACGAACAGGCACCGCAGACACCTCTTACCAGACGCCTCAATCATACAGGAAAAGTGCTTGGCATCCTGGCCCTGATTATTTGTGCCATTCTATTTTTTCTGGGATTGCAGAAAAACCAGCCGGTTTTTGATATGTTTATGACTTCCGTCAGTCTTGGCGTCGCAGCCATTCCGGAAAGCCTGCCTGCTCTTGTCACCATCATGCTAAGCCTTGGCGTCGAGCGCATGGCAAAACAGTGTGCCGTTATCCGCCATCTCCCTGCTGTGGAAACACTTGGCAGTGCTTCTGTTATCTGTTCTGACAAAACCGGCACGCTTACCCAGAACCGCATGACAGTTCGGAATATATACAGCACCGAAAATGAAAAAACATTACTTCGTTATTTTCTGCTTTGCAACAACCAATCCGGTCCACTCGAACATGCACTGATTCATTACGGTGCATCAAGCGGACTTATTTATACGGAAGTACGAAAAGAATTTCCAGTTATTGAAGAAATCCCATTTGACTCAATCCGCAAGCGGATGACAACACTGCACCGGACACCCAATGGATATTTAGCAATAACTAAGGGTGCTCCGGAATTTATCCTTGCCAACTGTCACTCGTATCTCGATAAAGATGGCAGCACACGTCCACTGACACATACGATGCGGCACAGGTTAAATGAGCAAATTGAAAATTACACCGCCAATGCACTTCGTGTCATTGCTCTCGGTTTTTGTCTGCACAAAAGCCGCCCGGACAACAATTCCTTAGAATCCCATTTGGTTTTTCTTGGGATGGCAGGTCTGATTGACCCGCCCCGCCCGGAAGCTTACGCCGCTGTTAAAAACTGCCAGCACGCCGGAATCCGCCCAATTATGATTACCGGCGACCATAAAAATACCGCCGCGGCGATTGGTAAGGAACTTGGCATCTGCCAGACAAAAGACGAGGTCATTACGGGAGCCGACTTAGATACCATCAGCGACCGTTCACTTCCGACGGCACTCAAAAAATATCATGTTTTTGCCCGTGTATCCCCAGCGCATAAAGTCCGTCTCGTAAAAGGGTATCAGGCGATGGGAAATGTCGTTGCCATGACTGGTGACGGTGTCAATGATGCCCCTGCCCTAAAAGCAGCGGATATCGGCTGTGCCATGGGACGCACCGGAACCGATGTTGCCAAAAATGCATCTGACATCATTCTGATGGACGATAATTTTTCCACTATTGTAAGTGCCGTCCGGGAAGGGCGCGGTATTTACGATAACATAAAAAAAGCCATACATTTCCTCTTGTCTTGTAACATCGGGGAAATCATGACGATTTTTGTTGCTATCTTTTTCGGGCTGTCTGCACCACTTTTACCGGTACAACTGTTGTTTATTAATCTCGTGACGGATTCTTTTCCGGCACTATGCCTCGGTGTCGAGCCACCGGATCCGGACAGCATGAACCGTCCGCCATTATCGAAAAATGAAAGTATCTTTCACTTTGATACCGTCTTTCAGATGGTTTTAGAAGGTATGTTCATCGGCTCCTTAGCACTTTTTGCCTATACAAGTGGCAATTCCACCATGTGCTTTGCCGTACTTTCTTTATCGCAGTTAGTTCACTCGTTTAATATGAGAAGCGAGCACTCGCTGTTAGAGACGGGGATTCTTGGGAACAAAAAACTTTTATTTAGTGTATTGTTCTGCATTGTCCTGCAATGTCTGGTCATCTGTATGCCCGTTCTCCAGCCTATTTTCCATACGCAGTCACTTAATCTGCGCGAATGGGTTGTCGTAGGTATTTTATCTCTGATGCCGATTCCCCTCATGGAAATCAGCAAGCGGCTTCACGGATAAACTCACGGATTCGCTGAATGAGAATTTCTTTTACATCTTCCCCCGGATACTGTGTGGCGAGCATGTGTTTCATCAACATGCCGCCCGCTTTATTCGCGTGTCCGCCGCCAGCACCAATTCCACAGCTGACTTTTTCCGCTAAATCACTCGCCGGCAAATTTTTTTTCGCACTTCGTACTGACATTTTATATCCAATCGGCGTTTCATTATATACCACACAGCAGTCAACAGTCGCCACACAATTTACCATATCACTAATAACGCCAAGCAGATTTGGATCACATGGTTTTGTATGCAGCAGCGCAAAACGCTTTTCCTCATCATAGTAATAGTGAGACAACGCTTCTCCTGCTATTTCCAAATCCTGACGCTGTAAATTCGCATGAATCATTTCATCGAGACACTCTCTGTTAATCTGCAGAGAATCACGCATCTGTCTGTCTGCCGGATAATAAATTTCAGACAAACTGCTGGTATCACTATACAAACCATAATACAACGCCGTTGCCACCTGCCAGTTCTCATTTACCGGATACCCCGCCTCCAAAAGCAGTTCCCAGACCACGGTACAACAACTTCCGAATTCCGGGAAAATAAAACACCATTCATCCGTTTCTACACAAATCGGATGATGATCAACCATCGCCACTTTTTCCACCGGCATCGATGTAATATTACCACCCTCATACTGGCAATCCACGGTAATCAAAATGTCATGTTCCGGCATTTCATTCACATATCGAATCGGAATACCAAGGTGCTCCACCATCAATTTCAGCGACGGCTTTGTAATTTGATGTTCCCCTGCATAAATCAAATTTACCTTTTTACCCAGACTCATAAAATACGCATACAAACCAAACGCAGCCCCCATCGCATCTGCATCCGGACTGTCATGGCACTGTATACAAATCGAATTGAATTCTGCAAATTGTTTGAGAAACATAAAACGCCTCGCCTCCCTCTCCTTTGTGGATTAAACTGTTTTTAGAATAGCAAAAAAAGGGGGAAGATTCAAGATTTTTATTGTCTCATTTTTAGGAAACATCATCTGTCAATAGAGCAAAAAAAGAAGTTCATCCGTAAAAGACTATAATACAAAGCATTATCTTGTCTCGAACGAATGAACTCCTTTTTTTATTATAGATTAAGCGTTAACCATATACTCATGTGCCTCACCGTTTGTATCCGTTACCACAATCGTATGAGATACTCCCTTTTCCACATACAGATTCAGTTTCAATCTCTTGTTCACAGTACCAGCTTGTGCAGTAATAAAGAAACTGCTGATTCCCTGGTCTACCCCATCAATCGTCACTGACTGAATACCGGAAAGATTTGTTGTGTCAATCTCCGTACCAACATAAGTATCTTCGTTTTCCCATGTTGATCCAAACATCGTCTTACCACTGTTCGTACTATAGCAGGCACCACCGGTTACTGTTACTTCACAAATGCTCTGGCTCTTTCCATCTCCAATTGCATAAGTACTGCCGCCTGCGGAAATGATACCGCCATAGATTCCAATCTTCATCGTTTTGGCTGAGGCATCTGCCGTACCACCGCCACCAACTCCGGCTCCGTTACCGGAAGATGTCGCATAAATATTGCCACCGTAGATGTAAATTTCTCCACCGCCTTTAGCGTATCGTGATTCACCGATTCCTGCAGCATTTCTTCCTGTATTGCAGGCTATAATCGTACCGCTCCTGATAATAATACGTCCTAATGTGCTAGATGTCTTACCATCTGATGTAGCACCAATTCCTGCCGATTCGTTACCGCCTAATGCCGTCAATTGGCCATCACCGGATATCGTCAGTTCACAACCCGACGGAACCTCGATTCCTGCATGATAGCCGGAACCGGTCAATGCGGATGTTCCAACTAAGATAAGATTTACCTTAGCATCACCACTTAATTTAATTGGACTTGACTCACTCGATGTACAAACAAGATCATTTAACGTAATTGTGTGAGTACCGCCCGTTACTAAAATATAATATGCTGTTGCCGATTGTGCTGTACTGGAAATCGTGTAATTTCCGTTAAATGCAGTTTCTTCTGCATCGCCAATTGTATATCCTGTCGCACTGATTACAATATTTCCTTCCGCCAAATCCAATTCTTTTGTCTCTGCCGGTTCCGGTTCAGCCGTTGGCTCCGGAGTCGGTGTGATAACCGGCGTTGGTGTTGGCGTGGCATCTGGGTCAACGGTTGGTGTTGCCGTTGGAGTTGCCGTCGGAGTCGCAGTTGGAGTTGCCGTTGGTGCCACAGTCGGCGTTGCCGTTGGCTCTACAACTCCATTTACAAGATTAATCAATGCCGTAAACGCTTTTTTCGGCAGATAATTTTCATCAAATAGTGATGGATAATAGGTACTTCCATCACTGTAAAAACTATTCAGCCAAGTATCCAAATCTGTCAGATTCCAGAATGTAACATTACTTACATTTACCGGAGCAGACGTATCATCCATTCGCTGTAATATAATATTCATGAACTTCTGGTATGCTGCTGCCAGTGTCTCATTACCCGCCTCTGAATTATCCTTACTTGCAAAATCAAGCTCAGTAATCTGCACCTCATAGCCATTTTGCTGGAATAATTTCAGTGCATTTTTAATATTATCACCATCTGCCACACCAAGATTAGTCTGATGTGCCTGCATGCCAAGACCATCAATATTTCCGGCATCTTTTGCATCTGCAAGATATTTCACAACTGCCTTCATCTGTCCCGGCGCGCCTATTCTCTGCTGGCCCGCGACTGCGCTTCCGCACTGAGCAG
>OGXI01003244.1_pt1 | contig 11221 bp, 5 predicted proteins | sample 1576221 | NCBI WGS metagenome assembly OGXI01 (sample SAMEA3541523, study PRJEB24748) | human gut metagenome | biome: human gut; feature: human-associated habitat; material: faeces | place: China | collected 2012
TATTCGTTAACGACCAGGGCACCGCCAAATTCATTGATCTGGTCGAGATTACCGCCCATCGGGATATTGGTTACTCTTTCAAGAATTGCTTCCACAACCACAGGAACCTTGAATTCTTTCATCAATTCGCGAGCTTTCTTGAATGCGGGAATCAGTTCGTCCGGCTTGTGAACACGGATTGCCTTGCAGCCCAGGCCTTCAGCAACCTTGACGAAGTCAATACCGTAGCCATCCACTTCTGGCGAATTGATATTGTCGAAAGAAAGCTGGACACAGTAATCCAGATTATTGAATCCCAGCTGTCCCTGACGAATCAGGCCAAGGTAAGAGTTGTTAACCAGAACATGGATGTAAGGCAGGTTGAAGTGAGCGCCCACGGCCAGCTCTTCAATCATGAACTGGAAGTCAAAGTCACCGGACAAGGCCACGATGTCTGCATCCGGCAAAGCGGCACGAACACCCAGCGCAGCCGGAATTGTCCAGCCAAGAGGACCTGCCTGACCGCAGTTGATCCAGCCGCGTGGCTGCTGGACTTTCAGGTGCTGTGCAGCGCCGATCTGGGACAGACCGATAGCGGTAACGTAGTGAACGTCCTTACCGAAGAAATTGTTCATTTCCTGATAAACGCGCTGTGGTTTCATCGGAACGTCATCATAATCGGTACGACGCAACATGGTACGTTTGCGCTTCAGACATTCAGCACCCCATGCGGACCGATCTTTCAGCTTGCCGGCAGCTTTCCATTCCTTCGCAACTTCAACGAGCAGTTCCAGAGCGGCTTTTGCATCGGAAACAACGGCATAATCAGGACAGAAAACCTTGCCCAGCTGGGTCGGTTCGATATCGATGTGAACAAACTTGCGGCCCTTGGTATAGGTATCCATGCCGCCGGTATGACGGTTTGCCCAGCGGTTACCGATACCCATGACGAAATCCGATGCCAGGAAATTGGCATTGCCATAACGATGGTGGGTCTGGAGACCGACCATACCGGCCATCAGATCGTGATCGTCAGGAATGGAACCCCACCCCATCAGGGTTGGAACAACCGGCGTTCCGAGAAGCTCGGCCAGTTCAACCAGCAATGGGGAAGCGTCAGCCAGAATGACACCACCACCAGCGATCAGCAGCGGTTTTTCAGCGTCGTTCAACATGGTCAGCGCTTTTTCGATCTGGGCGCGGGTTGCTTTTGGTGGATGGACTTCCAGCGGAGTGTAGGTATCGGGATCGAATTCGATTTCACCCATCTGGACATCCAGAGGAAGATCGATCAATACAGGACCCTGACGACCGGAACGCATCAGATAGAAAGCCTTTTGCAAAGTCCACGGAACCAGAGCAGGTTCACGGACGGTAACAGCCATTTTGGTGACTGGAGCGGCGATTTTTTCAATGTCTACGGCCTGGAAATCTTCCTTGAAAAGCTTGGCGCGAGGAGCCTGACCGGTAATGGCCAGAATCGGGGTAGAGTCAGCCTGTGCAGAATACAGACCGGTAATCATATCGGTCGCAGCGGGGCCGGACGTACACACACCGACACCGATATTACCCTGTTTGGCACGGGTATAACCTTCCGCCATGTGAGCGATACCTTCACCATGACGAGCCAGGATATGTTTCATGGTGCCACGTTTTTTCATCGCCGCATAAAACGGATTGATACCAGCGCCGGGAATACCGAACAGCTGGGTTACGCCTTCTTTTTCCAATACACAGACAGCCGCTTCGGCTGCGGTCATTTTTGCCATGAAGCACCTCCAGGTTCAACAATTCAAATTTATTAAATGCAATTAATTCGCATTATATAGATGATTTTTTTGTTTGATAAGATAATAAAATATCGCTTGATTCCATACTTTTTGTAAGGAATGCCACATATGGATAAAATCAAACAAATTGAAGCATTCGTTAATGCAACAGAAAAGGGAAGCCTTGCCAAAGCTGCGCTTGGGCAGGGAGTGACTCCGGTTATGCTGGGGCGGCGTATAGATGCGCTCGAACGACGTCTCGGCATTAAACTGATGCATCGTACAACTCGACATCTTACACTAACTGAGCGTGGTACGGTATTTTTCGATCAATGTAAAAAAATACTCGACGAACTGGATCAGGCGGAAAAAATGATCGGCGAAGGCCTGAACAAAGCAACCGGCCACCTCATCGTCTCCGCTCCGGCTGCGTTCGGAAGAAAGCATGTAGCGCCGCATGCCCCGGCTTTTCTGGCTGCCAATCCCGATGTCAAGATATCATTCAACCTGAGCGATCAAGTCGTCGACCTTGTCCGTGAAGGCTACGATCTCAGCATTCGCATTGGCGGGACAATCGATCCCAGTCTTATCGCCGTAAACCTGTATTCAAACCATCGTGTCGTTTGCGCCGCACCGGATTACCTTGAAAAACATGGCGTTCCGAAAAATCTAAAGGATTTGAGCCAGCATAATTGCCTGACATTCAACCTGCAGGGAGGCCAGCAACGTGGCTGGCATTTCAATGAAAACAACAAAACCGTCATTATCCGGACTGCCGGCAATCTCGACTGCAACGACGGAGAACTCCTGCACCGCTGGTGTCTGGAAGGATATGGGCTGGCCTGGCGTTCGACATGGGAAATACAATCCGAACTCGCTTCCGGCAAACTGGTCACCGTACTGGACGATTACGCCCTTCCCAACTACGACATCATGGCAGTTTACCCCCAGCAAAGATACCTCCCCTTGAAAACCCGCCTGTTCATTGATCATCTGAAAACAACGTACATGCAAACGGATTACTGGACACAACCACACTAAAGCATCCCGGCCTTCATTTCTGCAAGAAAATGGAGTTTTCTTACAAGAAGCGTGTGCTATCAGCAGCGATTGTCGTACAAAATAAAAACCGCCGGATCAACCGGCGGTTTTTATTTGACGAACCGAAATGCTTATAAAGCTGTTTCAGGCATTCCTGCTTAGGATTCGCTCGAAACTTCCGTTCCACAGAATGGACAGAATTTGGCATGTTCATCCGTAATCGGATAGGAACATTTCGGGCAAAGTTTCGGTACAGGCGACAGTTCGACAATAAGCTCTCCTTCGAGTACCGGCACCATACGATGGTCTTTCTTGAAGTCGGCCGTCTTGACGACCCGCTTGACGATCCCGTTAACAGGAGCCAGAACCGATCTTTCCTGCTTCATGATGGAGACATTGAAGAGTTCCTGACCCTGCTTGACGATATCGCCTTCCTTGACGTGGACAATCCAGAGATCGGCCTTGCGCGGGCTGGCGACATGATACTGGTTACCGCTTTCCGCAATAACCGAACCACTGCCGCCACCGGCAGCCGTTACGGGAGCGTCGATCTGGACTTCGCTTGTGAGAATTTCGGAATCCAGAACGTACCGTACTGTGGCAACGCCGTCATCATTAACCGGATCGATACTTAAAAGAAGCATCTGGTGCGGCTTGCCGCTGGTCGTATTGAAATTGAGCGTCTGGCCCGGTTTGATACCTTCAAACCACACATCCAGCGGCAAATGGTTCGGGTTACCGAATTTTTTCTGGAATTCGATGGTCTTGATCGCATCTGCCGGATGGTTCAGGTACATGACAAATTCTTCATCGGTCGGATCGCGTTTCAGAAGTCTTGCCAATTCAGCCCTTTCGACTTCCATGTCGACTGGTGCCAGATTTTCCAGAGGAGATACTTCCGTACGGGAAGCGATGGCATTTTTCCAGTCGGCGCCGAAGGCACTCTGGTAAACCCAGTCATCCGGGAAACCGAGCGGCAAACGTCCGAACTTGCCCAACAGAAGATTCTGGAAGGCTTCGTTACAATCACGATAGGTATCAAGGCGCTTCTGCTTGATTTCTTCCGTAAGGTCTTCTTCTTTGGTTTCAGTAACCGTTTTGAGCACGGAAAGAAGCTGCTGGACGGCTGGCAGGCCACCACGCTTGTATGCCCCGGTCACGGCCAGAAAAGCGGTATTCCATGTCGTTTGCGAACCCGGTGTCACATCGTGGTAGCGAACGATCTGGCGCGTATAGGCCAGAAAGTCGAGCATATAAGGAAGCAACTGGATATAACCCTGCTTGACAGCACCTTCCTGCGAAGAAGAAGTTGCACCACCCGGCATGGCGTAACGGATAACGTCATGGTCAACGCCCTGGAAATAAGGCGAGCAGTAACGGTCGAAATATGGCATGAACTGCTTGCAAACGAAATTGGCATCGCGCAGCGCTTCCCGGTTGAGGCTGGTTTGAAGACCCAGTTCATCTTCCATATAAGCGGCCAGCGAACCGATATCGCCCTGACCATAGCTGCGAACCGAAGCGCCGAGACCGGCATCGACGATCTGGCAACCTGCTTCCGCAGCAGCTGCACAAGCAGGCAGGAACAGGCCATCGGTGACATGGCGATGGTAATGCAGAACCAGTTCAGGCCAGCGTTTTCTGAGTGCCGTGACCAGTTCACGCATGAATTTCGGCGGACAAACGCCAGCCATATCCTTCAAGCCCAGAATAAATTCACGGGTAACCGCTTTTTCCGACAAGCCTGAAACCCTGGACATCATGGCGATGATGGATTCAGTGACTCCGAGATAGTGGTTGATATCGAAGCCCTTGGCATAAGACAGCGACAGTGCCGGTTCAAATACCTTGTCCTTGCGGTCCATGACCACTTCCGTAATCGGCAACATATTGGCCGGTTCATTCAGGAAGTCAAAGCAGCGAACCACGTCATAGTGATCACAGATCATTTCGCCAGTCAGCCTCATCAAATTTCTTGGCTGCGGGCTGTAACCCAGTACATTGGTCGAACGGATCAGCAGCTGTTTCAGGGTCTTCGGCGCAAAACTGTTCCATTCACGCGCTTCCCTGAACGGATACGTCATGTTGGCAAGCATGGCCACATGGAAATGGGCACCACCACCGTTTTCGATGGAAAACAGGCCGAGATTGTCCAGATAAGGTCCCACGAGCCTGTCTTCCGCCAAACGCATGCGATTGCCATTATTGGACTGGGTCATGTCGCGAGTCGTGGTATCCGTAAAGTGGATTTTGCCGCTATCGCGTACAAAATCAAGCAGAGCGCGGCGGTCACCACGTGGATACGGCGATGGAGTCCGTTTTGCTTTCTGGGTGATTTCCGGCAGGATTGCCTTGAAACTGCCCAGTGATGGTGTATTGCGATTGCGATACGTTCCCAGCGAGACATAAGGGTTGTATCCACGCGCGGAAATTTCAGCCACGAGTTTGGCCAGACGTTCTTTTTCAGGTGCAAGATCCGTGTAGTTGAGCAGTTCCGGATGATCGTGAATATAGGTCGTCGTGATATTGCCGTTACGGAAATTTTCATCGCTGATGATTTTTTCCATAAACGGAATGGTTGTTTTCAGCCCACCGATCACATATTCGGAAAGCGCACGCTCCATGATACCCATCGTTTTCTGCCAGTCGTGCGAATAGGTAATCAACAGGGCACCAGCCGAATCATAATTGGACGGGAATTCGTAACCGGCCGACAGATTCGAATCGAGACGGACACCGGGACCGCCAGTCGACACGTAACGGGTAATCAGTCCCGAATTTGGTGTAAATCCATCCTGAGGGTCTTCCAGATTCACCCGTACCTGCATGGAGGTGAAGATCGGGCGGGTATTTTCTTCGTTGAAACGCAGTTCCGAACCGAAAGCGATAGCAATCTGTTCTTCCACAAGGTCAACCCCGTAACGGCTTTCGGTAATACCGTGTTCAACCTGCAAACGGGTATTGACTTCAATCATGTATGGCGTCGAGTCTTCGGTCACCAGAAACTCGACCGTGGCAACCGAGTGGTAACCGACTGCCAGAACCATCCGGCGGGCATATTCCTTGAGTTGCTCACGCAGTTCCGGCGTGATGCCCTTCCATGGCGAAGGCGTGATTTCAATCAGCTTCTGGTTATTACGCTGTACGGTACAGTCGCGTTCGTCAAAGGCAAACACATTGCCCCAACGGTCAGCAATCACCTGAATTTCAATGTGATGGACATTGGGCAGATATTTTTCGACAAACAGGCGTGGATTGCCGAAAGAAGCCTGAGCCATGGCCGACGCTTTCATAAAGGCATCTTCCAGTTCTTCCTGATTGGTCACACGGAAAATACCTCGTCCGCCACCACCGCCTTCAGCTTTCAGCATGATCGGCAAACCGATTTCCTCGATGATGGCCCTTGCCTGTTCAACGTCAACCGAATCATCCGACCCCGGAACAACAGGAACGCCTACCTGACGGGCGATAATACGAGCCTGAACCTTGTTGCCCAGTTTGTACATGGCATCGGCAGAAGCGCCAATGAAGGTGATACCGGCTTCTTCAGCCAGTTTCGGGAAAAGCATGTCTTCGCTGGCAAAACCCCAGCCCGGATGCATGGCCACAACATTGCGTTGCTTGGCCAGTTCCATGATCCTCTCAAGATGGAGGTAGGCACGTGGATCAGAACCCAGAAGAATCAATTCCTGAGCGGAAGCGGCCGCAGGTTGCGTCTTGTCGACATCGGTAACGGTCATTGCAGAAACAGCTTCGAACCGTTCTCCAATGGATCGGCAAATACGACGTGCCGGGATACCGCGGTTTACAACCAGAATGACTTTGCCGCGGAGAGACTCCCGGACTTCCTCAAAGGTTCTTTTTTTAAGATTCATTTCTCTTCTCAGCACAGTCGCTGATTCAATCTGTTATTGGAAATACACCAAAAACTCCGCCGTTTCTGGCCAAGATAAAAAACGGATGGCAAAACCGCCTGAAGCAGGGTCGGCAAACGTGGCATTGTTTCACCAAATTCAGCCAAACCCGGCTTCAAAAGCCAAATATGTTAATTTTAAAGCAAATTATAAAATATGTAATGACGTTGTTTCCCATGAAAAACTCTGAAAACAAAGAAATTTCCATTTCTGCACAGTTTCATCACTTAAAACTCCCGATGAATGTACCCAACATGCTTTAAAACGGAGATTCATAATGTGGAAAACGGGATTGTGCCATCTGGCAACCAGATCACAAATAATGTAATTGCTCCCGGAATGACCAGAAACATGCTCTGATTCCATAAAAACGAAAACGTCTGTCACTCAGACACTTTTCTTATCGCGCCTCGCATGAATGTCTGGATGCCCTCCCCGGTTGCCAGCAACAAACCGCCGCGCTCATCAATACCCACCAGTACGCCAGTGACAAGTGATCCATCTACGTCAAGACATACCTTCTCATTCAGCCACAATAGCCGGGAAAACGCCTCGTTTCGCCAGGATGTCGAAAAGCTGCCAAGATCAAGCTTCGCCAGTCGATCAGCCAGATTTTCAACAATAATTTCCGGAGTCAGGTTTCTTGCTATCTCAGGATCGACGCTATACAGGCTGATAGCTGGAAGTGCCGCATTTTCGCGAAGGGAAAGTGAATCCGGAGAAGAAACCAGATTGATGCCAATACCGGCGATCAGTTTCTCGCCTTTTTGCTCAAGGAGAATGCCCGCGACTTTACCCCCTTCAATCACCAGATCATTTAACCACTTGATTTTGATGTCGAAGCCGAAATCCGCAAGTGTTGCAGCAATGCAACAAGACAATACCAAAGCCGCTTCCGTATTGTTAAAAGGAGCCGTATTGGGAAGCCGGATAGCGGCGTAAACATTCCCTTGAGGACTGATCCACGAACGGCCATATTGACCGCGACCGGCAGTCTGTTCATAAGAAATAAGCGCATCAAAAACGGAAAAACGGGAATCCGCCACCATTTTCCAGGCCGCATTTAATACTGAATCGGTACTTTCAAGTACGGTAAGCATAATTTACAAAAAAAATAGCATCTTTTTCACCATCCACCTTTTGGGAAAAGGAATTTCAGATTTCTGGTTAATGACAGTCGAAAAAAGCGACCGTTTCGGGTCGCTTTTCAAACTGCGTCAGCAAACGGATTACAAACTGTCGCCGAAATCTTCTCTGAACTTGGCAAGCAATTTCTGTGGCCAGTCGGAAGACGCTTCCAGACGACCGACAAAGAAACGCAGCACTTTCGGTTCTTCGGTGAATCTCAGACCACCAATCAACTCACGGTTCTTCCACAGCCATTCAATACGGTCTTCCGCATACTTGACCTGAGACAGGGTGAATACACGGCGTGGAAAAGCGAGACGCAGCAATTCAACTTCAGACGGTACGTCATTACCCTGTTCGTCACGGTCCATCGAAATCGTACCACGTTCCATACCACGGACACCGGAAACGATATACAAGGCAGCAGCCAAAGCGCCGGCAGGATAATCGAAAGAAGTCAGATGAGGCAGGAATCCTCTGGCATCCAGATGGCAACCGAGGCCACCGGCTGGCGTAATGACAGGAATGCCTTTTTTGTCCAGACTGTCGACCAGATATTTGATGAATTCAGGTGAATGACGGATAACGTTCCAGTCAACTGCTTCACGCATGCCAACTGCCATCGATTCGATTTCACGAACGGAAATACCACCATAAGTAAGAAAGCCTTCGAACAGAGGAATCATGTCCCGCATCTTCAGATACAGCTCCTTGTTCTTCGTAGCAATGCCACCCCCACGGGAACAGCTGATCTTGCGGGCCGAGAAGTAAATAACATCAGACAAATCGCAGAGTGTGCGCAGGATCTCTGCAGGGCTCTTGTCCATGAATTCAGGTTCACGCATCTTGATGAAATACATGTTTTCGCAAACCAGACTGATATCCAGAACGATCATGATACCGTTTTCATCTGCAACCTTGCGAACGGCACGCATGTTTTCAACCGAGAAAGGCTGGCCGCCGATCAGGTTGGTACCGGCTTCCATACGGATGTACGGGATATGTTCCTTGCCGTGAGTTTTGATCAGGTCTTTCAGCTTGCCGATATCCATATTGCCCTTGAAAGGCTTGTCGGATTTGATTTCAAGCGCGTCATCCGTAAACAGTTCAGCCACTTTGCCGCCAGCCAGTTCGATATGGGCTTTCGTCGTCGTAAAATGGAAGTTCATCGGAACGATATCGCCCTTTTTGACGAAGACCTGCGAAATGATATGTTCGGCAGCACGCCCCTGATGAGCTGGCAGGAAATATTCCGTGCCCAGCACTTCTTCAACAACTTCCTGCAAACGGTTGAACGATTCGGAACCGGCATAAGCATCATCGGCAACCATCATTGAAGCGATCTGCTGATCGGACATGGCATTCGTACCGCTGTCCGTCAACATGTCCATAAACACATCGCGGTTCTGGAGCAGGAATGTATTGAAACCGGCGTCTTCCATCGCTTTCAGTCGTTGCTCAATCGGCAAAAGATTAAGTTTCTGAACAACACGCACCTTATGCATTTCAATAGGAACGTACTCACCGCTGGTCATCTTGATTGTTTCGTTGGACATAAAAATCTCAGTAGGTTGGATCGTAAAAAATAAAAGACTTCCCGTCTGGACAGCTAAACAGCAGGAAGTCGGCTTATCTGAAAAATCAATACTTCATTGCCTCTGTTGCATGACAAATACGTCGATTTTATTCCATTTTTATATCAAAAACGCAATTCGATATAAGAAAAACCCGTTTTATTTGCAGCAAAAAAACAAATTATTCGCACGGGTAATTCCAAAGAAATCTTTTATTACGGCGGCCGTATGCAAGGTCTTCATAAAGGACAATTACCCAAACTCCCTTTTCTTTAGCCGTACAGACCATAAAAATGGAAAATTGCAAACGAAAATGAAAAACGCCTTGACCGGGAAGGAACAAAAGGCATGAAAAACAAGGAAGGGAAAATAAATTTGAACTGGTCGGGGTGAGAGGATTTGAACCTCCGGCCTCTACGTCCCGAACGTAGCGCTCTACCAGGCTAAGCTACACCCCGAATTGAAAAAGCGGAAATCAATAATTTCTTTCCGCTGAGAAGGTCGACAATTTTATCAGAGTTTCCTTGTATTGACTATCCCGCAAACAGGACAAGGCCTGTGCTGCATCATTTGCCGCATCCTGAGCCTTCCGGGCGGTATAGTCGAGCGCATCGCTGGCCTTGACCGCCTCAAGGATAAAAGGAAGGGAAGCCTCGTCATGGTTTTCAATACACTCACGAATCGTTTTCCTGATACTTTCCTCACAATGCGACATCAGGAAAATAAGCGGCAAGGTCATCTTGCCTTCACGCAAATCATTTCCCACCGTTTTCCCCAGAACATTCGTTTCACCGGCGTAATCGAGCAAATCATCGACCAGCTGAAAAGCGATCCCGAGAGAACGACCATACGCAGCCGCAGCTTCAATCTCTTTTTTTGAAGCATTGGCTATCAAAGCTCCCAATACAGCAGAAACTTCAAACAACTTGGCCGTCTTTGCGTAAATGACCTCCATATACCGTTTTTCATCGATAGCAGGATTGCGCACATTCACAAGCTGCATCACCTCGCCTTCGGCAATAAGATTCGTTGCATCGGACAAAACCGGCAGGATACGCATATCGTTGACGGCAACAATCATCTGGAATGCGCGGGTGTAAAGAAAATCGCCGACAAGAACGGAGGCGGCATTCCCGAAAATGGCGTTGGCGCTTGATTTCCCCCTGCGCAAATCGGCTTCATCCACTACATCGTCATGCAAGAGCGTCGCGGTATGAATGAATTCGATCATGGCGGCAAGCATCTGATGCTGCGCTCCCTGATAACCGAAAGCCCTTGCCATCAATAACACCAAAGCCGGACGAATCCGTTTGCCGCCTGCATTGATGAGATATTCCGCAATCTGGCTGATAAATGGAACATTTGAATGCAACTGTTCCCGGATAATCCGGTTGACGCCTTCCATGTCGGGCGCAATCGTACTCAAAAACAAATCGTGGGAATCGGTGCTTTGATGTTGATTCAAGGGAAAATCCGTTCAGTTTTGTTTTTATGGACTCGCTGCGATTATACGATGAGATGTCTGGTGAGGCTAACTCATCTTTGCAAAAGATCGGGCATCATGCAACAGCGCAGTATCATGACAACTCATCGTCAAAACCATCTTCCCGAACCTCGACTTTGGAAACCAGCACTTTATCGACCCGGTTCTTATCCATATCCATCACTTCAAACCGCCAGCCATCGATTTCAAAACTATCCGCCGGTGCAGGAATTTTGCCCAGCATATACATGACGAATCCGCCAACTGTGTGAAAACGATGGGTCTCCTCCCCCGGCAAAGTTCCTTTTATGCCCAACTCGTCCGTCAGCCGCT
>OGXI01003253.1_pt1 | contig 11190 bp, 8 predicted proteins | sample 1576221 | NCBI WGS metagenome assembly OGXI01 (sample SAMEA3541523, study PRJEB24748) | human gut metagenome | biome: human gut; feature: human-associated habitat; material: faeces | place: China | collected 2012
AACAGCGTTTGCCTCGGACACATCCTTCTTCAAAAACTTCATGCGAGCGGGCGTGTTATAGAACAGATCGCGCACGATCAGCGTCGTCCCCTGCGGGCAGCCCGCATCATCGAGCAGCGTCTGCTCTCCGCCCTCAACGCAAAGCCGCGTGCCCACCGGCTCCTCCTGCGTCCGGGTCAAGAGCTCCACGCGCGCAACCGCTGCTATGGAGGCCAGCGCCTCGCCGCGGAAACCCAAGGTGCCGATGCCGTTTAAATCCTCTTCCCGTCTAATCTTGCTCGTTGCATGGCTGACAAAGGCTGTAGGCGCATCCTCGCGCGCAATGCCGCAGCCGTTATCCGTGATGCGGATATAGGTGATTCCGCCACGCCGGATTTCAAGCGTAACCGCGCTTGCGCCCGCGTCGATCGAATTTTCCATTAGCTCCTTTACAACGGAGGAGGGCCGTTCCACAACCTCCCCCGCCGCAATCAGCTCGGCCACATGGCGGGGCAGCACCTGAATTTTCGGCATGGCAATCTCCTTTCTAAACGTTGCGCGGGCAATTCGCATTTCAGAATAGCTTTTTTCTATTACAGAATCGGCCTGCTCTCCTTGAGCACCACGTCGTGCGCGCCGCCCTCTACAATGCTCGTAGAGGAGATCAGCGTGATTTTCGCATTCTTCTGGAGCTCCGGAATGGTCAGGCAACCGCAGTTGCACATGGTGGAGCGCACCTTGGAGAGGGAAAGCTCCACATTATCCTTCAAGCTGCCCGCATAGGGCACGAACGAATCGACGCCCTCCTCAAACGACAGCTTCGCTGCGCCGCCCATATCATAGCGCTGCCAGTTTCTGGCCCGGGCGCTGCCTTCGCCCCAGTATTCTTTCATATAATTCCCGTTAACGTTTACCTTCTTGGTCGGGCTTTCGTCAAAGCGGGCGAAATACCGGCCCAGCATCATGAAATCCGCGCCCATGGCAAGCGCCAGGGTGATATGATAATCATGAACAATGCCGCCGTCTGAGCAGATCGGCACATAGACGCCCGTCTCCTTAAAATATTCGTCACGTGCCTCAGCCACCTCGATCAGGGCCGTTGCCTGCCCGCGGCCAATGCCTTTCTGCTCGCGCGTGATGCAAATCGCGCCGCCGCCGATGCCGACCTTTACGAAATCGGCGCCCGCCTCTGCGAGGAACCGGAAGCCGTCCCGGTCAACCACGTTGCCCGCGCCGACCTTAACGGAATCCCCATAATGCTCCCTGACATAATCGAGCACAATTTTCTGCCATTCCGTATATCCCTCTGAGCTGTCAATGCACAATACGTCCGCCCCCGCTTTCAGCAGAGCCGGGATCCGCTCGGCATAATCCCTCGTATTGATGCCCGCGCCCACGATATAGCGCTTGGAAGCGTCGATCAATTCATTTTCATTATCCTTATGAGAATTATAGTCCTTACGAAACACCATCGAAACCAACCGCTGCTCCTGATTGATAATCGGCAGGCAGTTGAGCTTATGTTCCCAAATGATATCATTCGCAACCTTGAGGGAAGTATCCTCCTGGGCGGTGATTAGGCTTGCAAACGGAGTCATAAACTCGCGGACCTTCATATCCAGCGGCATGCGGCTGACACGGTAATCCCGGCTCGTGACAAGGCCCACCAGCTTACCCTGCGCGCTGCCATCCTCGGTTACCGCAACGGTGGAATGCCCAGTCTGCTCCTTAAGCGCTAGAATATCCTTGAGCGTTGCCTCTGGGGAGATATTGGAATCGCTGATGACGAAACCCGCACGATAGCTCTTCACACGGGCGACCATCTGGGCCTGGCTCTCCACGGATTGGGAGCCATAAATAAAGGACAGGCCACCCTCCCGCGCCAATGCAACCGCCATCTTATCATCCGATACGGACTGCATGATCGCCGAGGTCATCGGGATATTGAGCATCAGCGCCGGCTCCTCCCCCTTTTTATATTTGACCAACGGCGTTTGCAGGCTCACGTTTGCAGGGATACATTTTGTTGAGGAATAGCCTGGGATCAGCAGGTATTCTCCAAAGGTGTGCGACGGTTCTTTCATGTAAATTGCCATATGCGTCCTCTCCTTCTATAAAAATGCTTTTGCTTCGCTTGTCAAATTATCGTTTCGCTTTGCGGACCAATTCATGCAGCATGGTCAGCGCCTCAATCGGCGTAAGGGTGTTGACGTCAATATTTTTTAACTGCTCCATGATTTCCGCGCTTGTATTTCCAGCGATGGAAATCTGGAGAAGCGGATTTTCTTCCTCCTCGGGCAGTTCAGCCGCATCGGGGATCTCGGCCGGGCCCGCGCCAGAACGGGAGCCTCCCTCCAATGCTTTTAAAATAACGCGCGCACGCTTGACCACGCTCACAGGCACTCCCGCGAGCTTTGCCACCTCCACGCCGTAGCTTCCATCGGCCCCGCCTCGGATGATGCGGCGCAGGAAGGTGATTTCATCACCGCGTTTTTTCACCGCGATATTGTAATTCTTCACACCCGCAACCTGGTTTTCCAGCTCGGTCAACTCATGGTAATGGGTGGCAAACAGCGTTTTCGCCCCTAGCTTTTTAGAGTCGGCGCAAAATTCCAGCACCGCGCGGGCGATGCTCATGCCATCGTAGGTGGAGGTTCCGCGGCCGATTTCATCAAGCAAAATCAGGCTTTTGGCCGTAGCGTTTTGCAGAATCGAGGCCACCTCGCTCATCTCCACCATGAAGGTAGACTGCCCCGCCGCCAAATCGTCAGACGCGCCAACACGGGTGAAAATGCTGTCCACCACGCCGATCTGCGCGCTGCGCGCGGGCACAAAGGAGCCAATTTGCGCCATGAGCGTGATGAGCGCTACCTGCCGCATATAGGTTGATTTACCGGCCATATTTGGGCCGGTGATAATGGCGCAGCGGTAATCCTTGCAGTCGAGAGCCGTATCGTTGGGAACAAAGGGCGCATCCTCCAGCATCCGCTCCACCACGGGGTGTCGCCCGTCTGTAATTTCCAACCGATCGCTCGCATCCACAACCGGGCGCGTATAATCGTAGGAAACGGCTGTCTGCGCAAAAGAGCAGAGCACATCAAGCCGCGCGACGGCATGGGCCGTACGCTGCACGCGATAAAGCTCGTCTGCCACGCGAGTGCGCACATCGCTGAAAATCTGGTATTCCAGCTGCACCATGCGCTCCTGCGCGCCGAGCACTTTCGACTCCAGCTCCTTAAGCTCCTGTGTGATAAACCGTTCGCAATTTGAAAGCGTCTGCTTGCGGATATAATCCTCCGGCACCAGCTCTTTGTAGGAATTGGAAACCTCTATGTAATAACCGAATACGCGGTTATAGCCAATTTTCAGCTTCTTAATTCCGGTGCGCTCCTGCTCGCGCTGCTCGATCTGCGCCAAAAAGCCTTTGCCGTCCGTGACGAGGGCATGGAGCGTATCGAGTTCCTCATGGAAGCCCGGCTTTATCATGCCGCCTTCGCGCACGGTAAAGGGCGGCTCCTCCACAATCGCGGAATCAACGAGGGCGAAAAGATCCTCCAGCGGATCAATATCCCGAAAAATTTCACACAGCATCGCGCTTTTGCAGCCTTCCAACCGCGCCCGCAGGGGGGCGAGCTTTTCAATCGCCGCCGAAAGGCTCCTGAGCTCCCGCGCGTTAGCGGTGCCGTAGGCGATGCGGGTCATGAGCCGCTCAAGATCATAGATGCCGGTCAGATTTTCGATCTCGTCGCGCCGGAGCATTGTATCGCTAAACAGCTCGTCCACCGCATTCAGGCGGCGGCTGATCTGCGCGCAGCTTAAAAGCGGCTGCTCCACCCAGGAGCGGATGAGCCGCTTGCCCATGGCGGTTTTCGTGCGGTCTAGCACCCAGAGCAGCGTGCCCCGCTTTTCGCCGCTGCGCATGGTGCGCGTCAATTCCAAATTGCGCCGTGCGGCGAGGTCAAGGCGCATGAAGCGCGCGCTGCTATAAAAATCAAGCTCCCGAATATTATCGAGCTCCGCCTTCTGCGCTTCCTTGAGGTAGACGAGCGCGACGCCAAGGGCACGCACTGCATCCGGCGCGCTGGAAAGCTCCAATTCATCGAGCGAGGCCTTCTGAAAATGGCTCAGCACAAGGCCGGTGCAGGCGGCAAGATCAAACTGCTCATCCTCCAGCAGTTCCGCCGTAAGATTCATACGCTTGGAAAGAAAGGATTTGAATTTCGGCAGCACTGCGGCGCCGGCATTCATCAGCACTTCGCTCGGCATATACCGGCCGAATTCATTCATCAGCGCATCCTCGCAGCCGTCCGCCGAAAAATCCGTGAGATGCACTTCACCCGTGGAAACATCTGCAAAGCACAGCCCGGCGCCATCTTCCCCCACGCAGACGCAGGCAAGGTAATTATTGCGCGATTCATCGAGCATGCTGTTTTCAATGACCGTGCCGGGCGTGACCACGCGGATCACATCCCGCTTGACAATGCCCTTGGCGAGCGCCGGATCCTCCAGCTGCTCGCAGATGGCCACCTTATAGCCCTTGGCGACTAGGCGGGCGATGTAGCTATCCGCACTATGGAAGGGAACGCCGCACATCGGCGCGCGCTCCTCCTGCCCGCAGTCCCGCCCGGTGAGCACTAGCTCCAATTCGCGCGAGGCGGTTTTCGCATCCTCAAAAAACATCTCATAAAAATCGCCCAGTCGAAACATCAGAATGGCGTCGGGATACTGCTGCTTAACCTCCAGATATTGCTGCATCATCGGCGTTAACGGTGCCATATGGGGTAAACCATCCCTTTCTTTCACACATGCGCAAGGAAGCGGCCGGCTTGCGCCCCCCTGCTTCAAATCAGTCGTTTTCTTTTGAAAACGGGAGGCCGCAAAACGGCCCCCCCTCCTGCGCTCTATCAGCAGCCGCTGCAAGCGGAGCAGTTGCCGCCGCAATCATGCTCTTCCTTCGGCTCACAGGTGGCCGGATCTTCTCCATTGACACAAAGGGTCAAGATCTGCATGAGATAGTTCATCATCCCATCCACTTCCTTGCGGGCTACTTCGTAATTGACCATGTTGGGATTCTGCATTACCTGTGCATAAATCGCACGGAACTGCTGATCAAAATCCTGCATTTTTTCTTCGCTGGGCTCTTCCTTCTGCGCTTCCTGCTGATAGTTCATCTGAATCAGGTTAAGCTCGCCGATGAGGTCGTTGAGGGGCTTGTCGGCTTCGTTTGCCTCACGGGCCTTTTTGAAATTCAGATAACGTTCGTCCTGCTGAATTGCTGCGCCAAGTTCACGCGCCATTTTGATAATGTCCATTGAAATCTCCTTAAAATGAATTTAATTTATTTCAACTGCTCTGATCGAACAGAAGAATGCTGGATCTAACTTTTCCTGGCGGAATGCCTGCCGCTATAAAACGCGGAATTTTATTCCAAAAGCGGTTCTACAAGCCCGCAGGCTTGCAGAATGCAGGCGTTCAGCCTGCAAGCGATTTTCACAATGGAAATATGACTTTGTCATATTTCCATTTGGCCGCGTAATATCCACGCGAGCGCCTCTGTTACCACAACCTCCACAAACTCGCCAATCAGTGAATCGCCGCCTGGAAATTCGATCACGAGGTTGCCCTCTGTGCGCCCGGCCAGAAGGCCTGCTTTTTTGCCCGGCCCCTCCACAAGCACACGAAACCGCTTGCCCAGCAGCTTTTGATTGCGCGCGCTGGCAACGCGCTCCTGCAAATCGGTCAATTCGCGGAACCATCTGCCCTTTTCCTCCCGGGAAACGGGGTCGGGCATTTTGGCAGCGGGCGTTCCCTCGCGCGGAGAAAAGATAAATGTGAACAGGGAGGTGAAGCCGACCTCCTCCACGAGTGACAACGTGTCTTGAAACGCTTCATACGTTTCGCCAGGAAACCCGACGATCACGTCGCTCGTCAAGGAGAGTTCCGGCATAACTTGGCGCGCATAGCGGATCAGCTCAAGATACTGCTCTCGCGTATAGCGGCGATTCATCTCTTTTAAAACTCGATCGTTGCCGGATTGAAAGGGCAAATGCAGATGCTTTGCAACCTTTTCGCAATCCGCCATTGCGTCAAGCAGCTCCCGTGTGCAGTCCTTGGGGTGGGAGGTCATGAAACGAATTCGAAAATCGCCGGGGATGGCGTTGATCTCACGCAAAAGCTGCGCGAAGGGAACAGGCGTTTCTAAATCCTTACCATAGGAATTCACATTTTGCCCCAAAAGCGTGATATCGCGGTAACCCGCTTCCACGAGGGAGCGCGCCTCTTCCAGCACGGCCTCCACCATGCGGCTGCGCTCGCGGCCGCGCACATAAGGGACGATACAGTAGCTGCAAAAGTTGTTGCAGCCGTACATCACGGGCAAAAACGCCTTGAAGCTGCTATCTCGCACAACGGGAAGCCCCTCTGTGATGCTGCCCGCCTCATCCGGCAGCTCGAACACGCGGTTCCTACCGCAGAGGGTCCGGTATAGAAGCTCCGGCAGGCGATGAATCACATGTGTACCGAATACAAGATCGACAAACGGGTAACTCCTGCGGATTTTCTCCGCCACGCGGGGCTGCTGCATCATGCAGCCGCACAGGGCGACGACCATGCCTGGCCGGGCGGCCTTTCGATTTTTCAGCGCGCCGACGTTGCCGAACACGCGATCCTCCGCGTGCTCACGCACAGCACAGGTGTTATAGAGCACCAGATCTGCGCTTTCCACAGTATCCGTAAATAGATAACCCATCTCGGCAAGCATGCCCTTGATGCGTTCGCCATCCGCCACATTACCCTGGCACCCGTATGTGTGCACAAAGGCGCGCGGCGCATCACCATAGCGGGCGCCCAGCACCGTGTGCAGTAGGGCTGTATATTCCGCCTGCGTTTTCACAGGCTGATCCATTTTTTCCGCATTTTGAAGCAAGCCGGTTTCCTCCGCATTCAAACGATCTTCACAGGGGTAAAATCCCCCATGATTCTTTTTATTATACTACGAATGGTGGTTGTCCGCAAGTCAAAATCACACATCTTGCGCAAATAGAAAACCGCCCCGTCAAAGCAGACGAGGCGGCAAGTCGATCAGCAAATTGTTTTTCTTTTTCGCTTTGAAAGCTCAAAGCGGCACACCGCAATAGCGCATGACGGGGCTTTCCTTATGAGGGTTGATGCGGTCCACCGCCGCGAGAATCTCCACCCGGCGCGCATGCGCCTCCGCCTCCGGCAGGGTCAGCGCAATGTTCTCAATCTCATAGGGTCCATATCGGAAACGCCCCATTACCGCGCCCTGAAAACGGCCGTCTATCAGTAGGTATTGCAACACGTCCGCATCCGGCCTACAAAATTGCGTTTTCAGCCAGTATTCATTGCACTTGACGAGAAAATCATTGCGGTGCAGCGTGAATACGCCGAAAAACGGCGTAAAGGTTTCTCGCTGCAAAAGCGCAAAGTCAGAGGCGAGCAGCCAGCCGTCGCCATCTGCTATAAACACACCCTCCTGCGCGAGCGCCTGTGCCGCCTGCACAATCTCCTTTTCCGGCAAGCTATAGAAAGATTTCGCCTCCATAGCCGTGAAGCGGACATATCGGTATGCAAAGCGCCGCAAAACGATCCTAAGCGCCTCCTGCCGCGAATATCGCTCTACATCCACGTTAGGAAACATCTCCTCAAAGCGCATCCAGCTCCGATCCCACTCGCCGTCCGGCTGATCCTCAAAGATAAAAAAGGCGGCCTGCAACTTATGCAGGGCGGGCGTGATCTCCTTCACCAGAAGGCCTGTCATCTCCTTCATCAGGGCAATGTTCATGGGCCCCTCCCTCCGGATGAGCGCAAGAAGCATCTCCTGCGTGGGAGAGGGCTTGTACGGCTTGCGGTAAAGGCCCGCAAAAAGCTCCAGCTCCTCCGCCTCGATAAAGCCGACGTTGCCGCTTTGAAAACGGCCCTTGACCAAAATGCGCTGCTTCTGCCGCACCCGATTATATTCCAAATCATCAAAATCTGCGCGGAACGTTATGCACGGCGGCTGGCCGAAGCCGTGAAAGTAAACGTTCTGCACCGGAGACGTGTCACGATAGAGCCGGTCGTATTCCTCTTTGTCCGCAGGAGCGGACAGGCATTGCCGACGCATGCGTAGTGCCGTGAGCTTTTCTTTCTCCAGCATTTAGGGCCTCCTCGCGCATTCTTGCACATTTTTATTCTTTCCGTTCCGGGCAGAGCGTTGCAATTCCCATATGATTCCCCTCGCCCGTTTCTAAATCCTTAGGCGTGTGAATGAGATAGAAAAAACCGTTCCCCGAATATTTTTGATCCTCGAAGCCTTTCGCATAATCCTCGGCCATCGCCATGTGGGTCACGCGGCCGATTACCATTGCAGTCAGCCCCTCGCCGGATAAATCCTCTATCCGTTCGCATTTGCATTCGAGCGTGAGAAAACTCTCCGCAATGCGGGGGACGGCCACAGTCCACGCCGTCTCTTCGATGAAGCCGCCCACGGCGAACTCATCCTCCGCTGGCCCGTTGTGCTCAACCGTCCGGATCAGCGCATCATAATAGCGCTTGGAGAGGAAGTTTACACAGAACGCCCCATCCCGCCGGAGATTCTCATAGGTGTGCGTATGCTGGCACAGGCCGGCCAAGATGGCGAAGAAGCCGCCCTTATCCCCCTGAAAGCAGCTCCAGGAGTGGAAGTTGATGTTGGGCTTTCCATCCGCCTTGCGCGTTGTGATTGCAAAGAGCGGCTGCGGAATGGCGCAGGCATATTCCATGTAGGAGAAGAAATCATACTGCCCCGGCCAATATTGCCAAAACTGTTCGGGCTTTTCCGCTCCAAATTCATATTTCATTTTTATAATCTCCCTATTGCTCCCAACCGCGGTTATGCGGTTTTGGCAAAACTAGAATATCAATAAGGAATTCGCTCTTACCGCGTTTCACGCTCGAAAAGCGCAAAACGCGAAGCTTGAAACCTATCTTTTTGTTTCGATACAATCAAAGGCGCGTAGGAAAAGCAGGTTTTCAATGACAAGGTTCGCCTTCCACCAGTTTTCGGCGATGGCAAACTCCCGCTCATACGCGCCCCAGCTCCAAGTAATCTCCCACACGCCATCCGCGTTGCGGCCCTGTATCATCTGATCGCATTCCTGCTCCGGCAGGCTCTCGCTCCCGGGATAAAACGGACTTTTCGGAGAGCGGATAAACCGGGAAGGCGTGCAAACGTAGCCGGTTGCCCATGCCTGCGGGTCCGTGCCGATGAGCGCGCGCACCGCGCGTTGGAGCGTTTGCTCAAATGCGGATCCATCAAACAAATCTATCCTGCCCGCCGCCTTGCAGGAGGCGAGCAGCTCCCAAAAGACGTTCACCTCATGCATATCGTCCGTTTTTGTGCGGCCCGCAATAAAATCCGCGACGGCCCGCTTTGCGATCCCTTCCGCTTTCTTGTAAAGCGCGCTTTCCGACACTCCATATTGCAGAACAAACCCCGCCAGACTCGCCGTCGGGTTATAACCCCAATCTTCCCCTGACCGCTCGGTAAACGTCCACCACGGCGCGTGGGGGAAATCGTTGTTCGATGGAATCGCGCCCTGCCACAATCCATCCACAAAATGTGCGCCACTGCCGAGATAGCGCAGAATCCCGGCTACAATCGGATGCTCCTTCGGGGCGTTTAGCTCTCGAAGGATGCAAGCCGCCGCCCAAGTCTGCATCGGCGCGGACGCGGGATTCCAGCAGTCGGCCTCCAGGCCATGGCCGAAGCCGCCATCCTCATTTTGATAAGCGGAAAGCGATTGGAGCACGGCCTCGGCCGAGCCGCTTTCGAAATGATATTGCCAGCGTGCCAAATCCAACGGTCTTGCGTTACGGTGCATCCAGCGGCGGATGGCGTCAAAATCCTGATTGGTAAGTTTCATTTGTAACAATCTCCCTTTCTCATTTGGATATGCCTATTTTAACCCAAAGAGAAACAAACGGATTGTAAAAAAGCGACATATTTACCGCACCCCACGCTGACCGAGCGCATATGCCCGCGCCTGCGTAGGCGTGAGCGAATGAAATCGCTTAAAATCCCGCAGCAGATGGGATTGATCGGTAAACCCAAAGCGGTGCACCGCATCCTGCACATTGAAATCCCGCTCGAACAACACGGCGCGCCACACTTGCTGATAGCGCACGAGCCCTGCAAATTTTTTAGGAGATACGCCTACCAGCTCCCCGAAAAGCCGCTCCAATTGTCGGGGACTGACGCAGGCATAGGCCGCCGCTTCAGAGAGAGCGGCTCGCCCTTCCTGTTTCAGAATCGAATGAATAGCGTTCATCACAGCAGGTTTTTTCCGCCGCTCCCGCAGAGTTTCCAAAAGATACTGCTGCGCAAAACGGACGCGCTCCTCCAGCGAATCTACGCAGGGCAGCATTGCCTCCAATTGCCGTGTCAAAGCCGGAAAAAAACGATCCGCGTTAAAAAAGCCGTTTTGCACCTGCACCATGGATTCATCGGAAAACAAGGGAACCGCCCAAGCGTAAAACCGAACGGCAAATGTTGCGACAAGATGGCCTGTGCCGTTGCCTCGGGCCAAAAACGCGCGGTCGTCAATCGCAACGAACCGGCTCGAGAGCGACTGCCGTGTGTAATCAAGATCGATCAGAATATCCATGCAGGTATCCGGCGTGACAAGACTTTCACAGGCGGCTTCACACCTCTGCAACGGCTGGGAGGTGCCCCAGAAGCAACAAATATACGGTCGGAGCGCTTCGCACGGCAGAATTTCGGTGTATGTATCGTCCCTCCGGAACGGCGATGAGGTCAGTGGACGGAAGATCTGATCCATTTGCATGTGGGGCGCCTCCTTGCTTGAGAAAAATAAATAGCCGGCAACCATCTGCTTGCGTAAGCGATGCGTATCTCTTTACGCCGTGTGGCAACGGTAACTAAGCACGTTGTTTTCCGTTTGCCTGTGGGCGAACGCAGCATAATAAAAAAGGGCATACACGTTGCCCACAGCGCGTATGCCTTCCCCATTCTGATCCTTCAAAATTACAACTGCCCGTCGATAAACGCACGCAGCTTCTCGGCATTTTGAAGCCCAACAACGCGTTCTTTCTCCTGTCCTCCGAAAAAAATCACCAGAGTTGGGATGCTCATCACACCATAGGTCATGGCAAGGTCGCTCGCCTCATCAATGTTCACCTTGCAGAAGCGCGCCTTCCCCTCATATTCGC
>OGXI01003261.1_pt1 | contig 11157 bp, 9 predicted proteins | sample 1576221 | NCBI WGS metagenome assembly OGXI01 (sample SAMEA3541523, study PRJEB24748) | human gut metagenome | biome: human gut; feature: human-associated habitat; material: faeces | place: China | collected 2012
ATTTCACACTCTGATGGGCTGGATTAAGATGCATTATTTTAGAGGATTGCTATAACTGCGGAGTAGGTATTAATTTATAGGAAAACGAAAGTTGCCAAATGGTAATAAAGAGGAGAAAACATCAATGGAAACAACAGAAAAAAATATGGAACATGGGGAACATTTCAATGAAAGTATTGTCAATGAAGTGATTCTGGAAGATATGAAAAAGAACAGGATCGATCATATGAAATATCTTCCGGGAATGGAAGTACTGGAAGAATCAGACGTGATGGATCAGGTTATTTCTGCCATGAATGCTTATGATTATGATAAATATACAGAGGCAGATGTACGCAGGGCGCTTGCTCATGATAACCGTACACCAGAGGATTTTCAGGCACTGCTGTCTCCGGCTGCATTGCCTCTTCTGGAGGAAATTGCGCAGGCAGCGAAGAAAGAAACCAGGAAACATTTTGGGAACAGTGTGTATATGTTTACCCCTATTTATATTGCAAATTACTGTGAAAATTACTGTATTTACTGCGGATTTAACTGCCATAATAAGATCCGCAGAGCGAAGCTGAACGCAGAAGAGATTGATAAGGAAATGGCTGCAATTGCAAAGACAGGACTGCAGGAAATCCTGATTCTTACAGGAGAGAGCAGAGCGAAATCTGATGTAAAATATATCGGGGAAGCATGTAAGATCGCCAGAAAATATTTCAAAGTAATCGGACTTGAAGTTTATCCTATGAATTCAGATGAGTATGCACATCTCCATGAGTGCGGAGCTGATTATGTAACGGTATTCCAGGAGACTTATAATTCAGATAAGTATGAAACTCTGCATCTTGCAGGTCACAAGCGTATATTTCCTTATCGTCTGAACGCACAGGAACGTGCTTTAAAAGGTGGTATGCGAGGAGTAGGATTTGCTGCACTTTTGGGACTGGATGATTTCCGTAAGGATGCCTTTGCCACCGGGTATCATGCATATCTTCTGCAGAGAAAATATCCTCATGCAGAGATTGCATTTTCATGTCCGAGACTTCGTCCGATCATCAATAATGACCGTATTAATCCCATGGATGTACATGAACCACAGCTGCTTCAGGTGGTCTGCGCCTATCGTCTGTTTATGCCATTTGCAAGCATTACGGTATCTACCAGAGAGTGTGAGCGTGTCCGCGATAACCTGGTTGGAATTGCTGCGACAAAGATTTCAGCAGGAGTCAGCACAGGAATCGGAAGTCATGTGGAGGATATCGAAGATAAAGGAGATGACCAGTTTGAGATTTCAGACGGAAGGTCTGTAGATGAAGTCTATAAGGCACTTTTGGATCATGATCTTCAGCCGGTTATGAATGATTATGTGTACCTCTAAAATGCAGAAAAATCCTTATGAAAATGTAATTGCAGTGACCAACCGCTCCCTGTGTCAGCGTCCCTTTGCAGAACAGATCGAGCGTGTATGCAGCTTTCATCCGAAGGCGGTTATTCTGAGGGAAAAGGATCTGCCGGAGGAAGAATATTCTCGTCTGGCAGAGCAGATACTGGAAATCTGTAAGAGATATCAGGTTCCCTGCATATTACATACCTATGTAAACGTAGCAGAAAAACTGCATCATCCATACATTCATCTGCCAATATTTCTGTTGGAAAAATATGAGGGAAAGCTTGGAGGTTTCCGGCAGATCGGAAGTTCGGTCCACTCCGTAGAAGATGCATTGAAAGCAGAAAGTCTGGGAGCTGATTATCTTACGGCAGGACATATTTATACAACTGACTGTAAAAAAGGACTTCCACCCAGAGGACTGGAATTTCTGGAGAATGTCTGTAAAGCAGTAAAGATTCCTGTATATGCCATAGGAGGGATACATCCGGGAACAGGACAGTTAAATGAGATTATGGAGCATGGTTCAGCCGGTGGATGTATTATGTCAGATATGATGAAGTTATGGTAAAAAAGTATTTTGCGATGAAAATATAGTAAATAAAAAGCCGTATTTCAACAATCAAACATGTTGAAATACGGCTTTTATAAAAGCATCATTCATCAAAAATAGTAACAATTTCACCATCCAGAATACGGTTTGTATTCTTTACGGCACAGAAGTTTCCGCACATACTGCAGGTGTCTTCTTTCTCAGGTTTGGCCTCTGCGCGGTAGCGTCTTGCTTTCTCAGGATCCATGCTGAGTTTGAACATTTCTTCCCAGTCAAGACGTTTTCTCGCTTCGCTCATCTTATAATCCCATTCTGCGGCACCGGGAACTCCTTTGGCAATATCAGCAGCATGAGCAGCAATTTTGGCAGCGATAATTCCCTCTTTTACATCAGCTGCATTTGGCAGACGAAGATGTTCTGCGGGTGTTACATAGCAGAGGAAAGCAGCACCTGAATAAGCAGCGATCGCACCGCCGATTGCGGAAGTAATGTGGTCATATCCGGGAGCAACATCTGTTACAAGCGGTCCAAGTACATAGAAAGGAGCGCCATGGCAAAGAGTTTTCTGGATTTCCATATTAGCTGCGATCTGGTTCAGCGGCATGTGGCCAGGTCCCTCGATCATAACCTGAACATCCTTTTCCCATGCACGTTTGGTAAGCTCACCGAGAGTGATCAGCTCTTCAATCTGTGCAGTATCAGTTGCATCTGCGATACATCCGGGACGACATGCATCTCCCAGACTTAAAGTGATATCATACTCTCTGCAGATATCAAGAATTTCATCAAAATGCTCATAGAACGGGTTCTCTTTTCCTGTCATTTCCATCCATGCGAACATAATAGAACCACCTCTGGAAACAATGTTCATGAGACGTTTATTCTGTTTGAAACGTGCTGCGGTTGCACGATTCATACCGCAGTGGATAGTCATAAAATCCACGCCGTCTTCTGCATGCATACGTACGATATCAATCCACTCTTCAGAAGTAATCTTGCCAAGTGCTTTGTGATAATATACTACTGCGTCGTAGATCGGAACAGTACCGATCATTGCCGGACATTCGGATGTAAGTTTGCGGCGGAAGCTTCTGGTATCTCCGTAGGAGCTGAGATCCATGATGGCTTCTGCACCCATTTCTACTGCTGAATGTACCTTTTCATATTCCATATCAACGTCTTTCCAGTCTCTGGAAACACCTAAATTTACATTGATCTTGGTGGTCAGCTTTGCACCGACACCGCTCGGACTGATGCTCTTGTGATTTTTGTTGCAGGGAATAATTACCTGTCCTTTTGCAATCAGTTCTCTTAATTCTTCCACGTCAAAGTGTTCTTTTTCTGCTACGATTTCCATCTGTGGTGTGATGATTCCCTGACGTGCCGCGTCCATCTGCGTTGTATACTGTGTCATTTTTTCCTCCTTGCCCTGCACTGTGGGCTCTTAATTGCTGCACATAGTAATAGATAAACAGCAATATTAAATGAACTGCGCCTCCTGCATACAGCAGGGACTTGCACCTGCGCATATTCGAGTTTTTAAGTAAACTACTGGTGTGACAGAGAGTGGTGCCCCCGGTCTGTCGTGGCAATATTTTATTGCCTTTCAGGCGTGTGAAATCATTTGCCTGACTATTTGTCCGCAATTAAAACAGGGGGGAGATAATATGATATGTCCGTTCAGAGTAAAAGGAAAACTGCAATATGCCAACAAGCATATTGCAGTGTGGAAGAACTATAACTTTCCCTACGTTGGCATTATCCAAATCAGGTAATGGGTTAAAGCGATACAGCTTACTCTCAGCCTGTTTACACAAGCACCCCTTGTCTCAATTACAATCAGTGTATCACTTAGATATGGGAAAGTCAATATAAAATTTTGGCTACGTTACTGTGAACGGAGTGAACAGTAACGCCGGATTTATGCAATTGCTATGGATAACTATGGTCAGACTAAGGACATATTATAGGCTTTGGAATCAGAATGCCATACTTTGTTTTTCACTTTTTTATTGGCAATTACCTTAATGCCGTACTTGGTATTCTTTTTCATTCCGGTGAGTGTAAAGAAATTGGAAGTTGTTGTTTTTACTTTTTTGAAAGAACTGCTTCCCGGATATTTTATGTAAATACTGTAATTGTCTGCACCGGCAGTTCTGTTCCATTTTACGCTCATGGAGCTGTTTGTGTTGCCTGCTTTCTGAAGAGTGATGACATTGGAAATATATCTGTCCGTAGAGGTTGAACTTACATACCGTTTATTTCCCAGAACCAGGTAAGGGTAAATCTTCACCTGATAAAATGTATTGCCGGATATTGGAATGGTAAAGGAATATCTGGTATTAAAATATTTAGTTATAAGTTTGTGGGCTGCAGAACTCTGGTATACAACCTTATAACCTGTAATGGAGTTTGAAGGGTTTACAGTCTGCATATTGAAGGTATATCTGCCGGTTGATGCATAGGAAGATTTAATCTTTACCTTTGAATAAAGCGTGGTACATCCCACAGTACGGGAAGAAATCGCAATGCCGGATGAATTCAGTGCTGTGATTTTAATAACGTAAGCAGTTCCTGCTTTTAGCTTATTGATCTTAGCTTTGTTGTGGGTATTGCCAATATAGCCGAGAAAACGATAGGAAGAGGAATTTAAAGGGCTGATATTGACAGCATATTTGGAAGCATTGGTAACAGGGTTCCACTGAATAGTTACAGAATTCTCGGAAGCTGCTGTCTGTCTGATCCCGGACTGGGCGGTAAGAGAAGCACCGGCATTCTGTGCATCGGATGATTCAATGGCAGGGATGTCAGAATCGTCACTTTGAGCCAGTTCCACAGATGGTTCAGCGGGTACCAGCTGTGCTGTGGCTGCGAATACAGAGGAAGCGGACGATAATGTGAGAACAGCACTGAGTGCAATACTCACAAAGAACTTTTTGAACTTTTTTGCTTTCATAGTAAAACCTCCTTTTTTGAAGTGCAAAACGAGAGAAAAAAATCGTTTTGCAGATAGTACACCGAAGTGCGTCTGAGCAGATTTAAATAATAAAAAAGCTCCGTTAATGTTTGTTTTATTGTAACATAACGGAGCTGAATTTCTGTAATTTGTCGTTGCGGGTAGTGGTTATTCATCCCATCCGTCATACATACGGATATTGACCTGAATATTTCTTACAATATCTCCCTCCAGCAGATCCAGATCGGATTCATCGGAAATTGCAGGGAGATCCATTTCATCTTCCATTACTTCTGCATAAATCCAGTTATAAGCAGCCTCGTTTGCATTATCGATCGCATCGTCGAGAGTGTCGCCTTCAGCTTCACAACAGGCAAGATCCGGAAAAAATGCTTTATATCTGCCTTCTTCATTTTTGCGGAAAACCGCAGGATATATAAATTTCATTGGTAAGAACCCCTTTCTGCTTTACGTTTATACTTAGAATAGTATATAATACATTCATATATTCATCAAGAAAAAAAAGAGTTATTAGTAACGTTACTGAGAACGGAGTGAACAGTAACGAACGGAGTGAACAGTAACATTGGTAACAGAAGGATAAGGGGTTATATAGTATGCTGACAATAGAAATGGATAATTTTGACCTGGGGCAGATCTGCAGATCCGGGCAGTGCTTTCGGATGGATCAGATCGGTGATGACCGTTACCGGGTGATTGCGGGAGATAAATATCTGGAACTGACTCAGGAGAGAGGAATTGTCAATTTCTTTTGTCCGGAAGAAGATTTCATTTTCTTCTGGATCCGGTATTTTGATCTGGATTGTGATTACAGTGAATATATAAACATGATCAATCCAAGGGATAAATATCTGACAGCAGCAGGAAAGATGGGAAGCGGAATCCGCATTCTGCAGCAGGATCTGTGGGAGATGATTATTTCATTCCTGATCTCTCAACAGAATAATATTACAAGAATAAAGAAGTGTATTGAAAATATCAGCCGGGAATTTGGAGTAAGAAAGACAAGCAGCACAGGTGCAGAATATTATGCGTTTCCGACTGCAGAGGCACTGGCTTTGGCAACGGAAGAACAGCTTCGGGAGTGCAATCTGGGATACAGAGCAAAATATGTGCTAGACACAGCCAGAAAAGTCTGTTTCGGAGATATTTCACTTAACAGTCTGCATGATATGACTTATAAAGCTGCACGAAAAGAACTGCTGGGACTGTATGGAGTTGGTGAGAAAGTAGCTGACTGTATCTGTCTTTTCGGATTGCATCAGCTGGATGCATTTCCTGTAGATACTCACATCCGCCAGGCATTGGATGCCCATTATAAACGGGGATTTCCAAACAGACGTTATAAGGGCTGCCGGGGCGTGATGCAGCAGTATATATTTTATTATGAACTGATGAAGTAACAATTCAGCAGATAACGATGGAATAGTTATTTGATGAAGGTCAGAAAACAAAGAGGAGAAATGTTATTATGGAAATCGGAGCAATGTTAGACGAATTAAGAGAAAAAGCACTGAAAGACCGTAACATCTGGCAGGAACTGATGGACACCAGAAAGGCAGAACAGCCGCTTGTCGCTTTCTGCGCGAAGTGTCGGGAACTGGGATATCAGATTTATGAGATGGATCTGATCACAGCCGGAGAAGAATTTTATGCTACCATGCGAAGAAGTACCAACGGTGGAGGTGAAAACTCTCCGAAGCTTGCAGGGGAAGACGATTTCTATGAACTTTTCTTCGCAAGCCTTGAGGAGCGCATTTAGGCAAATAAGAAAGTCCTCATCTGCTGAGCTAGAGCATTTTTCAAACACGCTCTGGTTAAAGGAACACAGAGATGGGGATTTTCTTTGGGATAATGTGTATAATGGTATGGATTATTTTGGTTATATGTGTATAAAATAATTATTCCCGGCTGTCTACACCATTTTTTTCACAGATATCATTCAGACAGCACCTGTCACAGTAAGGTTTGGTGCGTGCTGTACAGACATCGCGGCCATGATTGACCAGGCGGTGACAGAGATCATTGCCTTCTTCGGGCGGAATGATCTTCCATAAAGCCATTTCTACTTTCTTAGGTTCTTTCATATTATCGACCAGACCGATGCGGTTGGAGAGACGGATGCAATGGGTATCTGTCACGATCGCCGGTTTGCCGAATACATCTCCCATAATCAGATTGGCACTCTTTCTTCCAACTCCGGGAAGCTTCAGCAGAGCATCAAAATCCCCGGGAACATTGTCATGATACTGTTCGTGGAGGATTTTCATGCAGGCACTGATATCTCTTGCTTTACTCTTACCCAGACCACAGGGACGTACGATTGCTTCGATATCTGCAACATCTGCATTTGCAAGAGCTTCTACAGTAGGGAACTTTGCATACAGATCCTGTACAACTACATTTACTCTTGCATCTGTACATTGTGCAGCCAGACGCACACTTACCAGTAATTTCCATGCATTATCATAATCCAGAGTGCAGTCCGCATCCGGATATTCCTTTTTTAACCGTTCAATGACCTCAAGGGCCAGTTCCTGTTTTGTCATAAGTGTTCTATCTCCATTCTGCTAATATTTTATGTTTGTCTTTCCTCTTATTTCGGATGAGTTACCGTTTACTCCGTTCTCAGTAACCATATGATACTATAATAACACAAACAACACCCTCTTGCATTTCCAATTTCCCTATATTAAAATAAAACTAACCATTGTAAACAAGAGGGAAAAGAATGAAGGTACGAATGTATAATGTAGGTTTCGGAGACTGCTTCTGTCTCCGGGACAGAAAGAAGAGTCTGCTGGTAGATTTCGGAACAAATAACAGCAGGATAGAGGGGCGCCCCAGAAGAGAAATATTTGATGTGATCATCTCAGATCTGTCTACGATCAAGAGTAAAAATCTGCTCCTGACACATTTTCATATGGATCATCTGTCAGGGCTTCTTTATATGATGAAGAAAAAAGATATTTCTGTTGACTTTGGGAAAATTTATCTTCCCGATGTTTTTTCAAAAAAAGAAATGAGCAGAACACTGGTGCTGCTGCTTCTGGCAGATTTGTTAAAAGAATCCGGATTGCCAAGCCGTCAGGTCAGCCTGTTTGCACTGGTGGATGCACTTCTGGAGAATAAACAGAACGTGGAACTGTTAAGCAGGGGAAAACTGTTTGAAAACAAATATCAGGCACTCTGGCCGGATACAGATGTAATCCGGAAGGAGACGGACGAAGTCTATAACAGAATCTGTGAAGACGGGAAATTTAAAGAAGTAATGGATGTCCTGCTTGAATTTGCAGAGAAACTGAGACTGATCGTATGGTCTATGACTGCTGAAGGCAATAAACTGGCGGAAACTGTGGAAAAAGAAACAGATTTAACAGCATCTGAGCTGACAGAACAGCCGGAGGTCCGTCAGAAAATTATCCGGGCATATGTGTATGAGCGTGAATTTCGCAGGATCAAAGCACTTCCTGATTTTAAGAAACTGCTGGCATGGCTGAATGAGAATCAGATAAATCTGCGGCAGTTCAAGCATAAGATCAGTATTGTGTTCCAGAATGCCAGAGACGGAGAATTAAATCTTTTGTTTACCGGGGATGCACAGCCTGAGCATCTGAAAATGATCGCAGAGAACTATGATGGAAAATTGCCATTATACGAACATTACTGGTGTATCAAGGTGCCCCATCATGGAACACAGGGACATTATTTTGATTTCTCTCAGTATGAACCTGAAAATATGCTGATCTCTAATGGAATCCATTTTGCCAACAGCAAGAAAGAGTCAAAAGAACTCCGTACTTCACCGCTCTATGGAGGCTTGTTTTATATCCCGGATACTCATATGTACTGTTCAAATTGTGACTGCTGCGACAGTTATGAGAACGGATGTTCCTGTAAGGAGGCGGATGTTATCTCTCCTGCTTATTACAAGGATATATAAAGCGGTATATTTTGCTCGGATTTGGTTGCCGTAGTTATAGTCTGATTTGAATTAATACAGTGGGAGATTTTTATGATTTTATGATCTGATAAACATAAAACAGCAGACATCTGTATATTCCATCGAATATACAATGCCTGCTGTTGAATTTTTTACAGAATTTATATGATCACAAATTTTATTGGATTATTTTGCCGGTGTCAGGTGCCAGATATCGTTGTTGTACTGTTCGATAGTTCTGTCAGAAGAGAAGAATCCGGCTTTTGCAATATTAACCAGCATCTTCTTTGCCCATGTTTTTCTGTCTGCGTAATCAGCCAGTGCCTGATCTTTCTTCTCAACATAATCGTTGAAGTCAAGCAGTGTCATAAACCAGTCTTTGCTTACCAGTTCGTGGTGCAGTCTTTCGAGATTTTCTTTGTGGCCAAGTGCCAGCATTTTTTCACTTACAATGAAGTCAACACATTCCTTGATGCGTTTGTCATTTTCATAAATATCTCTGGAGCAGTAGTCAGCTTTCTCGTAATGTTCGATAACTTTCTCACTGGATTCACCGAAAATATAGATGTTATCTTCACCAACCAGTTCGCTGATCTCAACATTAGCGCCATCCATAGTTCCCAGAGTAACGGCACCGTTCAGCATGAACTTCATGTTACCTGTACCACTTGCTTCTTTGGAAGCCAGGGAGATCTGCTCAGAAATATCGCATGCAGGGAATAATTTTTCGGCTGCGGATACATTGTAGTTTTCAACCATAACGAGCTTCATGTATGGTGCAACTTCCGGATCATCTTTGATGAGATCCTGGAGTGTGAGCAGAAGATGAATGATATCCTTTGCGATCACATAAGCAGGAGCTGCTTTTGCACCAAAGATAAAGGTTACAGGCTGAGATGGTTTTTTGCCACCCTTGATCTCCAGATATTTGCTGATGATGTACAGAGCATTTAACTGCTGGCGTTTGTACTCATGGAGACGTTTGATCTGGATATCATAGATGCTGTTCTCATTAATTTCAACACCTGTGTTAGAGAGGATAAATTCTTTACAGGTTTTCTTAGCTTCTGTTTTGATCTCAAGAAGCTTGTTCAGAACTGCCTCATCATCCTTATATTTCAGGAGATTTTCCAGAGCAGTTGCATTTGTTTTAAACTCATCACCGATCAGAGAGGTAATATAGTCTGTCAGCGGATGATTGCAGTGCATTAACCAGCGGCGGAATGTGATACCGTTAGTTTTGTTGTTGAATTTCTCTGGATAAATATCATAGAAAGCTTTCAGCTCGCTTGTTTTCAGGATTTCTGTATGCAGGGCAGCAACACCGTTGATGGAGAATCCATAGTGGATATCCATATGTGCCATGTGAACCAGGTTGTTCTTGTCGATGATGGCTACATTTTCCTGAGGATATTTTGCTTTGATTTTCTCATCCAGCTTTTTGATGATTGGTACAAGGTGAGGAACTACATCAAGAAGGTAGTCCATTGGCCATTTTTCCAGAGCCTCTGCAAGGATAGTATGGTTTGTGTAAGCGCATACTTTGGATACAATCTCAGCAGCCTCATCAAAGTCAATTCCACGCTCTGTCAGGAGACGGATCAGTTCAGGAATGACCATACTTGGGTGAGTATCGTTGATCTGGATCACTGCGTAGTCTGCAAGGTCATGCAGGTTGCAGCCTTTCTTTGTTGCTTCGTCCAGGATGAACTGAGCGGCATTGGATACCATGAAATACTGCTGGAAGATACGGAGTTTACGTCCGTCATCATCGCTGTCATCCGGATACAGGAACAGTGTCAGGTTGTGAAGGATGTCCTTTTTGTTAAAGGAAATTCCATCGTGAACCATGGATTCATCTGCCAGATCAATGTCAAATAAGTGCAGATGAATGGATTTGTTATTGTAGCCTGCAACATCGATATCGTACAGGGAAGATTTCAGTGAAAATCCTCGGAACGGTACAGTATAGGAAACACCTGCAGGTGTGAGCCAGCTGTGTTCTTCAATCCATGGGTTTGGAGTTTCTTTCTGAAGTCTGTTCTCAAAGAGCTGTTTGAAAAGACCCAGATGATAATTCAGACCAATACCTTCGCCCGGAAGACCGAGAGTTGCGATGGAATCCAGGAAGCATGCTGCCAGACGTCCAAGACCACCGTTTCCAAGAGATGGTTCCGGTTCAACTTCTTCGATGTCAGCGATGGCTTTTCCATTCTCTTTTAAGAATGCAGCAACATCATCATAGATTCCCAGATTGATCAGGTTGTTGGATAATAATTTACCGATCAGGAATTCTGCGGAAATGTAAT
>OGXI01003265.1_pt1 | contig 11151 bp, 19 predicted proteins | sample 1576221 | NCBI WGS metagenome assembly OGXI01 (sample SAMEA3541523, study PRJEB24748) | human gut metagenome | biome: human gut; feature: human-associated habitat; material: faeces | place: China | collected 2012
CCATATTTTTAAGTGGGATATTATATAACGCTTTTATTTCATTGCAACCCATTGATTTAGCTTCTTTAAGAACTGCACTGTAATCATCTGCTAACTGTTTGATAAGTTTGTCTTTTTCTTCCATACTCTCTCCTATTCCGCTTCTGATTGAAGCCATTCAATAATCTTCGGCACGCAAATATCTTCTGTACCATTGCAACCGTCGCAGTCATCGCCGCACACAACACAATCTGCGCAATGTTCAGACACATCGTAAATGTATTTTGCCAATTCTTCATCCGACATATTCCTTATTCTGTCGGCATTGGTGTGCTTATCGCTCATTTTCTCCACCTCTCAATTCTTCCAACTTCTTAAATTAAGTCCGCCACACCTAATACAATAAAACTTTTTATATCCTCTGGCATATTTACACAAATAACCACAATGTCCGCAATATTCTTTTCCGTTACTAACTGATATTTTTTTAGGTTCTGACACATTTTTCCTCTCGAACAACTCTCCGTGTTTGCATTCTATACAATAATCATAGTCTTCTTTATACTTGCAAATATTACAATCAATCATTGTTACCTCGCAATCCTTTCAGTTTTGCTTCTGCTTTGGATTTTGTGAGAAATACTGTTTTGCCAAATTCCATTACATCAATTTGACCAGATAAAGTCCTGTCATCCGATTCATAATCGCAAAACAGTATAGTTTCTCTATTTTTAAAACAATCCAAATGGAAGTCCTTAACTGTAAACTTGTCTACATCTTTTCCAAATCCTGCAAAATCAAGAAAAATTTTATCTCCCACCTTGCAAGGCAACTTAATAAGCATGCCCTGTTCCTCTAAGTCTTCATATTCTTTTAGCTTCTCCCTTAACTCAGCCATAGCCCATAAGTTACGATAGAATACAGCTAATAATCCTATCTGACTATCTATTTCAACTGACAGCATTTCAGCCATATATTCGTCAAAGCTTTCATCTGACATATAAGATAAATCCTCATCACACATATCATTAATAAGATTTCTTGCAAGCTCTCTACAGTCAATATCCAAATTATAATCTCTGTATCTTGCAGTATTATTTTCATCTACATAACAACTATTATGTGCCAATTCAATCATTGGCATAGAATCCGCCGGTTTATTACTTGTTAATCTCTCCATTCCTGCTCCTTTCTACCACACTGGGTAATAATTTCCTTTATCGTCCACAATCCAATATCCAGTGCTCCAAGTATTAGTTAGTGGGTCATAGACTTTTCTGCCTTTAATCATCTTCTAGTTTCCTTTCAGATTTTGATTTTCAAGCTCCATAAGTACCGTAGGAAAAAATGTTGCAAACGTTTCATCCACAATTTCATTAATGCTGAACGTGTCATTGTTATATGCACATTCAACCTCTGCATTAGGATTGTATCGGCTTAATTCTTCGATTAATTCTTTGACTTTCATACTTGTTTACTCCTTTCTAAAACGGGCATTCATTCGGATTTTTTAGAATCCATTCTTTATTGACTTCTGCAACACTCACATTTGCCCCATAAGCAACCTTTTTCATCTTCTCGATAAAACTATCTCTATCAGAATTTTCACCTGATAGATGGCACATTATGACGTTCTGCAAGCCGTCTGAATGATTTGCCTTAACAAAATCGCAAGCCGTGTCAATAGATAAGTGACCTCTGAAAACGTGATTAGCTTTGCCTGTGTTATCCCTGTCGATTAAATCCTTGTCATAATTCACACCGAGCAAAATGTGATTTATGCCCTTAAACTTCCACTTAATCAATTCTGTGTCAGTGATGTAAAGCGTTTTCCCCATTTCCGGGTGAGTGATTAAAAAGCCGAAGCAAGGACATTCACTACCGTCAGCGTTTGTGTGTGTCCACCTGCCGTCTATCGTTGTTAGGTCAAAGGGTTTTATTGTAAATTCGCCCATATTCATTGATTTACAGCTATCGCCTAAATATGGGGCAAGTATCGGCATTCCCATTGACTTAAAATCGTTTAATGACCTTGAATGGTCGTCAATAATGCTCGTGTGAAATAAGGCAACCTACTATATTTTTTATATTCCAATCGCACATCTTTTTTATGTCTTTAATCCCCATTCCTAAATCAAGAATAAGTGTTTCGTTTTGCGACATAAGAGCGTAAGAATTTCCTTTACTTCCAGTTCCACAACATTTCAATTTGAGCATTACATCACCTCACTTCCTTTAATACTTAATATTCATATTTCCGTGTTCATTTACCCAGTCAATAGCTTCTGCGTATGTCACACCATTGTTTTTCAAGATGTAAAGCAGATTATGGAATTTAGGGTGCGTTTCTTTCAGTTTTAAAAATCTGCTTTCTTTCTCTAAGTGACATCCAAATCCACATAGGACACAACCTGTTCTTTGACAACCTGTGGTTTTCAGCAATGGTCTTTCATTGTCAAAAATCCCAAAATCGGCAAATGACATCTGATTGTCACATTGCCCCATAGCTTCATAATCTGTAACTACTTCGCCATAAACGGAACATATTGGCAGATTGTTTTCTTTGATGTATAAAAGCACATCTTGTTCCGTCCAAAAGCTCATAGGATTGCTATGCGGTCTTGTTACATTAAAAGCATTACAGCCGTCCTGTAGCCATTTTTGTGTACGCATAACACTTTCGCTTGCCATAGTCGCTATAATAGGCTTTCTGCCTGTTTCTTTTTCATAGTCGTGTGCAGGCTTTTTCTTCATAATGTCGCAACATAAGTCACTTATCTCAAATGGTGCGTCAAGAAAGAATTTATATTTTTCTTGATTAAACTGACTGTAATTGCCTTTGCTATCCGTCAATTCTCCATTTAATCTGCGTAACCTGTATTCTGAACCGCTAGGGATAACTCCCATCTGCAAACTCTTGTACTTTTCGTTCTGCTTGTTTATTCTCCTGTCTATTCCTAACAGGTCTGCCATATAGCAAGCATATGGAATTGTCTGTCTGTCTGTCTGTCTGTCTGTCTGTCTGTCTGTCTGTTAAGATTGTGTTGTTAGATTTTTGGCTGTCAAGATATTTAACATATTTTCTTGCACCACTTACACAGTTTGATACTTCCTTGCTAATCATTGGGAATCCATACTTTTCACAAACTTCCGTGAATGAAATCTTAGGTTTCAAAATCACAAGGTTATCAAAAGTCTGTGCAAACTCCTTTAACTCTGGATACTGTGTCGGCACATCTACGAACACAAAAGGGATATTTTTATATCCACAAACTTCTCTGATTATGTGTCCTAAAACTGTGCTGTCCTTGCCGGCACTAAATGACAGATACACTCCATCTTCATCAAATTCATCAACCCAATTCCTTATTCTCTCTGCCGTCATTAAAACCTTTACATTCAGCGGTAATGCCTGCCATTGATATAATTCCTGCATTGTGTGTTTTGCTTTTGCCATACTCACACCTCGATTTCATCATCCTGTGGGAATTGAAAAGCATTCATATCGCAATAGGCGTTATAATGTTTTATCATTTCATCGGTAGCAAATACCTTTTCCATATATTCAGCAGTACCGCTTGCAAGAACTTTCATTACTTCTAATTTCCCATATTTTTCTCTCAACATTTCCATAGCCTTAATTGCCTTTGCTTCGGTGGAATAAGTTGCGATAAGGCTGTTAATAAACACTTCTAGCGGTTCTGCGGCATTTTTAACCGCAACAATTCCATAATTTCCACCACTATTTAATATTGAAAAAGCAAAATCTTCATAAGGAATATCTGTTTTCCCAGTCTGTGATATTACTCTCATACTCAATCTCCTATTCTGCCTGCATAAATGGCGGTAATGTGCTATCTTCTGCCTGTTCTTCGGTTACTTTTGTTGCTGTGGCGTCAACTACATCTGCCTTATCTTCTATAAACTCGACAGTATTAGCATTTTCGGCAATTTCAGCCTGTGCAACTTGATATACCTCGTCCATTTCAACCTGTGCCTGTCTTGCCATTGGGTCATAGTTCTTAGGGTATTTTCTTGTCGCATTGTTACACATTTTTCTCTGTATCATGCTCTCCGGAGTATCAAGCCAAGCCCCGCTTATAAAAGGTCTAGCAAGCTCACATTCGAGCATTTCATCTACTGTCTTGCACGCTCTTAAGGCATTAAGTATCTCGTCTTTCTTAGCCTTAATTTCGGCTTTCTGCTTTGGTGTGGCTTTGTATCTGTCCTCACATACTCCAAAAGTGCTATTCATCATATTCTGCTTAACATGTGCTAACAGATTAACCTTAACGCTATCTCTGTCAGCAGAAAGATATGTTACTGTTCCGTCTAACAGCTTAATAGGATATACAACTCTTACCGCTTTATCAGATAATCCGTTTTCTTCCCACTCTGGCTCTGTAACTGTAAGTCCTTTATGCTTAGGCGGTATGTACTTGTCACCCTCTTTAATTACCCAATATGGATATACTTGTTTAACATCTTTTCCATAGTTTGCGAGCAAAGAGTCATAACCTGTACCCTCAATTCCCATTTCAATCTGTTTCTGCCATATATCCTTGTTTGTCTGCGGGTCAGTTCCCACCTTTACATTTCTTAACTGAAAATAGCACTCTCTTGGATATGCACTAGCATTTAACTTAAGACTTGCACAACGCTTAACAATGCCTCTTAAATTACTTGTATCAAGGTTTCCCATGTTAATCTTAGGGTCACTCTTAACAAGATTAAATATGCTTGTCATAGCTTCCATAGCGCACTCTTTTGCGTAATCGTCCATATCCATTCCAACAGCCTTATAATCATTGATAATAAGTCCTGTCATTGTGTTGCTCCACTCACTTAACGAGGTGGTAAACGCTTTCTTTTCTGCAACTGTTGTATTCTCTGCCATTATCTCTATTCCTCTCTTTCTAATAATTCTTTTACATATAAATCCATTGAACGGCACAACTTTATGCAATTTCCATGCAACGCATGATTCTTCCACGCATTGTATCTTTCATAAAACTTCTTCTCTGTCATTCTTCCTGTTTTAACCAACTCACACCACTTACGCAGTCGCTTTCGGATTCTGCGCTTATTAGTACTGGTTAATTTTCTTATGTATTTCCCATTTTTTGTGACATAATGATAAAATCCTGTAAATAAAACTCCGTTTTTAAATGGCATAATTTGTGTTTTACCATTCAGCGATAATCCAAGGCTTGTAACAAATCGCTGGATACACTCAAGACACCAGTTAAGATAGTCTTTGCTCTGTGCTATCAAATAAAAATCGTCCATATATCTGCCATATAGCTGTACTCCTAATTCACCTGTCACAAAATGGTCTAACCCATTTAACATCAGTAATGCATATACCTGTGCCACTTGATTGCCAAGCGGAAGCCCCAAACCGTCAGTACTGTCAATGTATAGATGATTCAGCCACACTGTATACTCATCATTAAAATAGTAATCAACTATGTCTTTCAGAATTTCATGGTCTATTTGATAGAAAAATTTCTTTATATCGCATTTTAAAATCCAGCCATCTATCCCATTTTGGTTATAAAATCTAAGCATTTGTTCTTTCAAGCAATCCATTCCAAAATGTGTACCTTTTCCTGCCTGTCCCGCATAATTCGTTCTGATAAATTCATCAGATAACTGTGGGTGTAACACGTTGTCACATAAGCAATGCTGTACTACTTTATCTTTAAAAGAACACGATTTAATCACTCTCTCTTTTGGCTCATATACTTTAAACTCATTGTAAGAACTCATCTTGTATGTCTGATTTTCAAGTTGTTCTTTTAACATATGTAGTCCCTCAAGGTTCATCGCTTGAAACTTAGCACTGCTGCCATTAAATTTTTTACCTGCTTTAGCCTTTCTGTAAGCCTTATACAGATTTTCATAATCACAAATAATTTTTTTATCCATAGTAATAACTCCTTTGTATTTATCTTTTTAAGAAAGGTCACGCACTTTTTTGTATCTATTACTGATTTCGGCTTATTGCCTACTCTTACTGTCTGTGTGATACAGAATGGACGAACACCGTTGTTGTTGTTACAATTGTTGTTGTTGATGTTGCCGGACGGCGAAACAACGGTTTAAACAGTGCGTAACCCATGTTTTAAATTATCTTTCCCTGTCCTTTGTTCTCCACGCAATCGACATATGCTTTATGTCAGACACCATCTTTGACCAATACTCCATGCTTTTTACATTGATAATATTCAATTTCATTGATAACTCAATGTAAAATAGCAATTCATCACAATGAGTAATTGCTTTTGTTTGTAGTTCCGACCTCTCTTTGCGATATAGCCTTAAATCAGTCCTGTTTGCTTCATACAAATATTCGTAAATTTCCAATGCTTTATTCTGCATTTTATCAACTAATGAAAATCTATACTTTTTCGGATACCGGTTGCAATTTGAAGTTATACGCAATGTATGCTCTGCCAACTCTTTTGCCTTGAGAATGGCTTTTAAATCCGTTTCAGCCATTTAGTAATCCTCTGATTCAAAGATTGCAGATGAAAAGATACAAGCCGGACGAACACCGATGCCGTTGCCACAAAAGTCGAAGTTGATGAGGCCGGACGGCGAAACAACGGCCGTTTCCACTTCATAGCTGTTAGATTCTGTCGACCATGGGGTGCAAGTCCACCACCAGTAACCGGCGTTTGGAATCAACTTTCTGTATTTTCGATATTCATCTACTGTCAATAACGAAACCATATCCTCACACTCACCGTATTCAGTCTGACCATCAAGCGATAGCAAGTTTCGATTAAACGGAATAATATTTTCTTTACCGATTTCTCCCGCAATTTTTTCTAAAAACACATTATCAAGATACTCTCTCAAGCCGCTGTCGCTCCAATTATTTGTTTTGTTAGCAAATGACATTGAATCTTCCAGCTTATCAGCAAGACACATATATCCTTTATCTGTAATATCAAGGATTGTCCATGTAAGCCCCGCAAGCCCGAATGTATCTCCTACACTTAACCCGGTAGGAATCTTTCTTGTCTTTTCAACTGCTTTTAAAACAGCAACTTCATTTCTTAATTCATTAATCTGCTCCTGCAAACTTTTCATTGTCAATGTCATAATCATTCTCCTTTTGATACAAAGATATTAGATTTTAAGATACAAAAAGGGCGAACACCGCAGTCGTAGCTACAGATGCAGCTGCGGTAGTTGATGATATTGCCGGACGGCGAAACAACGGCAATTGTACGCTTCCAACCTCTATCAGCAGTAGACCAAGGTGTACAAGTCCACCACCAATCATCTAACTCCTTATTGACAATCAAATCATTGTATTGTCTCGCCTCATTAAATGTGATAGGCCTTACCTTGCAAGTGCAAGGCTCAAACTCATGCTGCACATCAATCGAAGTTAAATCAACAATATGCTCAACAAGATTATCTGCTCCTAACTCAGCTTCAATAATAGGCTGTATATCGCTCTCGATAACTTTCTTGAGATTTGACTTGCTGTAATCTCTTGTATTGCTGTCAAAAACAATACCCTTTGCCATAAAGCTTTTAGATATTACATTTGTCGTGCCACTGCAACCGTTTTGCTCAAGAACGATAAAATCATGTTCTCCGATTTTAAACGTTTCTCCCGGCTGTAATTCTGATAACTGCACCTTATTAGTCTTTTTTGCTTCTTCTAACTTTCTCACAAGTTCTCTAGCAAGTTCCAATTCTCTACTCATTTAATTTTCCTCACTTCCATTTAAAATTTCTAATTTATCACTGTCATTAACAACCAACATAATCAACTGGCTGTTAATCATATTTGCAACTTTCCTTTGATTATCAGACGATAAGCTTTCGCTGTCGTCTAAGAAAATTGGCACTGACAAGTTACTGATTTTTTGAATACTATTACAAATATCAAGTTTGCCCAGTATTCTGTTACCTTTGTTTGACATAGTGGTAAGAATTGACTTACCATCTACTGTCGGTATGCAACAGCTCTTGTAATTGCCATTCTTGGCATATTCAAACAACTGCCACTTAACTAACCCAAAATGGCTGCTTACTGCTTCTGTCAAAGCTTCATTCTTCGCTTTGTCTAATTCATCAAGTAAATCAAGGATTTTCTCCGCATTAGCCTTATTCTGTTCAGAATCAATCCTTGTCTGCTTTAATTCCTCAAGTCGCTGTTCGTCTGCTGCCGTATCAGACTTTGCAATCCGGCTTTCACATTCTGCTAACTGCTGCCTTAAAGCTGTTTCCTGTGCTTTTAATTCTGCCTTGACTGCTGAAATATCATTAGCCTTGTGCATAGCCTGTTCTTTTTCAGCAATCTGCTTTTCAAGTGCCTTGTATTCCTCTGAACCTGTAATATCAATTTCCTGTGGCAGTTCCGATAACTGCTTTTCAAGGCCTGCAATAGCTGTATTCAGCATTTCAAGGCTTTCTTTATGCTGTGGCAACTCTTTCTGTAAATCTTCAAGAATTTTCTTATTTTCATCAAGTTTGCCCTTAATAAGGTTGCCATTGTTCGTGATAGTCTTTAATTCATCTGCCTTGTTGCTATCAAAATCAGCTCTTAACTGTTCTTTCTTATCCTCTGGGTATTCCTGTTTGCAATAAGGGCAAATAAGGCTGTTTTCGTCAAATTTGCGTTCATTTTCTGCTTTCCATTTATCCCTTATATCCTGCAAATTCTTATTTATGCTATTGATGGCATTCTGCTGATACTCAATGTTCTTTTCTGTATCAGTAATAGTCTTTTCTGTCTGCCTAATAAGAAACTGCTTATCAGAAATCCTGTTCTCAATATCTCGCCTAGCTTTAACATTATTCTCATTGGCTTTACGGCTCATATCACTAAGTTCAAACTTGAAGTTAAGAATATCAGAACTAGCCTTGTCATATTCAGACATCAGTTTGTCATTGTCGGTCTGCTTTGCCACACAATCAGCAATCTGTTCTTTAAGGCTATGCTTCTGCAATTCAATGTCAGAAACATCAATAGCCTGTTTAAGCTGGATATCTCTTTCCTTTTCTTTAATCTGTCCGTCTAATACGGGCAAATCTTTTGTGATTTTAGCCTTTGTAGCCTTATTCATAGCTGATAATTCCTCTGCTGTATATTTGCTTAACAGTGGAACTAACTCGGCTAATTCGGTCTGCTGGCGTGCTACATCAATATCAGAAACGTCCTCTACTAAATTGAATAAATATTCTCTCATGTCTGCCGGTTTCTGATTAAGAAATGCGTTCACATTACTGCACATCTTAAATACATTCATATCAACATCAAGATACGCGTTAAAATCCTTTAATGTCTTAGGCACATCGTTGATGAAATACTTGTTATCGTCCTTATAACTGCTGCCATCCTTACTGTAGGTACGCTTCTGCACTTTTTTCATAGTTATTTCTTTTCCGTCAACATCAAGTGTAAGTTCAACTGACACGTCCATATCATCAACCGATACTCCGTCAACCTCTCTTCTGACAACCGGATTATCCTTTAACTCATAATCGCAGTTAAACATGCACCAGTTGTATGCCGTAGCAATACTGGATTTTCCTTTTCCATTCATTGCTAAAATTTTTGTTAAATCAAAGAAGTTAAATTCTTCATGTGCATAACACATGAAATTTTCTACGATAATTTTTAACAACTTAATCATCCCATTCCACCTTATCCCTTTCTTTTTCAATTCTTTGGGCTTCAAACTCATTTCCCAAAATTCTGTACATGTCCACCAGTGATATGTACTTGTCCGCTTTTGTTTTGCTCAAAAGCACTTGAACTCTTGTTTCTGTGTCTAAAAGTGCTTCATACCGCTTCCGCGAAATCTTAATCTTCGCCATTTTCGTAATCCCCCTCCTGTAAATTATTGATTGACAATTCGTAGGCTGTCTTGATTTCTTCTGTGCCGTCTTCATACCTTTTCAAATATTCACGGCTTTGTAATCTGCCGGTACAAGAGATTTTTTCACCCACATTCATAAGCCCTGCCTTAACAGCTTTTCTTCCCCATGCAACGCAAGGAATGTAATCTGATTTTCCGTACTTCCGGTTACTTGCTACCAGTAAGTCAGTAATCTTTCTATTCAGCGGCGTTTCACGGAAAATTGGTTCACGACAGATATATCCGTCCAGTTCCGCAAAATTTCCGTCTTTTCCCGGATATTCTGTAACGTCTTTTGCAAAAACAAAGATGTGACAGTGACCGTCATAGTTCATTGTTCGGATTTCTCCGAAAATTTTAACCTGTTCATCTTCCTTAATATTTTTAAGGAAAATTTCTGAAAATGTAACGTTGAGTATGTCCGGAACGCCACTCGTCCTCACGCTTGTAATTTGTGTTAAATAGAATTTCTCACCATGGCTTTCATGTGATAAAACTGGTTCTTTTGTGATTTTCCCGCTGATTTCGATTTTGTTCATTTCTTTGTCCTCTTTTCTTTTAATTATTAAAATCTTCTTTTACGACATCAATTTTGACAAGTCTTTCCCACTTAACAAAATTAAACACTGCCTTAGCTTCCGTTCCGTCTTCCTGTGGTACAAGCACTCTGTTATTAAGTGCTACAATTACTGGTTTGTCGCCTGCAACTCTTAAAAACTGTGCCTGCAATCCGATTGGCGCGACAATGGCGATAATGTCGCAGTCGTTGATTTCTTCCTGCAACTCAAATGCCGATTCGATAGACCGGTCAATCTGCACAATTTCAACGTTCCCCAGTGCGGCTAACTGTGGCTCTGTCATTTTGTGTCGAGAAACCCACAGAACCTTTTTAGGCTTCGGATTTTCTTCAAATCTTACAACCTTGCCGTCATTCAAAATGACTGACTGATTTTTCATTTCCTGCATTTCTACGCAATCCTGTACTGTTACCTTTTCTTTGTTCATCTTTTTCTCCCTTTATTAGTCTTTGTGAATTTGTCAATCGTTTTCCGGCTTCCGGTTTCCTTATTAATAAGTTTTAAATAAAACTCTGTTTCTTCAACCAAAAGCCAATGTTCCGCATTTAAGTGGTGTGCAGAACACGTTTCTTTCTGTTGCCTTGTAAGTTTCTTTGGCTGTTTCATTTTTTATCCTTTCCGTTACTCCATGAGTAAACCAAAGCAAGCCCAATTTCAACGAGGATTGTAAAAACTACTCCTGCCGCAAATGGATTAATATACAT
>OGXI01003270.1_pt1 | contig 11140 bp, 13 predicted proteins | sample 1576221 | NCBI WGS metagenome assembly OGXI01 (sample SAMEA3541523, study PRJEB24748) | human gut metagenome | biome: human gut; feature: human-associated habitat; material: faeces | place: China | collected 2012
GGCTGGGTATTCAAGCCGGCAGACAGTACGTATTACGCGGAACTTACCGGAACAGCAGCCATCACAGTAGCCAAGGCAACTCCGATAGTTGTAACAGTACCAACCGTTGCAGAGCGTGGATACAATCCGGATGCTGCGCTTACCGGTTCAGATATAACAGGCGGAAGTGTGACAGGGGCAGATGGCAATTCACTTGCCGGAACATGGAGCTTTACAGGAACGAACATCATTCCGACTGTAAACAACAAAGGCTATCAGGCAGTATTTACACCTGATGACACAAACAACTACAATACAGTAACTAGAACAATAACAGTTACGGTCAATAAGGCAGCGAAAGCTCCAAACATGCCGGAAGCTGCAATGACACCGGCACACAGCACAAAGAAGGTTGGCAATATTACACTTCAGGAAGGATGGAGCTGGCAGGAGGCAGATAAGGACACGGTGCTTGCAGATGGTGTGGCTGTGACGGCGACTGCGGTTTATATAGGAGCTGACAAGGGAAATTATGAGACAGAAAGTGTAAGCATTACGATTACAAGAAGAGAATGTGATGTACGCGCAGCCCAGCAGGCGATGATGGAGACGTTCCGGACATACTGCTTTATGGATACCTACGGACGGCTGAATGTGCTGAGCTCGACCCAGATCGTTTACCATGCGCGCCGCATTCTGTCCAATGCACTCGGCATTCCGAAATCGAAGATCCGTGTTTCCAAGCCGAGAATCGGCGGCGGATTCGGAGCGAAGCAGACGGTGGTTGCCGAAATTTTCCCGGCGTTTGTAACCTGGAAAACCGGAAAACCGTCGAAAATGATCTTTACGAGAGAAGAGTCCCAGACAGCATCCACACCGCGCCATGAGATGGAAGTAACGATCCGCCTCGGTGCGATGAAGGACGGAAGAATCCGTGCGATCGATCTGTATACACTTTCCAACACGGGTGCATACGGCGAGCATGGACCGACAACGGTCGGCCTTTCCGGCCACAAATCGATTCCGATGTATGGATCTCTTGAGGCTTACCGGTTTGCGTATGATGTTGTGTATTCCAACGTAATGTCAGCCGGTGCTTACCGCGGATACGGTGCGACGCAGGGTATCTTTGCCGTAGAATCTGCTGTCAGTGAGATGGCAGCGCGTCTTGGCATCGATCCGATCCGGATCCGGGAGCAGAACATGGTCCGTGAGGGACAGTTCATGCCGGCTTACTATGGCGAAACGGCAAACAGCTGTGCGCTTGACCAGTGCGTGGAGCGTGCGAAAGAGATGATCGGCTGGGATGAGAAATATCCGTGCCGTGATATGGGAGATGGAAAGGTGCGCAGCGTCGGCATTGCGATGGCGATGCAGGGTTCCTGTATTTCCAATCTCGATGTCGGATCGGCAACGATCAAAGTCAACGACGACGGCGGCTATACGATGCTGATCGCAGCGGCCGATATGGGAACCGGCTGCGATACGATTCTGTCCCAGATGGCGGCAGAGTGTCTGGAGTGTGATGTGGATGACATTACCGTTGTCGGCGCAGATACCGATACGTCCCCGTATGACTCCGGTTCCTATGCATCGAGTACGACGTATATTACCGGAAAAGCGGTGGAAAAAGCCTGCATGACGCTTCGGAAACGAATCTGTGCCCTGGCGGCAGAGCGGATGAACGTGCCGGAAGATGAGACAGAATTTACCGGTACCGACGTCGTGCATGAAAAGAGCGGAAGCAGCATGACGCTGGAAGAAATCGCAACAGCGGCCATGTGCAATAACGGCATCGCGCTGGAAGCGACGGAAAGCAACTGCTCTCCGGTATCGCCGCCGCCTTATATGGCTGGTGCGGTCGAGATCGAGCTGGATAAAGAGACCGGCGAGGTCAGGATTCTCGATTATGCCGCCGTTGTCGACTGCGGAACCGTCATCAACCCGAACCTTGCGCGCGTACAGGTCGAGGGCGGTCTGGTGCAGGGCATCGGCATGACGCTGTTTGAAAATATCCAGTACACGGACAAGGGTCAGATGATCAATAATTCGTTTATGCAGTATAAAGTGCCGACCCGCCTCGATATGGGCAAGCTGCGCGTCGAGTTTCGGAGCAGCTACGAGCCGACCGGTCCGTTCGGTGCAAAATCGATCGGCGAGATCGTCATCAACACACCGGCTCCGGCGCTGGCACATGCAATCTACAATGCGACGGGTCTGTGGTTCCGCGAACTGCCGATCACGAGCGAGCAGATTGCAATGGGAATTGCGGAAAAAGAATGCGAGTAACGATACTTTATCTGGCAGCCGGGAACAGCAGACGGTTCGGGGAAAATAAGCTGCTCTATCCGCTGGATGGAAAGGCGGTGTACCGCCATCTGCTGGACCGGCTGGCCCAAATTGCCGGAAGGCATGAGAACTGGGAACTGCTGGTTGTGACGCAGTATGAAAGGATTCTGGAGGAGCTTGCGCCGCTGGTAAAAGCCGGGCGTCTGCAGACGGTGTTTTCGCCGGACAGCGAAAAAGGAATTTCCTATACAATCCGCGCGGGAATCGAGGTGGCGGAGAAGCAAAATGCCGATGCCTGTGCGTGTTTTGTGGCGGATCAGCCGTACATGAAGGAAGAGACGGCGGAGCGCTTTCTGGAATCCATGGAGATGCAGAAGGCTCCACTTGGCTGCGTTTTCTGCGGCGGCGAGAGCGGCAATCCGGCGTGGTTTTCAAAACCTTATTTTTCAGAACTAAAAGAACTTTCCGGCGACCGCGGCGGGAAAAAGGTGCTGAAACGGCACTGGGAATCGGTAATTCCGTTCCTGGTCGAAGCCGCGTGGGAATTAAAGGATCTGGACCGGAAAGAGGATCTCTGCTGCAGAGACACCGGCGGCTGCCATGAATAAAATTTGAGACAGTGCGAAATTTGATGGATTTGGACTTGCATTTCCAGTGAGAAGTAAGTACAATGGGTATAATAAAAATTCGGGAGGCTTCAAAAAAATGCAGTTATTGGAAGAAAGAATCCGCAAAGACGGAAAAGTACGCGAGGGAAATGTCCTGAAGGTGGACAGCTTTTTAAATCATCAGATGGACGTCAATCTGTTCCGGGAAATCGGAAAAGAGTTTCAGCGTCGTTTTGCGGGAGAGGAGATCACGAAAATCCTGACCATCGAGGCATCTGGAATCGGAATTGCCTGTGTTGTGGCTGAAATTTTTAATGTTCCGGTTGTGTTTGCAAAGAAAACACAGACCAAAAATATCGCCGGAGATGTTTATACCACAAAAGTAGAATCTTTCACCCATGGAAGAGTTTATGATATCATTGTTTCCAAAGAATTTCTGGGAAAAGGAGACAAAGTTCTCCTGATCGATGATTTCCTGGCAAACGGAAAAGCGCTGGAAGGACTGGCAACCCTGGTACAGGATTCCGGTGCAGAGCTCGTAGGAGCAGGCGTTGTCATCGAAAAAGGGTTCCAGATCGGAGGAAAACTGCTGCGTGACCGCGGCATTCATCTGGAATCTCTTGCCATCGTCGATGGTATGGATGATAAAACCGGGGAAATTACCTTCCGGAAACAGTAAGGAGGCGTCAAAATGGCAAATCTGATTGCAAGAATTGCCGTTCTTCTGGTTCTGGCGGCCGCAGGAATGGTGCTGGCCGACAGAAAAGAAAAAATTGATCTCAGTGTGTCACTGCTGCTGTTTCTGGCGGCAGTCAATGTGACCTCTTTTTTCAGCCTGAAAGATAACAGGATTGTAGTTGTCATGATTCTGACGGTATATTTTCTGTTGTACGCAGGCGCAAAAGAGCTGCTGCGGAGACGGGCAGAGAAAAAAAGAAAATGAATGCAAACCGAACATCCGGCTGCGAGCACCCATGCAAAAGTGCCGGCCGGATGTTTTTGAATTTTCCTGTAAATTCAAAAAACATCCGGGCAGGATCGCGCTGCAGAGCGATATTGCAGAAGAAGTCCATATGGAAGGGGATGCCGCAAGAATTCACCAGCTCGTTTCTCTTCTTGTGGATAACGCCGTTAAATACACTCCGGAGGGTGGAAAAATCCACATTTTCTGGCGAAAAAACGGCAAAAAAGCAGAATTTTCGGTGCAGAATACCTGCGATACCCTGCCGGAAGGTGATCTCAACCGCCTCTTTGGCCGCTTCTACCGTGCGGATGCGTCGCGGGCCAGGGGAAAGCGGCGGCTATGGAATCGGCCTTTCCGTGGCTGCTGCAATTGTAAAGGCACATAAGGGAAAAATCACCGCAGAGCGGACACGAGATGGCATCTGTTTTAAAGCAGTCTTTCCGGCAAAAGGATGAAAGAAACAAAATTCCGGAAAAACGGAAAAATGACGGCAGGGCAGGAAAGGCAGACACACAAAAAAGCAGAAATCAAAAGCTTCCATGAGAGAAAAAACAACAGAAAACAAAAGGAGGAATATATGATGTTTGATTGTGGTTTACAAAACATTTTCCAGCTGAAAAGCGGACAGTCCCGTTCTATTAACTGGGAAAACCGGAATGGAGAAAAAGGAAAAGGCGGCATGGCATCCAGCGATCTTGGTCCGTCCAGAAAAGGTTCCCCGTGTATCCCGAAAATAGAAGCAGGAGAGACCGTAACACTTGGTGAGATCCAGGGAGAAGGCATCATTCAGCACATCTGGATCACCGTCACAGACCGTACCAGTGAACGTAACCGTTATGTTCTGCGGGATCTTGTTCTGCGCATGTACTGGGATGACGAAGAAGATCCATCCGTGGAATGCCCGCTTGGCGATTTCTTCTGCTGCGGCTTCGGTGTTTCCTACCAGGTAAACTCAGTCCCGATTGCTGTCAATCCGACCCGTGGTTTCAACAGCTATTTCCCGATGCCGTTCCGTAAAAACGCCCGTATTACCATTGAAAATCAGTGTGATGAGCCGATTCCGGCCTTCTTTTATCAGATCGACTATTGCCTGACAACGGTTCCGGAAGATGCTGCCTATTTCCATGCCCAGTGGCGTCGTCAGCGCATAACGGAAAAGGCAAAAGACTACGTTGTCCTCGACAACATCAAAGGGAAAGGCCAGTACGTTGGAACGTATCTTGCACTGACCAGCCTCGAACGCTACTGGTACGGAGAAGGTGAGATGAAATTCTACATCGATGGAGACAAGGATTATCCAACCATCTGCGGAACCGGAACAGAAGATTACTTCGGTGGTGCCTGGAGCTTTGCAACACAGCAAAATGGCCAAACCGTTGAAAATCAGTACTGCACTCCGTATCTTGGATATCCTTACTACTCTACCCACGATACCTTCCTTCATAATGATTACCACAATGATGATCAGATGCCACAGCGCAGCTTCTACCGCTGGCACCTTCTTGATCCTATCCTTTTTGAGAAGGATCTTAAGGTAACCCTTCAGCAGATTGGCGTCAGTCATGGAGGTCTCTTTGAACGTCAGGATGATGTCGCTACCACAGCTTACTGGTACCAGACGCATCCTCATGTACCATTCGCGCCACTCATGTCCAGAAAAGAGCGCTGGCCAAGATGATTTTTGACGCTTTTCCTATTTTATATGTTTCATGACGTTGCATAGCGGCTGCAAGAGTCCGTTCCGAACAAATTCGCTTCCAACGAATTTGTCCGGAAAAGGGCTCTTTCTTTTTTTATATGGTATTCAAAAAGCGATCCGGATTACAGAGGTCCGTCTTTTCACAAATCTTTCACATTTTCCGTCCATTCTTTAAGGTTCCTTTAAAGTTTCCTCATTATACTTAAAAATGTAAAAAACATTTCCGGAAGTAAATCAAACGAAAGGATCAATCGATTATGATACAAAGCCAACAGATTCCCATGACCTTCCAACGGTATGAAACAAAATACATGCTTTCCCCGATCATGGCCCGCAAGCTTCGCAAGAGCCTTCCGGGTCATCTGCAGATGGATGAATACGGCCTTGATACCATCTGCAGCCTCTATTACGATACCCCGGATCACCAGCCCATCCGCCGTTCGCTGGAAAAACCCGTCTACAAAGAAAAACTGCGACTCCGCAGTTATGGTCCGGCCAAAGAGACCAGCCCCATATACGTAGAACTAAAGAAAAAATATGAAGGAATCGTCTACAAACGCCGCGAGCGCATGATATTATCAGAAGCGGTTCCCTATCTTGCGGGAAAATCAGAACCGGGCTTCGACAGCCAGATTCTCCACGAAATCACTTGGTTTCGCAACTACTACCGGGGGCTTGCTCCCGCTATGTACATCGCCTACGACCGCATCGCCTGCTTCGGCACGGAAGACAGGAACTTTCGTGTCACCTTCGACACCAATATCCGATGGCGTACCGACAATCTGTGTCTTGACGGTCCAACGGAAGGAACCAGGCTTTTAGAACCAGGCTGGTATCTCATGGAGGTGAAATCACCAGGTGCTGTGCCCCTATGGTTCAGCAAAATTCTGGATGATCTTGCAATCTATCCGGCATCATTTTCTAAATACGGCTTTGCCTATCAGATCGAAAATCAGAAAGTATCAGAAGAAAAAGCTTTCATACCATTCACAGATATCCGGCAAACCGTATCAAAAACAGCATTCCGTTAGCTGAATCAGGTAAGTCCTCTGCGGCCATTGCGAAAAGCAAGAAGCAGTGGGTGGACTCACAGCTTGCGAAAAGCCTTTTTCAAACATAATCTGCTTCACAAAAAAGAAAATGTAACTATTCAGAGCCATGCAAAATAGAAGCAACATCGCGATGTAGCGTAAGCGGAATCGAGATGGGGCTCTGAATAGACAAGAAAATAAAAAAATTCTGGGAGGAATTTGCTATGCTTAACGCAATATTCAGTTCCGTTTTTACAGAAACAACCGCCGCCTTCACCTTTGGTCAGTTCCTTGCCTGCACAGCAGTGTCTCTGATTCTGGGACTGTTGATCGCTGCTGTTTACAGGTACAAAAATGAATGCACCAAAAGCTTTGCTGTCACGCTTGTTCTGATGCCTGTGATCGTACAGATGGTGATCATGCTCGTCAATGGAAATCTTGGAACCGGAGTCCCTTGATTATACCAGTGTTTTTGACGATATCTTTGCCAGGTATCTGACCCGTTGCGAGCTTGTACAGGTAAAAACCACGAATATGGGAAGTCTTTTCAAGCTGGAGTATCGCATCGTATTCCGCGAGGAAGGCGAAGAGAAAAACATGATTGACCAGCTCCGCTGCAGAAACGGAAACCTTGAAATCCTGTGTAGTCGTGCGCAGACCGGAAGGGAGGAATTATAATGAATCGAAACAGAAAGAAAAAAAACAGAAAAAAAGAGACCGGCGCAGTCGTCAGCCTGCTTCTTGCATCATCGCTGGCCTTCGGCGGATGCGGCACAGCAGTGACATCAGCCAGCTTTGTCAATACCGAATCCGCCAGTACAGAGTCAACCGGCGAAACATCTGCCGACAACGCGGCGGCCACATCAGAGAGCACAGCTTCGGAAAATGCAATGGAAAGTGCTTCCGATATTAATTTTGACCTGGAACTGACCGAATCCACTATCGACACCGAATTCACAGACCGTGAGAAGAGCGGAAGCTATAAAGCATTAGAAGCCGTAAAAATTACACTTAATAAGACGACAGCTACCGTCTCCGGCAGCGGAGCCAAAGCAGACGGCAGCACAATTACCATCACGGAAGAAGGTGTTTACGTCGTAAGCGGAACACTTGAGGATGGCCAGATTATCGTAGACGCATCCGATTCCGACAAGGTTCAGATCGTACTCAATGGAGTCCATATCAACTGTGAGACAAATGCTGCCATCTACGTTCGCGAAGCGGACAAAGTTTTCATCACGCTTGCTGAAAACAGCAGCAACACGCTTGGCGGTGGAAACGAGTACACTCAGATTGACGACAACACGGTAGACGGCGTTATCTTCTCCAAATCAGATCTTGTCTGCAACGGGACAGGAAGTCTGACCATCGAGGCAGACTACAAACACGGGATTGTATCCAAAGATGACCTTGTTATCACTGGTGGAACCTACAAAATCACTGCTGCAGACAACGGGATCACAGCCAAAGATCAGCTTAAAATTCTGGATGGAAGCTTTGACATTGATGCTGCAAACAGTGCGGTCAAAGCGAAGAATACGGATGACACAGAGCTTGGAAATATCTATATTGCCGGTGGTGTTTTTACAGTTAAGGCAGAACAGGACGGATTCCATGCAACCGGCAGCATTGTTGTCGATGACGGAACCATCACCGTAAACTCCGGTGATGACGGTTTCCATGCGGATCTCGACACCGTCATTCATAGCGGAACGATCCTTGTTGAAAAAAGCTACGAAGGACTGGAAGGAAAACGCGTTGTGGTCAATGGTGGTGACATTACCATAAACGCCAGCGACGATGGCATCAATGCCGCAAATTCCGGCGACGATGGCGCCAACGCCATAAATCCTGGCGCCAATGCGGCCGGTTCCGGTGACGATGACAGCAATGCCGCAAGCTCAAACAACGATAGCAGTGCTGCCGTAAACTCCGGTGATGATAGCAGCATATCCGGTGCGGCAGACGGAAAGGAACCTCCGCAAATGCCGCCTGATACAGAAAACGGCAGCGATATGCAGCCATCACAGGACTTCGATCCGGAGAACGCTCCGTCTGGCGGAAATGCGCCGCAGAACTTCGATCCGGGGAATGCTCCGTCTGACGGCGATGCTCCACAGAAGATGCAGGGAGGCCCCGGCGGCGAAGGCAACTCTGAGCTTTACATTAAAATTACCGGCGGAACCCTGACCGTATCCGCCGATGGTGATGGTCTTGATTCCAACGGCGGTCTTCTCGTGACCGGCGGAACTACGATCGTGTATGGGCCGACCAGCGATGGTGACAGTGCCCTCGATTACGACGGAAGTGCAATTGTGACCGGCGGAACCTTAGCTGCTATCGGCAGTGCCGGCATGACGGAAAGCTTCGACGAAGCTTCCACCCAGCCCGTTATCACCTATTACAGTACGGAAACCCAGTCCGCTGACACTACCATCACACTGACAGACAGCGATGGAAGTGCCCTCTTCACGGTCACACCTGAAAAAGCCTACGCCAGCATCGTTTTGACCTGCCCATAAATGAAACTGGACGCAACGTATACTCTGACTGCCGGTACCGACAACGAAGAGATCACCCTCACGGACATCATCACCACCGCCGGAACCCGGTCTGTTAAAACGATGAGCGATCCCGAAGGTGGAAAAATGCCAAATAACAGCGACAACAAAGGAACTCCGCCTTCAAAACCAAGCGACACGGCTGAGTGAACCGTTATAGTTCATTCAGCACCGGAACATTTGCTGTTCCGGTGCGTAAGAAAGTGATTCTACTCATGATTCTACCGTGGCTGTCTTCCTACTTCCAATTTGCCGTATTCTGTGCTAAAATAACCTCACAAGAAAAGAGGTAGAAAAATCATGTATGATAAACTGACCGAAAACGATATAAAAAAAATGCAGGAAGAAATCGACTACCGCAAACTGGTCGTCCGTCCAAAAGAACTCGAGGCTGTAAAAGAAGCCCGTGCTCAGGGCGATCTCAGCGAAAACTTTGAATACAAAGCTGCCAAACAGGACAAAAACCGCAACGAAAGCCGCATCCGCTATCTGGAAAAAATGATCAAAACCGCTCACGTTATTTCAGATACCTCAAAGGACGACGAAGTTGGCATCAACAATACCGTTCAGGTTTACATCGAAGAAGATGATGAGACAGAAACCTACAAACTTGTCACCACCGTTCGTGGTAATTCTCTCAAAGGATATGTCAGTATCGACTCGCCATTAGGAAAAGCCATTCTGGGTCATAAAGTCGGCGACCGCGTCACTGTAAAAGTAAGCGATGCCTATAGTTATGATCTCATCATCAAATCCATCGAAAACACTGCGGATACCGATGATGAACTCCGCAGCTATTAAAGGACAGAAAGAAAGGAAAATACCAGTCATGGAAAAAATTGCAAGCTTTACGATCGACCATATCAAACTTAAACCAGGCATCTATGTTTCAAGAAAAGATCACGTAGGTGACAGTGTCATCACAACCTTCGATCTGCGCATGACATCTCCAAACGATGAGCCTGTTATGAATACCGCTGAGGTCCACACCATCGAGCATCTTGGCGCAACGTTCCTGCGTAATCACGAAGAGTGGAAAGATAAAACCGTATATTTTGGTCCAATGGGCTGCCGTACAGGATTTTACCTGCTGCTGGCCGGTGATTACAGCTCGAAAGATATCGTTTCACTCGTAATAGAAATGTATGAATTTATCCGCGATTTCAAGGGCGAAGTCCCGGGTGCATCCCCGAAAGACTGCGGAAACTATCTGGATATGAATCTGTCCATGGCAAACTACCTTGGCAAAAAATACCTGGATGAGGTTTTGTACGGAATTGATGAATCCCGTCTCGTCTATCCGGAATAAATTCTAAAAATGGTAACTATTCAGCGCCATGCAATTTCGCATGGCTCTGAATAGTTACAAAAAATGAAAGAAAACAGGGGGAAACAGAGTATGAGAACCATGGAAAACGAAAAACTGCGTGTGCAGATCAGCGATCACGGCGCAGAACTTAGCAGCATCTACGATAAAGCGGCTGACCGTGAGGCAGTCTGGATCGGCGATCCGGCCTTCTGGAACCGCCACGCACCGGTCCTGTTCCCGTTCGTCGGAAAAGTAAACGGCGGCTTCTACACCCATAAAGGAGTCAAATACCCGATGGGCCAGCACGGTTTCGCCCGCGACAACGAATTCGAGTGCATCGAAAACACCGAAAACAAAACAGTACACCGCCTGGTATCGACCGAAGAAACCAAAAAAGTCTACCCGTTCGATTTTGCCTTCACCGTAACCCAGGAACTCTCCGGCAGAACCTAGAAAACACCGGTGATGATGACATGTACTTCTCCGTCGGCGGACATCCTGCATTCATGATTCCGGAACAGTATGACATCGTCTTCAACAAAGGCCTGGAAAACCACACCGAGACCGAACTCGAATACGTCCTGATCGACCCGGAAACAGCAGGCGTCGATGTCGCACATCCGAGAAAACTGAAACTTCAGGACGGCAGAATCCCGTACACCAGAACCCTTTTCGACGAGGACGCCCTGATCTTCGACAA
>OGXI01003276.1_pt1 | contig 11119 bp, 10 predicted proteins | sample 1576221 | NCBI WGS metagenome assembly OGXI01 (sample SAMEA3541523, study PRJEB24748) | human gut metagenome | biome: human gut; feature: human-associated habitat; material: faeces | place: China | collected 2012
ACAGGTACTCCTAGTATCTCAGAAACCTTTTCCAAATCACCGATATTTTTATACGCATTACAAATGAGTTGTTCTGTCACTTCTTCTGTTACCTGATCTCTTACTTCTTGAAATTCTTCTGCCATCAATTCTTTTAATGCTTCACACATACTCGATTTTACCTCCTTCATTGCCTTCCAGTTTGCTCGCGTGATAACTTCCATTGCCGCCTGGTATAATTTAGAGTTTTTCTTTTCTTCATATTGTCTCACTAGATTTTCAATTTCCATTCTATCTGTGATGTCATTCCTCAGACTACAGAGCCAGCGTTTTTCCTCTTTATCCAGCTCTTTTGTAATGAGTAACTGTATGGGAAATGCATCTCCTGTTATATAATAGATTCCAGATTCAACACATTCTATTTGCAGTTTGCGGAACTCTTGTAAATGCCGGAGCATTTTCACAGGATAATGATTACAAATAAAAGTAATCGTTAATTCTTCCGGTTTAATTTCACACACATGCTCTGTATCCGACTGATAAAAGCAACAATAACCATATACTTTATAGAAATCATTGATTGTCAGATAATCGTCCGGGCTTTTATATTCAATAATATTGTGCTTTCGGAATATCCGTCCTATGTTCTTTTGAATCTTTTCTTCACCACGAATTTTAATCACCAATTCATCAATCCGCATTGGCTGTTTCGATAATAAATGTTCCGGTTCAAATGTCATTTTTTCAATTTCATTTTCAAATTCAATCTGAATAGATGCTTCAAATGCCGGGTGCCATTCTATGATTTTTCTTTTGTCCATCTAATTCTCCTCTCATTATAATTTTTTTGGTACCTGTTTTCAATAGAACTTCCTACGTTTACAAGTTACATTTTTCATATCGGGTAATTGTTTCAGAATTCGAAACGCCGAAATGAACACCTTACGGCTTGAATATTCGGAGACTAGACTTCCTCCTGAATTGGACATATCATAGCATACTCTTCTCTAGAAGTAAAGCATTACATATAAAAAGGTTGAAACCTAGATTCCAACCCTTTTTAATAATATATTTCTTTTATTTTACACCATCACTTTTCGTTTCCCCAATAGTGCCATTTCTTCCACATTTTTTGTAGCATACAGTATTGTAACTCCGGTTCTCTCCTGCAATTCCACCAGCTCCTGAGTCAACTGATTATGAAATTTGGGACTTACATTGCGAAGCGGCTCATCCATGAGGATTACATCTGGCTCCAAAATCATGGCACGCGCCAGCGCGGTCCGGTGTTTCCACAGATCTGACAAGTTTTTTACTTTTGCAAATCGGACTTCTACAAGATCCAGAAGTTCCAGAACTTCCAGTGTCCGTTTTCCTATTTCTTTTTCATCTATGCCGCGAAGTCTTAAGCCCAGTTCTACATTTTCCAGAACTGTCATTCGTGGATACACAGTATAATTCTGAAAAATCATAGCAATTCCACGCTCCTCTGGTGGAAGACTGTTGACCAGCTTGTCTCCAATCCATATCTCTCCGTTTTTCACTTCATCAAGACCTGCGATCATGCGCATAACAGCACTTTTTCCACTCCCGGATGGGCCAGTCAATATTACAAATTCTCCGTCTTCAATCTGGAAATTTAAATCCTTTACTGCCTCATATCCATTCGGAAATGCGCGATCTACATGTTTTAATGTCAGACTTGCCATCTGATCAGCCCCTTTCTTTGTCTTCCCCTGACTACTGCAATTCAGGCTTTTTATCCATCATTACTTTTTTACAACAACGCCTGGTAAATGTCTCTCTTTCCGACTCCCCGGTCTTTCGCGACCATTTTCATTGCTTCTTTTTTCTGAATCCCCTGATCCATATAATAATCCATATGTTCCTGAATGGACATTTCTTCCCATTTCTGGCGTTCTTCTTCTATCTGTTCCTGACGGCTCTTACCCTCAATGACAAGCACGCATTCCCCTTTTGGTTCCTGCTCTTTATAATATTCCACTGCCGCACTGATCGTTGTTGCAAAGACTGTCTCATGCTTTTTCGTAAGCTCCCGGCAAATGCGGATTCTTCTGTCACCCAAGGTCGCAAGCAGAAGCTCTAATGTCCGGACCAGTCTGTGCGGTGCTTCGTAGATAATCATAGTTCTTGTCTCTTCCGTCAGTTCGTTCAGCACTGCCTGTCGTTCTTTTTTATCTGTCGGAAGAAATGCTTCAAACGCGAATCTTCTTGTGGACAATCCGGAAATGGTCAGCGCTGTGATGCAAGCTGCTGCCCCCGGAACTGCTGTCACAGTGATTCCTGCTTCCTGACACATTGCCACCAGCTCCTCACCCGGATCGGAGATTCCTGGTGTTCCCGCATCCGTGATCAGTGCAATATCTTCACCATTTTCCAAGTGCTCAATCAACGTATGCGCTTTTGCAATCTTGTTATATTCATGATAACTGGTCATCGGTGTGTGAATATCAAAATGATTCAAAAGCTTAATGCTATTGCGGGTATCCTCTGCTGCAATCAGATCAACTTCTTTCAAAATACGGACACAGCGAAATGTCATGTCCTCCAGGTTGCCGATCGGAGTTGCACACAGATATAATGTTCCTGACATATAATTCTCCTTTTATTTCATCCCGTACAATTTCAGTACTTCTTCCGTATACTCCCCGTCTTTCGTGTAGACTATGAGCGGCGGGTCTACGGCAAGGCGTGGTTTTCCGCCTTTGAGGCCTTCGATAAGAACCATGTTTGGCTCTTTTTCTGCATATGGGTGGACGAGACGCATGCGTTTCGGCTCGATTCCGTAATTGCACATTTTTGTAAAGATTTCCGGCAGGCGGAAAGGACGGTGCACCATGTAGAAACGTCCTTTCATTTTCAGTACTTTTGCACTTTCTCGCAAAAGATCATCTAATGTGCATAACGCTTCATGTCTTGCGATATACAAAGCCTCGTTATCATTTTTCAGGCCGTGTTCTCCAATCATATACGGTGGATTGGATACAATGACTTCATACGAATCATTTCCAAATATGTGACTTGCCTCTTTGATATCACCGGTAACGATATCTATCTTGTTCTCCAGCCCGTTGTGTGCCACGCTTCTTCTTGCCATATCAGCACTTTCTTCCTGAACTTCCAGACCTGTATAATGAAGTCCCGGATTCTTTGCTTCCAGTAAAATCGGAAGGATTCCTGTTCCGGTCCCAAGATCCAGTGCACGTTCCCCACGTTTTACTTTTGCATAGGAAGACAGAAGCACGGCGTCCATGCCAAAGCAGAACCGACCGGGCTTCTGTATAATCTCATAGCCCTTCACCTGGAGATCATCCAGGCGTTCATCGGGCTTCTTATTAGTCATCATTTAACTTGGAGGCACCATTTTTCTCCTCCAGAGCTTTTAACTGTGCAAACTCCTCTTTCGAAAGCTTTGCATCTTTTTTCTTCTTTCTTGATTTGAATCTCAGCTCACCTGCCGGATATTCACGGATTTCTTTTTCATCGTTATCCAGCGTCACAATAACCTTTACGATCTGACGCAGTACGTGAACGGCCTGAACTTCACCATGAAGTCCTTCCGGCGTCGTCACATGATCTCCAACTCCCGGAAGCTGACGGTTCAGCTCTTCATAGGTCTCTTCTTCGTTAGTCAGACAGCACATCAGTCTGCCACAGACTCCGGATATCTTTGTCGGATTCAGAGACAGGTTCTGCTCTTTCGCCATCTTGATCGATACTGGTGCGAACTCAGACAGATACGTGTGACAGCAAAGTGGTCTTCCACAGATACCAATGCCTCCACGAATCTTCGTCTCATCACGGACACCAATCTGACGAAGCTCAATACGTGTACGGAACACGCTTGCCAGATCTTTTACCAGCTCACGGAAATCAATTCTTCCATCTGCGGTAAAGTAAAATAACACTTTATTATTATCAAATGTATACTCCGCATCTATAAGCTTCATTTCCAGACCGTGTTTACGGATCTTCTCTAAGCAGATGTTAAATGCTTCTTTTTCTTTTTCTCTGTTTTTCTCTTCTTTTTTGTAATCCTCTTCGTTTGCAATTCGAATCACAGATTTTAAAGGCTGTGTGATCTTGTCGTCTTCTACTTCTTTCGGACCTGTCACAACCTTTCCGAACTCAACACCGCGAGCCGTCTCTACGATGACACGGTCTTGGGGTTTAATCTCTAATTTCCCCGGTGAGAAAAAGTAAATCTTTCCCGCCTGGCGGAATCTTACTCCGATTACTTTTGTCATAAATCTAGTTCTCCTTTATCGTCAGGAACAAAAGCTCCATGACCAGATCAAAGTTAACATTTGCTTTTAATCTGGCTTTTGCTTTGTCAAGGCTGTCCAGAATCGTCTCAATTCCTTCATAAGAACTGCGTCTTGCCTGCTCACGCATGCAGTCGATCTGATCTTTGAATACAACCTTATCTATTTCCCTTGTCGCTTTATATAACAAGACATCTCTGTACCATACCATGATCAGGTCAAGATAGTCGTTGATTTCAACTTTATAAAGAGTGCAGCGTTTCACTGCCTCCACAAGCTCACTGATATCCATCTCTTTTATATGGCGCATCAGGTTCAGGACTTCGTCCTTGAGCTCATTAAAATGCTCGGAGCCTGCCAGTTTGATAGCTTTCCCAAGGTTTCCCTGCGCAAATGCAGCGCAGACTTCAGCCTTGTAATCTGGTACTTCCATTCTCTCCATGAGATATTTTTTAATCAGTGCATCTTTGATGTAGCGAAGTTTTAACATAACACATCTGGAATTAATTGTCGGAAGCAATACGTCTGCATTTTCCGTCAGCAGAATAAATACTGCATACTGTGGCGGTTCTTCAATCGTCTTTAATAACGCATTCTGTGCCTGTACCGTCATAATATCAGCTTCCGGAATAATATAAACTTTATACGGGCCCTGATATGGCTTAATCGCAACTGTATTATTGATCTGTGTGCGCACATCATCGACTCCGATGGATCCCGGCTTCTCATGTGTCACCCAGATAATATCCGGATGGTTATTCGATTCTGCCTGTACACAGGAATGACATTTATTACATGGTTCCGGTCCATGTTCTTCACATAAAAGTGCCATGGCAAATAACTTTGCCAGCATCTTCTTTCCGGTTCCGCGCTCGCCATTCACAATGTACGCCTGTGATACCCGATTCTCGGCAATTGCATTCTGCAAATATTGAATTACATCTCTGTGTCCTACTACATCTTTAAAACTTCCCATATCGTATGTCCTCTATAATTTCATCTAAGCATCTTTTTTGGTCATCATTATAATAACGCTTCTTTATTCCCGCAGCTCTCAGATGATCCTCGGAAAAATCTTCCGTATCTGCGAGAAATCTTCTGCACATCTCCGCGTAACGTGGCACTTCCTGCTGCCGCTCTCTCGTAAGTGCACGGTTCAGCCGCTCGCCGTCCTCTACTTCGATGTACACCGGAACAAGATACGCCGCTCCGTAATATTTCTTTAACTTTCCATAGGACTCCAGCGTTCCGATCATCAGATAGTCGGATTCTGCCAGATTGACCTGTCCATCTTCTATTGTAGCATATTTCCATGCTCCGTGAACAGTATTATAAGTACGAAGTTCAACAACCTTTCCCTGTCTCTCGAAAATATGCATCTGTTCATCTGTCACAAAATGGTATTCGACGCCTTCTCTTTCACCTTCCCGCTTCGGTCTGGTCGTGTAAAGCGTCACTGTCTGAAGCATCGGCAGCTCTTGCTTGATCTTCCGGAATAATGTATCTTTTCCAGATGAACTCTTGCCCATTATATAATATATCTTACCCATGCGTCCATACCTCTATGTATCCTTCTTTTTCTACTCCCTGTATCTCATATGTTCTTTCCATATACCATTGAAAATGTTCCCGGATCTGCGCTGTGATCCGTTCCCCCGGCACCAGCATCGGGATCCCCGGCGGATAGAGATACGCGTACTCCGCGGAAATGTATCCTTCGCTCTGTGTCAATGGCACAAACTGAAACCCATCTGCTCCTGCGTCTTTCATGCTGATGACCTGCGCCGGTGAATAGATTACTTCCGCCTGTGGCAGATGTCCCGGTTCTATATCGTAATTTTTTTCTTTCTTTTGCGACTTTTTGATTTCTTCCAGCACTATGTCTGAATCTACAGTGTTATAAGCCCCCTGTAAAGGTTTATATTTCTTATCCAACTCATAAATTGCTTTTATAAGCCGTTTCATTCCTTCATCGGTATCCCCGACCGAAGTCATGGCAATCACATAAGTCCCCGCGGCCATCTCCATTTGCAGGTGGTACTGATTTAATAAATCTTCCTGCAATTGAATCCCTGTTGCTTCTGCACCATATGTATCCGCAAGTCCTTTCGTAAGTCCTGCTACTGATAATACAAGCTTTGACTTATCATAATGTTTGGTCTCTGCCAGCCGGATATGTTCACATTTTCCAAGTTCTTCTCTACATCTCTTCAAACGCTCCACATACGGGTCAAAAACTTCCTCACAGTGATAATCCAGCATCTCCATGCACTGATCGATTCCCGCCATCAGAATATAAGACGGACTGCTACTCTGTAACATATGCAGATATCGTCTCACCTTTTCCCGGTTTACCAGATTTCCATTCATGTGGAGAAGCGCTGTCTGGGTAAATGCCGGAAGTGTCTTGTGAACACTGTGGATCACAATGTCTGCGCCTTTTTGATTTGCATTTTCCGGAAAATAGGAATGAAAACCAAAATGAGCCCCGTGTGCTTCATCCACGATCAGCGGCAGTCCTTTTTCATGTGCGGCCTTTGCTATCTCGGCCACATCCGACACAATTCCATCGTAAGTCGGAGATACAATCATGACTGCTCGGATCTGTGGATACCGATTAAGGGCCCTCCTCACATCCTCTGCGGATATCTCAATATTCAACTGTAACTCTGAATCAAACCTAGGATAGAGATACACCGGATTCAACTCATTCATGTAGATTGCATGATAGACCGATTTGTGACAATTGCGCGCCACAAGAATCTGATCTCCTTTATTCGTCACACCCGCGATAGCACTCAGAATTCCAACTGTACTTCCATTTACCAGAAAATGTGTCTCATCTGCATGATAGATTCTGGCTGCCCGTTCCTGAGCCTCTTTCAGGATTCCTTCTGCATGGTGAAGATCATCAAATCCTTCAATCTCTGTAATATCTACAGTATAAGGATCCGCATCCCAGGACATATGCATCTTACGCTTATGTCCCGGCATGTGAAATCCATAATAGTCAGAATCGCTATACGCTTTTAATTTTTCGTATATCGTTGCCATTCTTATAATCTCTTAAGAAGTTCTTCTCTTTCTTTTTCGTATCCTGGTTTTCCAAGAAGTGCGAACATGTTCTTCTTGTAGCTCTCAACACCCGGCTGATTAAATGGATTTACTCCAAGAATATATCCGCTGACACCGCATGCGAACTCGTACATATAGAATAACTGTCCAAGTGATTTCTCGTCCTGCGCCGGAATGGTCACTTTCAGATTCGGAACCTGTCCGTCTGTATGTGCAAGAATCGTACCATTCATAGCACTCTTATTTACAAAATCCATTGTCTTGCCTGCAAGGTAGTTCAGTCCGTCCAGATCCACCGGCTCCTCACCGATTGTGATCTGCTCTGTCGGCTCCTCCACTTCCATAACTGTCTCGAACATGATTCTGCTTCCATCCTGAATGAACTGTCCCATAGAGTGAAGATCTGTTGTAAGGTCTACAGATGCAGGGAAGATTCCTTTCTTATCCTTGCCTTCACTCTCTCCGAAGAGCTGTTTCCACCACTCAGATACATAATGCAGGCTTGGCTCATAATTTGCCATGATCTCAACCGCTTTTCCCTTACGGAGCAGAATGTTACGTGTTGCTGCATAGAGCATTGCGTCATTTTCCTCAAATGGATTCTCAAGTGCGAATTTTCTTCCTTCTGCTGCACCTTCCATCAGCTTGTCAATATCAGCTCCGCTGACTGCGATCGGAAGAAGTCCAACAGCTGTCAGTACAGAGAAACGTCCTCCAACATCATCCGGTACTACGAACTCTTCGTATCCTTCCTCATCAGCAAGTCCTTTCAGAGCTCCACGAGCTTTGTCTGTTGTTGCATAGATTCTCTTGGCGGCCTCAGCTTTGCCATACTTCTTCTCCAGCATCTCCTTGAAAATACGGAATGCGATTGCAGGCTCTGTTGTTGTTCCGGATTTGGAAATGATATTAACTGAGAAATCTCTGTCTCCGATCACTTCAATCAGGTGTTTCAGATATGTACTGCTGATGCTGTTACCGGCAAAATAAATCTCCGGAGCTTTGCGGATCTCTTTTGATACTACATTATAAAAGCTGTGTCCAAGAAATTCGATTGCTGCTCTTGCGCCAAGATAAGATCCTCCGATACCGATTACTACCAGCACCTCTGAATCTGACTGGATCTTTGCAGCGGCTTTCTTGATTCTCTCGAACTCCTCTTTATCATAATCAACCGGAAGATCGATCCAACCAAGGAAATCATTTCCTGCTCCCTCCCTTCCCAGGAGTTCAGCTTTTGCAGCCTCGGTAATCTTCTTCATAGATTCCATCTCATGTGCGCTGATAAACGCATCTGCCTTTGAATAATCAAATGTTACTTTACTTCCCATTGGACTCGTCCTCCTTATGCTACCCGTTACGTTCTAGTTCTTGTCTCGAAGAAATCTGTATCATTTTCTTCTTATAAATGTGACAGCTCACAGACAGTCCTTGTTTCACAAAACTAACTTTGAGCCGTTATCTATATTTTAACAAATCAGTCTCTTATTATCAAGCCATAAACTCCTCCAGGATTTCTCGAATACGCTGATTTCTGTTTGCCTCGTCCTGCGCCTTTGTCTCTTCCGATTCTATTGTTTTTTCTATTTTTTCTGTTTTACCTGGTTTTTGCGATATAGCTGTCTTTTTGACTTTCCGGTCATCTTCCACCTGCAGCGGTTCTGTCTTATACATCGCCCAAAGCAGACTGTCCATAGATCCAGGAAATTCCTGCTTTGGTTCCTGCTTTGGTTTTTGCTTCTTCTGATTCACAGATTCACCTGGCAAATTATCACCCTCTGCCGTTCCTGCATTTTCTGGCATTCTGGTATTCCCACGTATTCTTGCTTCTTCTGGCATTCTGGTATTCTCACCCATTCTCGCTTCTTCTGGCATTCTGGTATTCTTCGTCATTCCTGCATTTTCTTGTGTTCTGGCACTCTCCGCTATTCTCGCTTCTTCTGATCTTGCCTCTTCTGCCAGAACTTCTTTCTTGTATGTTTTTTCATAGCGATGCTGATAAATATTTTCCAAGTAATCTACCATATAATTTCGTACTGCCTCCAGCCGGTACTCCTCATCCGTCAGCATATGTACCAAGAATACGATTAACGCCAGCGCCACGCCGGTTCCGCCGATCATAGCTGTCTGCTCTGTCGCCCCTTTAATCCGATAACTTATGATTGCACCGACTCCGCCAAGAATCAGACAAAGTCCGGCACCCGCCATCTGTAACCGCCGCCATGCATGGAGCCTGACTCCACCAACCCGGTATTCATAGAGATACTTGTCCACAAATACGCCTACGTTTTCCACCTTTTCACTGATCATACAGGTGTGCTCGAATTTCGCCCGCACAAGCCGCATCAACGGATGATTACTTTTCCCCATACTTTCCGCTGCTGCCACCAGCTTCCTAAGTGTTCTTCCAACGACCACCTTTGACACAACTCCGGCAAATGTGCTCATTCCCATCAGCACATAGATCACATGTCTGTCTAACATTAATTCTAACATGATAAAAGCCCTCCTTTTGGCACCAATTATAATGGATTTTCCAAAAGAAGGGCGAAAAACCGTTCCCCATAAAGCGACATCTGCACACCGCAGATTATGGTATTTTTTCTTATATTTTATCGAATCATTTATTCTCTGATTTTAAATCATCGGGAGCAATTCCTTTACAAGCGCCACACTGTGGGCAATTGCCTGTTTTTCAAACTCTGGATAGTCCATCGTTGCACTGTTGTCAGCTTTATCAGAAATTGCTCGAATGATGACATACGAAACTTTGTTAAGGTAAGCCGCGTGCGCGATTCCGGCTCCCTCCATCTCTGTGCAAAGAGCCTGAAAATTCTCCACGATACGTGCTTTCACTTCTCCGGAAGAAATGAACTGATCTCCACTTGCGACCCTTCCTGTAAATGTATGGATCTGTGGATTTGCTTTTTCATTTGCCTTCACTGCAAGCTCTACCAGATGCGGATCTGCCGGGAATGTGCGCGTATCCATTCTTGGCACCTGCCCGATTGCATCTCCAAATATGGTTGCGTCCATATCATGATGCACCGCATCTGTAGAAATCACCATATCACCAATGTCAATTCTTGCGTCCAGGGATCCTGCAATACCTGTATTGATCAGCGTATCTACGCCAAATTTATCCACCAGGATCTGCGCGCAGATTGCCGCATTAACTTTACCGATTCCACTTCTTACAACAACCGCGTCCTTCCCACAAAGAGTTCCTTTATAAAATGTCATGGAAGCAAACTCTGTCACTTTAGCATCTGCCATCTCACTTTTCAGAGCTGCAACTTCCTCTTCCATTGCTCCAATAATACCTATCATCTGTTTTTCCTCCTGCTATGCATTTTTGCTGTGCCATTCCCGCACATTTCCTTTATCTGACTGCCTTTTTCGCTATCATTACAAACATTTCCTGTTATCCTGTACATTATCCCCTACCCCATGCACAAATGTCAAGCATTGATACCGCTCTATTGCTATGCAATTCCCGCAATCATATTATTGATAATCTTATTTTTTTATATTATTGGAAATCTTAATTTTTCTTTACAAGCAGATTCTTCTCTGTTAAAATGGCTTCTGATATTCATATATCTGGTATAACACTTAGGAGGGTTTTAAACATGGATTATAAAACACATGGTGTCTGTTCCAGCATGATTCACGTAGAGCTGGACGGCGATAAAATTAAAGACGTAAATTTTGTAGGTGGCTGCATGTATTATATAAAGCCCGTTCCACTACATCCATATAAGAAGCATCCTTCTCCA
>OGXI01003279.1_pt1 | contig 11104 bp, 10 predicted proteins | sample 1576221 | NCBI WGS metagenome assembly OGXI01 (sample SAMEA3541523, study PRJEB24748) | human gut metagenome | biome: human gut; feature: human-associated habitat; material: faeces | place: China | collected 2012
AGTATTGCCGTGAAAAAGGTGTTTATCCGGAGCAGGTCAAAGAATGGAAAGAGGCTTGTATAAACGCAAATGATAACGCAAGGGAAAAAGGCACACAGGCAGGCAAAGAACTCCGTGCAGAACGTAAAGAAAAGGAAAAGTTAGAAAAAGAGCTTGCCAGAAAAGAAAAGGCATTGGCTGAAGCAGCAGCATTATTAGTGCTACGAAAAAAAGCAGATGCGATTTGTGGAATGGTACAATAACGAACATCGTCACAGTGGGATAAACTATGTGACATCATCACAGAGACATATGGTATTGGATCAGGAGATTTTAAGAAAGCGAAAAGAGGTTTATGAAAAGCAAAAGAAAGACATCCAGAAAGATGGGCAAGAGAAACCAGAGACTGGAGTTTTTCAGAAGAAGAATGGCTAAATCCAAGACAGGAAGCAGAAACGAAAAAAGAGACAAAAGTCTCGTGAAATTAAAAGAAAGGAAATCGGGGAGGGTAACAACCACCCGAAAAAATTCCGTAATCATAAATAGTATGAGGATGTGATGAATATTAAAATTCAATTAATGCTATATAGTATAGAGGGGATTATACTTTTATTTTTTATAATAAATGAGAAAAAGCATTTAATAAATAGTCCGATTATAATATTAGTATTGGGCACTATATTCATTTTATTAGGAATTATCATTTTTTGTTGGGAAATATTTCTGAAATAAAATTATTGCAAGTTTTTATAGAATGAATGATTGTGTTATAAGTATGTTTTTATAATTTCGCGTCAGCTCCCCCAGCGGGAGGCGGATGACCGCTCTGGCTCCATGGGGGTGGTTCTGTTCGAACACGGCAGTTCCGCCGTGAGCAGCGGCGATCTGCTCCACGACATGCAAGCCGAGGATGTGGGGAGCATCCTCAGAGGATTCCGGCTCTTTGAGCGCGGCCAGCACGGCGGGCGGGTAGCCGACGCCGTCGTCGGTGAAGGTCAGGTAGAGCTGACGGCTGCGGACCTCGGCACACAGGCAGACGGTCACCGGCTGCGGGTTGTGCCGGACGCTGTTGCTGAGCAGATTTTCCACCAGCCGCCCCAGAAGGGCGGGGTCTGCAGAGATTTGGGCCTGTTCGGCATCGAGGGTCTGGGTCAGCGAGAGGTCGCACTGGTCGGCCAGGGGGCTGTCGCAGAACTGGGCCACCAGCTGCCGCAGCAGCGGGCCGACGGTCAGCAGCTCCCGCCGGAGGGGCTGGGCTCCATATTGGAGCTTGCTGGTCAGGTTCAGATCGTCGATGAGGGTGCGCAGCCGCTCGCTCTGGATGCGGATGCCACCGGCTTTCTGCCGTGCCGGGGCGGGCAGGGCTGCATCCTGCTCCAGCTGTTCGGCCCAGCCTAAGATCAGCGCCAGCGGGGTGCGCACATCGTGGCTGACGCCCGCGATCCACTGGGTGCGGGCATTGTCCCGCCGGGCAAGAGCCAGCAGTTCTCTGGCACCCCGCCAGCTGAGCAGAAAGCAGACGGCCAGTCCGGCCGCCAGCATCCCAAGCAGGCAGGGGAGGAGGAACCCGGCAATGTCGGTCAGCATCCCCGGCGAGGTGTAGGCCGTGTACTTCCACATGCTGCCCGGCTCCGTACCGGCCACGAACAGCCCGTAGTCCTCCGCCCAGCAGAAGACCGGGTAGTCGTCCAGATACCAGCGCGAGAACCGGGCCACATCGCTGGAGGTGTAGCGGCGGTCGAGCGTCCGGGGCAGTGCATAGCTCCAGATCACCCGGCCGTCGGCGTCCAGTACCATGGCCCAGGAGTAGCCGTCCATCCATTCTTCGGGGGTGTGCTGCGGGCCGAAGGCAAGGCCGTCGGCAGTCTGCACCATGGAATCGGCAATGTTGCTGTAAGAGTATTCCCGCTGGGGGCGCTGCCCTTCCCGCCAGAGCAACCAACCCAAAAAGCTGGTGCCCAGCACGAACATCAGCAGCACGATGCCCACCGCCGCCAGCAGATACCGCCGGAGAAGGCGCGAAAAGGTTTTCATGAGCGTACCTCCCCGGCCAGTTTGTAGCCGATGCCCCGCACGGTGCGCAGAAACTGCGGCCTGCCGGGCAGGGGCTCCAGCTTTTCGCGCAGGTGGCGGATGTGGACGTTCAAACTGTTTTCACAGCCGTAGTAATCCGCGCCCCAGACGGCTTCGCACAGGGCGTCATAGGTCACGATGTGGCCCCGATTCTCGGCCAGCTTGCGCAGCAGAGCCAGTTCAGTGGCGGTCAGGGGCAGGGCGGAACCGTCCGGAAGCTGGACCAGCGCGTCGTTGAGCTGGACGATACGGTCCCCCAGTGTCAGCTGCTGCGAAGCGCCCCGCGCCAGCTCGGTGCGGTAGACCCGCTGCAAAATGTGCTGTACCCGCAAGAGAAGCTCCTGCATGAGGAAGGGTTTGGTCAGATAATCGTCTGCGCCAAGGCCCAGCCCGAACAGCCGGTCGGCATCCGCATCCCGTGCGGAGAGGAACAGCGCCGGGACATCCGCTCTGGCCCGCAGCGCCCGGAACAGCGAAAACCCGTCGCCGTCCGGCAGGTTGATGTCCAGCACCATCAAGTGGGGCGGTGCGGCGTCGAAGGCAGCCCGCGCAGCGGCACAGGTGGCTGCGGTGCGGATGTGGTGATACCCGGCCCCGCTCAGCTGTTCGCAGAGCAGGCGGAGCAGGTCCGGGTTGTCGTCCACCAGAAGAAGTTCGGCATCATAGATGGAAGTCATAGCGTTCGTGTTCCTTTGTGCGTTTTTTCTTCACTATACCACAAATGGCCCGGCAGAGCAGCGCTTTGCCGAAAATTTAAGGCCAAATTAAGCTCGGCTTCCGGGTGGATTAAGGCAGCGGGTGTATCCTGAACGTGTTCCGAACAACAGGCAACACGAAAAGGAGCGGATAGCATGAAATCTGTGATCGAAACGCACGACCTTTGCAAAAGCTACCATGGTCACCCGGTGGTGGACCATTTGAACCTGATCGTCCCGGAGGGCTGTGTCTACGGCTTTTTAGGCCCCAACGGTGCGGGCAAATCCACCACCATGAAGATGCTGCTGGGGCTTGTGCACCCCACCGGCGGCAGTGTGGAGCTGCTGGGGCACACCCTGAACGAATCGAGCCGCATTGCCCTGCTGCGGCAGACCGGCAGCCTGATCGAATCACCGTCCGGCTATCTCCACCTGACGGCGCGGGAGAATCTGGCCATCGTGGCCGACCTGAAGGAGGTGGAGCGCCGGGACATCGACCGGGTGCTGGACATCGTACATCTTACTAAGGACGCTGACCGGAAGGTAGGGCAGTATTCCCTTGGCATGAAGCAGCGCCTCGGCATCGCTATGGCCCTATTGGGCAGCCCCAGGCTGCTGATTCTGGACGAACCCACAAACGGTTTGGATCCGGCCGGGATTCAGGAAATGCGCAGCCTTATTGCCTCAATGCCGCAGACCACCGGCGCCACCGTTTTGATCTCCAGCCATCTGCTGGGCGAGATCGAGCAGATGGTGGATCATGTGGGCATCCTGAACCACGGCAAACTGCTGTTCGAGGGTTCTTTGCAGCAGCTGCAAAAACACAGCCGGGGCGACATTCTGCTGCGGGTGCTGGATGTGTCAAAGGCCCTTGCCGTGCTGAACGAGCAGGGGATGCAGGCAGCAGCCCGGACGGAGGAGCCGGATGTCGTTCTGCTGCCGCCGCAGGACGATGCCGCGCTGGCGGCACTGGTCTGTGCGCTTGCCGAACGCGGGGCAGGTGTCGTGGGGCTGACGGCCCAGACAAAGAGCCTTGAGGATATCTTCCTCAGCCTGACCCAGACCAGCGGGGAGGTGGCGTAAAATGGCAGCTTTCCGTGCAGAACTGCAAAAAGCCCACCGTAGGCATGACCTTGCTCTCTGCCTGCTCATCCCCGGCATCGTCGTGCTGTGGGTGGGCGGCCTTGCCCCGGCAGACCCGGAGGAGCTTGCCAACGGTTATAGCGCCCTGCTTTACAGTCTGCCCGTCATTGAAGCCATTCTGATGCCGGTGATGATGGCAGTGCTGGCCTCCCGGCTGTGGGATATGGAGATCAAAGGCAACACCGCCAAGCTGCTCTACACCCTGCAGAGCCGCCGCAGCCTGTTTGCAGGCAAAGCGGTCTTTGGGGTGCTGGAGGTGCTGTTGGTCACGGTGCTGGAGCTGGCCTGCGTTCCGGTGCTGGGGCGTGTCCATGGTTATACCGAAGCCTTTCCCACCGGGCAGCTATGCTATCTGTTCATCTGCACGCTGGCGGTGGACGCAATGCTCTTCTTTGGCGAATTTCTGCTGATGCTGTGGGTGGGCAATCCCCTGCCGACGCTCTGCGTGGGCATCGTAGGGGCGCTGGTTGGGCTGTTCTCTGCTTTTATGCCGCCGCTTGCCAGTTATTTTGTACCCTTTGGGTACTACATCCCTCTGAGCGCCTACGAAGTGGCGAACTGGGACAAGGCTACCCACACCGTCACCTACGGCACCCGCCCCTTCAACTGGGGACTGTTGGCCTTCACCCTTGCGCTGGGCGCTGTGCTGTTTGCCCTTGCGTGGCGCAAGGTACAGGACGAGGAGGTATAAAACCATGCTGAAACGCTGTATTCTTGCGGAGAACCGCAAGCTCCACGCATCTCCCATCTGGGCCATGTTTTTTGTGCTGCCCATTCTTTCCGCCACCTATGGCACGTTCAATTATCTGCAAAATCTTGAGATCCTCACCGACGGTTGGTATAGCCTGTGGACCCAGCACACCCTGTTTTATTCCATGCTCTTCTTCCCTGCCATGGTAGCCACCTATGCTGCCTACCTGTGGCGGCTGGAGCATCTGGGGCACAACTGGAACCTCATCATGGCAAGCCCTGTACCGCCGCTGGACCTGTTTGCCGCAAAGTTTGCGGTGGTGGCAAAGCTGGCATTGCTGACCCACAGCTTTGTATTTGCGCTGTTTGTGTTCTGCGGTAAGGTATTTGCCCAGCTGCCCGGCCTGCCGCCGGTCACCTTGCCGCTCTATCTGCTGCGCGGCCTGCTGGGCGCACTGGCCGTCATTGCAGCACAGCTGGTGCTGGCCATGGTCATACGCAGCTTTGCCGTGCCCATCTTTCTGGGCCTGCTGGGCGGCATTACCGGCATCTTTATCAGCTCCAAGGGTCATGGGCTGTTGTGGCCTTATTCCCTGATGCAGCTCGGTATGAACTCCAACAGAAGTGCGGATGCTCTGGCTGGCAGCTACGGGCTGTTTGCAGCCAGCTGTCTGGGGTGGCTGGTGGTGTTCTTTCTGCTGGCACATCTTCTGCTGCGCAGATGCGATGTCCGGGCCTGAGCGGTCTGCGGCGGAATGTTCACAAAATCTGCTTGAAAAGAACGGTGAAATCGGGTAGGATAATACCATTCAGAAGGTGAAAGGAGCGAACGCGATGCGGACACTGAAGGATCTCCTCAAACGGCTGCTGTGCTGGGCGCTGCTGCTGGCACTGCTGGTGCTGGCTGCGGCGGGGACTGTGCTGGGGGTACAGGGCTGGAAACTCTACCGTGCCACCCAGCCCGAACTCCCGGCGGCGCAGCTGTACGAGACCCTCTCGGCCCACCCCGGATTCACCACCTGCGATGCCATCCCCCAGACCTACATCGACGCCGTCATCGCCGTGGAGGACAGCCGGTTCGAGCTGCACCACGGCGTGGACCCGGTGGCCATCGTCCGGGCGCTGTGGACAGACCTGCGGACCCGCTCGCTGGCCGAAGGCGGCAGCACCCTGACCCAGCAGCTGGCAAAGAATATCTACTTCACGCAGGAGAAGCACTTTGCCCGCAAGGCGGCGGAACTTTTCGCGGCGCTGGACATCGAAAAGCACTGCTCCAAGCAGCAGATCTTTGAGATGTACGTGAATACAATCTATTTCGGCAGCGGATGCTACGGCATCGCCGAGGCGGCGGAAGGCTACTTCGGCAAGACGCCTGCGGAGCTGACCTCCGCCGAATGCGTCCTGCTGGCGGGCCTGCCCAATGCGCCGTCCGCCTACTCGCCGCATTCCAGCCCGGAGCTGGCGCTCAAGCGCTCGCAGGTGGTGCTGGACCGGATGGTCTCCTGCAAAAAGCTCACAAAGACCCAGGCCAGAGAGCTGCAGGATGAGATCGCCGCGCTGCCGGTGCTGGCAGGAACCTGACAAGCTACAAAAACTCCCCTCAGCCATCCACGGCCGAGGGGAGTTTTTTGCGGAGATGCTTTCTTATTCCGGTGCTTTCATGCTTTCGACCATGCTGATGTTCCGGACATGGCGGCGCATGAGGCGGCAGACGACGACGGTGAAGAAGAGGGTGAGGGCTACGCTGAACAGGTAGCTGCGGGGCGCGATGGAGCGGATGAACATCATCTGGTCCATCTCCACGGTGCGGACGATGAACTGATGCAGCGGCACACCCAGCGCAAGGCCCACCAGCGACCCGATGAGGGCCAGCAGGTCGATCTCGCGGAAGATGTAGCGGTAGACCTCGTTGTCAAAGAAGCCCAGCACCTTGATGGTGGCCAGCTCCTTTTTGCGCTCGCCAAGGTTCACGCTGATGAGGTTGTAGAGCACCACGGCGGCCAGCGCAGCGGCACAGACGATGATCAGGATGACCACATAGTTCAGGCAGCCGATGAGGTTGTCGAACATTTCGGTCGTGTCCTCCATGAAGGAGACACCGCTGACGTAATTGCAGGCCAGCAGGTCGGTGCGCAGGGTGTTGCGGTCGTCCGAGGTGGGGCAGTCGGTCTGGCCGTAAACGGTGTTCCACTCCGGCAGGGTGCCGCCTGTCAGCGTCCGGAGCTGCGCCTGCGAGAGGTACAGCCGGGTGAAGACGTAGTTCTCGGTGATGCCGGTCAGGGTCAACGTTTTGCGGCTGCCGTCGTTGGTCTCCACCTCAAAGGTGTCGCCCACCGCAAGGCCCAGGCTCTCGGCGGTCTTCTCGGTCAGGATGGCACTGCTGTCGTCAAAGGGGATGGCCTTGTGCCCCTGCCGGGTGCGGAAGGTGAAATATGCGGTCATCTGGCTCTCGTCTTCCGCCGTCACGATGCTTACGGTCTGCTTGTCGCCGCTGGCATTGTAGATGGTCACGCTCTTGTTGTAGAAACGGCCCCAGCTGGTCACATCGGCGCTGGAATCCAGCACATCGCCCAGACCGTGTTCCACGGAAAAGGCTCTGGCGTCGCTGTACGAGATGGTCAGGTCGCTGTGGTTCAGCTCGGTGGTCTGGCGGTTGAGCATGGGCAGGATGGAATCCTGGATGCCAAAGCCGATGAGCAGCAGGGCCGTGCAGCCCGCCACGCCCAGCACGGTCATGAAGAAGCGCTTCTTATACCGGAACAGGTTGCGAGCCGTGGTCTTCTGGGAAAAGCTCATGTGCTTCCACAGCGGGGTGATGTATTCGAGGAAGATGCGCTTGCCGGCCACCGGTGCGCGGGGCAGGAGCAGGGCGGCAGTCTTCTCGCGCAGGCTGGCGCGGCAGGCCTCCCAGGTGGTGATGCCGATGACGGCCGCACTGAGCAGGACGCTTCCCACGGCCATGCCGGGGTAGAATTGCAGGGTGAAGGTGGGCAGGCGGAACACCATGGTCTGATAGGCCTGCCAGATGATGGTGGGGAAGACGACGAAGCCCACCGCCATGCCCAGGATGCTGCCCAGGATGCTGGAGGCCAGGCCGTAGAACAGGTACTTGCCCGCAATGGCTGTGTTGGAGTAGCCCAGCGCTTTCAGGGTGCCCATCTGCAGGCGGTTCTCGTCCACCATGCGGGTCATGGTGGTGGAGGCCACCAGTGCCGCCACCAGGAAAAAGAACACGGGGAAGACCCGTGCGATGGCGTCCATCCGGTCGGCATACTGCTCAAAGGTGACGAAGCTCATGGTGCTGTTCCGGTCGAGGACGTACCACTCGCCGTTCTGGATGTCAGAGATCTGCTCTTCGGCATCGTCGATCTGCTTCTGGCCGTCCGCGAGCTTCTGCTCCGCCTCGGCTTTCTGCGTCTCGTATTCGGTGCGGGAGGCGTCCAGCTGCTCTTTGCCGGTATCGTATTCGGCCCAGCCGTCATCCAGCCGGGTGCGGGCATCGGCGAGCTGCTGTTCGGCGGCGGCAAAGGCGGAATAGGCAGAGGCGGTGCCGGTGGAAAGCCCCAGCTGGCCCTGCATCAGTTCCAGCTTCATCTTCCGCAGAGCGGCTTTGGCCTCGGTGACGAGTTCCGTATTGGAAAGGCTGGGCGAGGAGAGGAGCCCCTGGGCATACATCTGCCGCTTGCCCTCGTCCAGCTGCTGCTGGTAGCCGTTGAGCTGGGCATAGATGCTGTCGTAGGCGGCCTGTGCCTTGGCGAGGGCATCCCGCAGCTCAGTGTATTCTTCGTCGGCGGGTTCGGCCTCGTCGAGCGCTTTCTGTGCGTTGTGGAGCGCGGCTTCGGCATAGGTCAGCAGCGGGTCGGCCACCTGCTTCAGGTTGACCAGAAGCTCGATCTGCTGGAGCTGATCTTCAAATTCCAAGATCTGCTCCTCGCCGTCCAGCACTTTGTCCGCACCGCTCTGCATGGTGTCGGGCAGGGCGGCTTTCTGCTGGGCCAGCTGCGCTTTGCCGGAAGTGTACTCTGCTTCGCCCTGTTCCAGCTGCGCTTTGGCGGCGGTGAGCTGGGCTTCGGCCTCGTCGAGCTTCTGCTCGGCCTGTGCAAACTGGCGTTCGGCCTCCGCTTTCTGCTCGTCGTAGGTCTGCTTGGCATCGGCCAGTTTGGCAGTGGCGTCGTCGATGAGGGCTTCCCGGCGAGTGGTGCACTGTACGCCGCTGATGGAGGTCAGCCGGTCGGCGACGGCGTCCACGGCTGCCTGGTATTCATCGGAATAATTGTCATACTGGTCGGCATTTTCAGCCTTAATATAACAGACAGTGTAATAATCGGCAGTCAGCTGACCGTCCGAGACGTAGACAATGGCGTCCAGAACGCCGTCGCCGGCGGTGGAAGTCTCCTGGTCGGAGGAAAAATGCAGTGGGTCCTGCACCTGCCCCACCACGGTATAAGAGGTGCGGGCGAGGCCATCGGTGCCGTCCGGCAAGGTCAGCGTGGTGCCGATGGGGATCTCTTCCCCGTGGCCCATGACATGCACGACGCATTCGTCGGCAGCATCGGGCATCCGGCCTGCCAGCAGCAGCGGGCGGTTCAGATTCTCGGCCGTGTCGGCATCGGGGTCTGCCGGGAGCTGCTGGATGCGCAGGACAGCGGGCTGGTCGGTGCTGGACCAGCGGCCCTCGGCGTCCAGATACTTCACCGGCTGGACCGCTGTGACGCCCTCGGTCGCGGCAATGGCGTCGATGTCGTCCTCGGAAAGGCCGAGGGTGGAGAGGACGCGCAGGTCGAATACGTTCTGCTGTACGTAATATTTCTGCCCGGCGATCCGCATACTGGGCGCAAAGCTGGCAAGGCCCGTCAGGATCATCACGCCCAGTGCCACGATGCCGAACAGGGACAAAAACCGGCTCAGGTTGCCCCTGAGATCCCGGAGGATATTTTTTCGATAACTTTTCTGCACAAGAATCACCACTCGATCTGTTCCACGGGCACAGGGTGCTCGTTGACCTGGTTGGACAGGATCTGCCCGCTCTTCACCTGAATGATGCGGTCGGCCATGGCCGTCAGGGCTGTGTTGTGGGTGATGACGATGACGGTGCGGCCCGTCTCGCGGCAGGTGCGCTGTAGCAGGGCCAGCACCTGTTTGCCGGTCTTATAGTCCAGCGCACCGGTCGGCTCATCGCAGAGCAGGAGCTTCGGATTTTTGGCGAGGGCGCGCGCAATGGAGACGCGCTGCTGCTCGCCGCCCGAAAGCTGGGCCGGGAAGTTGTTCAGCCGCTCGCCGAGGCCGACGCTTTCCAGCGTGGCTTTGGGGTCCAGCGGGTCGCGGCAGATCTCGCTGGCCAGTTCTACGTTTTCCAGCGCCGTCAGGTTCTGCACGAGGTTGTAGAACTGGAAGACGAATCCGACGTCATACCGCCGGTATTGGGTCAGCTCTTTCTCGGAGAACCGACTGACATCCTGCCCGTCGAGCCAGACGTGGCCCTCGTCGCAAGTGTCCATGCCGCCGAGGATGTTCAGCAGGGTGGTCTTGCCTGCACCGGACGGCCCGACGATGATGCAGAACTCGCCCTTGTCCACGTAAAAATTCAGGCGGTCCGCTGCGGCGATGCGGACACTGCCTGTCTGGTAGTATTTGGAAACATTTTCAAATTCCACGAAGTGTTCCATAATGCTTCTCCTTGCCTTGGGAAATCAAGTTTATTCCAATATAACTATACCATAATTCCCACAGGTTGGCGGGAAAAATCGCCGCAAATTTTCAAAAACTTCATAAATTTGTAGTATCCCAGAGGAGGTCAGCCAGCGCTTCGATGCGGCACTGCGCAAAGTAGGCCTCTTCCAGAGGAATCCACCGACGGACAAAGTTTTCGTAGCGTTCGCCTTCCCGCGCCTGCAAACGGCGGGCCTGCTCTTCTTTGGAGCAGGTGACGAACACTTTGAGGTCATAAAAGCCTGCAAGAATCGGGTGGTGGCTGTAGCTGCCCTCCAGTATATAGAGCGGTGCGGGCGGCACGCACTGCTCCGGCAGATAGGCACCCTCCCGGCAGGAGTACGCCCGGTTGCGCACCGCGGCCCCAGCCTGTGCCGGAACGAGCACTTCCTCCCGCAGGCGGGTCAGGTCCATATTGGCGCAAGGCGTTTCGGCCCAGTTCGGGATGCGCTGTGCCGGGGGAAGATAGTAGTCGTCGGTATGGAAGACGGCACTGCCCGGAAACTGTTCTGCCAGCTGTGCCGCCAGCGTTGTTTTGCCGCTGCCGCAGCGGCCGTCCAGCGCGATGAGCACGGGCCGCTCCGGGTGGGCCTCCAGCAGGGAGGCGATGGTCTGGGTGAGAGATGAAAAATCCGAAGGGATCAAACGCATACCGAAATGCTCTCCTTGACAAATCGTAAAAAATTGACTATACTACAAATAGAAAAGGCGCTGTCTGCAAAGTGGTCAGCTCCTTTACCGGCAAGTGTTAAAAAGTAACGACCGCTCTAGTTGGTAAGTTCTTTCTTGAAATTGACGGAACAGAAATTCCGTAT
>OGXI01003291.1_pt1 | contig 11059 bp, 8 predicted proteins | sample 1576221 | NCBI WGS metagenome assembly OGXI01 (sample SAMEA3541523, study PRJEB24748) | human gut metagenome | biome: human gut; feature: human-associated habitat; material: faeces | place: China | collected 2012
CCAAACCGGCAATCGGAATATTCAGATGCAGTTCATCCTCGATTACTTCTCTGACGACTTCCATTTGTCCTTTACCACCATCGGTAATAATCAGGTCGGGTATCTCTTTGCGGGCAACTTTTACTCCTTCTTCACCGTTTTCTGCCATGATAATGTTATAGGTCCCACCGAATAACACTTTCAGATAAAGCCGGATATCCGCATGGTCCTCGATAACGAGTATTTTATATTTTGCTTCAGGGCTTTCAATCGGTCGGGGGATGATACTGTCTTGCAACTCTTGTTTCTTTTTATCCTCCACAGTGATAATCTTTGCCCGGCTGTCATCTATCTGTATATGTTCCGGTTTGACAAATACGACATATTCTTCTCCTTTAAAATGCTCTTTGCCTAGCGGAATATATAAGGTGACGGAAGTACCTATTTCTTTGTCTTGTTTGATTTGAATATCTCCATGGTGATCGAGTGCCGTTCTTCTCATAATTTCAATACCCAGTTCAGGATGCAGATAGTTACTCGGCAAGATATACCTGTCTTCTCCCAGATAGGTGACAGATGATTCCTCTATCACTTCTTTTCCATCGTCTTCTATGGTGAAAAGGCAGTACTCTTTTCCTTTCAGACTTGTGATGCTGACGACAAAGCGGATGGCACCGGCATAAGAAATATGGCGGTATGCATTCGACATTATATTCCTGAGGACAAACATAATTTTTTGCCGGTCAATCCATATTTCCGTATTTATCTTGTTGTCCTTGTCGTAATATAGATTGATGGGGCTGACATTCAGCAATTCATACGAAGCCCGCACCACTTCATCGGCTATTCTGCTCGCCGTATATGGAGCTACATTCAGGGTAGGACCGTAGTTTTCTTCCTGATGAATATTGAGCAATTGGTTACAGATATCCTGCATACAGATTGAGTTACGATAGGCCACTTTTACTTTCTGCAGGAACGATTCCGGTAAAGCCGAGTTGCTTATCATTTCTTTCAGCGGTGCAGTGACCAGTGACAGAGGGGTTCTCAATTCGCGTGCCAGCATATAGCTGATTTGGTCACGCATTTGCCGGTTCTTTTTCTCTTCAGCTCTTATTTCCGTAGCTTTTTCCAGACGTTCTTTCATTCGCACTTCTTTTTCTTTATACATCTGTCGTTTCAGTGCTTTGCTGTTAAAGTAGAGCCAAGTCAGGAATATGCTTCCCATAATGATAAGTATGTAGCCGGTAATTGCCCATCCGGTGGTGGCCCAATACTTACCTACAGTGATGGCAATATGGGTGATTTGTTCATTTCCTTCCATCGGATAGGAAGGCTTTATTTCGAGTACGTAGTCTCCCGGCTCAATGTTACTCAACCTCACTTGGTCATAATCACCGAAATGCCATTTTCTATCATTGGGCAGCAGGCGATATTCCACTTTATTGGAGGAAGTGCTGTAACGCAAGTCGCTCAAATAAAACACGAGATTGTTATTGTTGTAGTTCAAGGTCAGTCGGTCTATTAAATGTGCCGGTTTGTCCAAAATAACTTGTCCGTTTATTTTTTCGCCTATTTCCACCTTATTATAATTTACATTGATGTCAGCGATATAATATTTATGCTTGCTGGAAGTTTCTTTCAGCATCCGGGGATCAAAGTAAAGCAGCCCCGTAGAGTTTACCCACAATAATTTTCCGTTGTTCAGCCGGCAAACCTGATAGTAGTTTTCCGGAAAAGCATATAAGTAGAAAGAGTTATTTTTATTGTTGATTGTTATAATGCCCGAGTTGGTGCCCAGCCATGTATTGCCGTTTCTGTCGTCTATCATGCAATCGATGTGTCCGTTGGGTAGGTCTTGGTTAAGAAGCATGGTAGACACAACGTTTTTTTCTTTTCCGTCTATTTGTATAATCTTGTTGGCGTATGATACGAATAGTTGGTTGTAGTTATTCATATAGATAGTCATAACTTTACCCGGAGTCAGACTGCTCTTTTGTTCGTATCCTCCGTTCAGTGTCACTTTTTTGCCTTCTCGGGTTGCCTGAAACAGTCCTTTTTCTGTTCCCAGCCACATGGTGCCGTCTCCATCCTCACAAATGGCGGTTATTTTCTCAATTTCTTTTGTATAAGGCATATATGCCAAACAGCTTTTGCCCTGATAGTCGTATACTATCAATGCATTTTCCGTTGCAATCCATAAGTCGTTGCGCGAGTTGAGGAAAAGTATTTTAATGGCAGAAACTTGGTTTTCTGTTGCTTCCGGTTGGGGATGAAAGGAGACTGTTTCATTGGTAGTGGGATTCATCAGGAGAATATTTCCTTTTTCATCTCCAAACCACAGGTGTCCGTTTTTGTCTTTGAACAAGCAGTAATTGCCGTTCTTTTCCGCTTTTGCCCATGGTACGAACTGTATATTTGGCGAGAGGTTTTTTGTCTGACTTTTATATATCCCCTTGTTGTCGGTGGCCAGCCATATAAATCCGTTGCTGTCTTCTGCTATTCCATTGAGAGATCTTATGTCGTTATCCAGTTGGATGCGGTTTACATTATCTCCCAGCAGATTTAATTTCAGCAGTCCTCTTCCGAAGGTGCCGACCCATAACACTTGGTTCTGTTTATCGAGATAAATGCGGGTAATTCTGTTTTTGATGATAGGTTCGTAATAACTGTCATTTTCAATCAGGTCGATGGTTTTAAAGGGAGCTTTCAGATAATCTTTATTTTCAAATTTTATCAAAGCCAACGAGGTGCCTGATGCCATTACAAACGTTGTGTCATCTGCTTGTATAATATCGCGGATACATGCATCCTGCACTATGGGGGTGCTTTTGTTCAGTTTGCGTGTAGCTTTTGTGGTTGTGTCATAGCAGATTACTCCGTTGTTGTGGTTGCAAATCCATAAGTAGTTATTATATATATGTATATTGCAAATATCTTCTGCATTAGTAATTCCTAGTTCGGCGCAGTCCAAAGATTCACTTTTCTTTTCTGTCAGATTATAGAGTATAAGTTTGTTTTCGCGGGTAAGTATATAGAGGTTATTGTCGCAACCATAGAATTTGAATGGAATCCCCTTTATATTCGGCAGTAGATTAGGTGTAATGCTTACTTCGTCTGTCTCATATTCGGTTTTCAGTTCTGCCACTCCTTGTGAGGTGATGGCATATATTTTGTCTTTTGTCACACATAAGTCCAAAATGTCTGTCAGCACTTCCGGGGTGGACGATAAAAGTGACATGTAGCATCCTTTCATTTTGTTGAAACACGATAACCTGTTCATGTTCGCTATCCGTGACCAAAGCATTTTGTCGGAAGTCTCATAAATGCCGGTAATGGAATATGGTTCTTTGTCTGCCGAATTGTAGTTGTGGAAGTGTATTCCATCGTATCGGCTCAGGCCGACATCTGTTCCCAACCATAAAAATCCGTCTTTGTCCTGATGGATTTCGGTCAAGGTATTATTGCTTAATCCCTCTTGTTTAGTCAATAATTGGATTCCTGTCTGTCGGAAAAAACTTTGTGCCTTGGTTATTTCCATACCCATCAGCAGGACAATTATAAGTAGTCCCGTAACCGGTGTTGTTAATGTTCCGCTTCTTTTCATATTCCCCTTCATTCATTTAAATATAGTGCACTTAACAATGCTATGTATTCATATCATGTTTCTTAGACTATTTTAAGGATAACTGCAAAAATAGGCTTTTATTATGTTATAATCAACGTTTTAGGTTAGAAACTTTTTAAAAAGTCGGATAAGTCAGAGGGTATACATCTGTCTTGATAGGGGGTATATCATTCATTGTTTTATTTATTTGCTGTTAATCAATATATTATGATTGAATGAAATACCATTGAAGTGCCATACGTTAAATAATAATTCAAAAGAAAGGAAGTGAAGAACCCATGTACACCTATTACATACACAGCTTCTTCCTTCCCTTCATAAAGCTTAATATCACCTCACAATCTTTTCAGCCCTGATTGATTTATAGAATCTGATACCTATAGTTTATAAGTGAATGAAGCGTCATGGCTTTTCGGGTTATAAGTGCCCCGGATGCTGACAGGAATCTGCATATATTTGATTCCGTTGTCTGCCACCTTCATATAAATATAGCTTTCCGATTGGAATATGAAGTTGCCTTCACTGTTGTCGCTGGCCAAACTGAATCCTTTCACATACCATTTCATGAGTGAAGAACTGCATTCAGCATTATATCCGTTGTAATATAAGTCACCGTCGGCATAGCCGGTAAGGTTGAGCTGAATTGTAAAGGTGTACTTACCATTGATTGTCTGGCTGGTAATCACTTTCAGTAAAGTCTGATTGCCTTTATCGGCAGCCAATATATTATGTTCTTCTTTCGCATTGGTATGTTTGCGAAGGTTCGATAAGATTTCATCTGCCTCCTTTAAACTGATAGCAGGTAAATCGTTTAGATTTAAATTGTCAGAATTGTTTTCCTCGTATGTAACACTTCTGGCGCCATACGTTCTTTCCAAAAAATACGTTGAACTTGAGTTGTCAACGGGGTCACTACTTTCTGCTGTGCAGGATGCAAACTCATCATGATGAGTGTAGCAATCAATAAATGAATTGCCTTCATAGAACTATTTTTTTATACGTTTGAATGATTGACCCATTATCATTCGCCTCAAAAGTAGGTATTATTTTCAAATAAACAAATTATTTCAAAGATTTTTTGAAGAAAATACCCTCTTCCTGTGAATAAAATGCCTCTGATTGAATGGAACGGGGGTATTTTGAGTGTGAAACGGTGGATTATTCATAATGAATGAAACACAGGTATGTGATGAAGAAAACACCATCGGTGTTTCTTTCGTCCCAATAAATAATTCTTCGTGAACAATTCCCCGATACTTTATTCCGATGAGGGGTAAATTGATTTTCGGACTACCTTGCATTTTGCTGAAACTACCTCTTAATAAAGACTGATTCGCCAACTTCCTGTTAAAAAAATAGAGTTTATCTTTGCAACAGTAGAAAACAACTTTAGGTGAAATGAATATGGTAATAAGAAGAACTTTATTTGTATTGATGTGTCTGTTGGCTTCTTCCTTATATATGTATGGACAGATAGCCGTTAAGACCAATGTGGCGATGGATGCAGTTGCTATACCGAATTTGGGGGTAGAAGTAGGTTTGAGCAAGAAGCTGACTCTGGATGTGCCCATGTACTACAATCCATGGAAATATAGTGATAGCAAAATGCTGAAACTGGCAATGCTTCAACCCGAACTCCGCTATTGGCTTTGTGATAAATTCAACGGTCACTTCTTTGGCGCTCATTTGATGGGAGGTGCTTATCATACCACCGGCATCGATTTGCCTTTTTCACCTTTTGATGATTTAAAAGACTTTCGCTATAAGGGTCAGTTCTATGGCGGCGGTATCAGTTACGGTTACCAGTTTGTGTTGGGACGTCATTGGAATCTGGGAGCAACCATCGGCATCGGTTATGCTTATGTGCGCTATAAGAAATATGAGTGTGAAGAATGCGGTGACATGGTAGAGAAATCCCATAAGAATTATTTCGGCCCTACCAAGGCTGCCCTCAACCTTATTTATATATTCTAAAAACAAACGGATTATGAAACTGATACGCTATATCCTTTTAACATTGTTGCTGCCGGTATTTCCGGCAGGTGCGCAGAATCTGTGCGGCAGCCGGGTTCAGGTTGCAAATCCTTCTATCCTGATAGGTGACAACGGCCGGGTGATGATAGGAATGGATGTTACCCTTCCGGCCGATATGCAACTCTCTTCCAACCGTGTGGCTACACTTACTCCGGTGTTGAAGACTCGGGACAACAGTTATAACAAGGTGTTGCCTGCCATCCGGGTATATGGTCGCACGCGTAGTATTGTGCAGCAGCGTGAGCATAAAACTCCTGTGGATGCCTTCTCGGTGTTGCGCCGCAAGAACGGAACATCACAGACGGTGAATTACTCGGTGCGTATTCCTTACGAAAAATGGATGAACGGTGCAGAGCTTGAACTGCTTGCCGATGTGCGTGGTTGTGCCGACTGCCAAAAAGAAGAAAGCAATGCTTTCATTATTCGTGCCGATTTGGAACGTTACATCATGCAGCCGACTGTTGCTTTTGTTTCTCCGGCTGTCGAAGCTGTCAAGAACCGTGCCGAAGAAGGTCGTGCCTATCTTGACTTCCCGGTGAACCAGACAAAGATTTATCCCGAATACCGCCGCAATCCTTCCGAACTCGAAAAGATTAAGGCAACGGTAGATGTGGTGAAGAACGATGCCAATACGCAGATTACCGAGATAGACATCACCGGCTATGCATCTCCCGAAGGTCGTTACGCCTCCAACGCTCGTTTGGCTCAAGGCCGTGCTGAAGCATTGAAAAAATATGTGATGGACTCTTACGGTTTCAAGTCAGACCTGTTCCGGGTGAATTCTGTAGCCGAAGACTGGGATGGCCTGCGTGACTATGTGGCAAAGAGCAATTTGCCGCGCAAAGACGAAATACTGTTCATAATAGATAAGGATGAAAATGATTTGGAGCTCAAGGAAGGACGCATCAAGGCGCTGGATGGTGGCAAGATTTATGCTTCACTGTTGCAGGACTGCTATCCGGGCTTGCGTCATTCGGACTACACGGTGCGCTATGTGGTGCGCGGATTCAATGTAGAAGAAGCAAAACAAATCATAAAGACACGTCCTCAGCAGTTGAGCTTGCAGGAAATGTATCTGGTGGCTCAGACTTATGCCAAAGGCAGTAAGGAATTCAACGAAGTGTTCGATGTGGCAGTGCGCCGCCGGCATCGATCGTGAAGGAATCCTTGTGACCAGCATTGAACTGATCGACCGAGGTATTAAGTTCCCAGTGCTTGTAGGCCATGTCTGCTCCTTCTATATTGCAGGTGTGATAGTCGGACTTATTTACCATCCATTTCCCGTCGAAAAGATACTCGCTTCCTACGTTGTTATTTGCCGGAACGACACCGTCATTTTCTAGCACGAACGCCCGCATTTTCGATTTGTCCGCTAGAATGACGAGCGGTTCGTCGGAAATGGGCTGAATCTCCAGTATCAAGGCAAGCGTAGCATAGGTCGGCGACGAGAACGTGATTTTGGCGTTGACGTCAGAGGCAGTGATTTTACCGGGGTCGAGGTCGAATACGAGCTGTGTCGAGGTTTTGGAGGCTTCTGACATCCACGCTCCGTCCATAACCATGTAGGTCCAGTCTTCTACATTGGAAGAGATGTCAACGGTAAGTTTCATCCCCTTCTTTACCTCTACGGATTGTTCCGGTTTGACAGAACGTTGAAAATCGACTATGCTGCAAATGAAAAGGCGCTCGCGGCCGGAGCGCAAGGTAAGGATACCATAAAAAGAAAAGAAGTGCAATCGCAAAAGCACCCGCAGACGCTGAGCCTGCGGGTGCTTTTGGCATGGTTATGAGAAGGTTTGAGAGAGGTTCAACTTACTTGTTGCCCTTGTAATCCAGCGGGAGGCTGGTCCAGCGGGCGCGGAAGTGGAAGGCGGCGTCCTTCGGCTGACGCTGACGGGTGAAGATGCCCTTCTTGTTGCCGTTGGCGCGCATGATGCCCTCGGTGGTCTGGAAGTCTGCAAAGTTCCAGACCAGCTCGCCCTGCACGGAGTCGTAGCTGTCGAAGACGTTGTGGTTCATGTCGAGGTACTCGTTCTGGTACTCCTGGCTCCACATGACGCTGGGCAGCTTGTGCTCGGTGGGCATGGTATCGGCACCGTACTCGGTGAAGATCATCGGGCGGCCATTCAGGACCTTGGCCCAGCCGTCCATCTCCTTGCGGAATGCAGCCTCGGCGTCCACGATGCCCATGCCGCCCATGACGTACCAGCCGTAGTAGCGGTTCAGGCTGATGAAGTCAGCGAACTGCTGGCCCTTGCTGTTGTGGGGCAGGCTCATCATGACGATGGCGTAGGTGCGGGGGCGCTTCTGCGGGTCAAGCTCGTGTGCCAGATCGAACAGGGTCTTGAAGTAGGCTTCGGTGCCCTCGCTGGTGCACTGGGGCTCGTTCAGGATGCTCCAGGCGATGACGGAGGCGTGGTTCTTGTCGCGGTCGATCATGTCGGTCAGCGCGTCCTTGTGGTTCTCCAGCAGCTGAGGCGTGGTGTCCTTCTCGAACCAGCCCACCTTCTTGCCGTTGCCCTGGTTTGCTGCCAGGAAGTTCATGGTGCTCTCCATGAAGCCGACGGCGGGGACTTCGTCGATGATGAGGAAGCCTTCCTCATCGGCCATCTGGTACAGCTCCTCCGCATAGGGGTAGTGGCTGGTGCGGAAGCAGTTGGCACCGATCCACTTCATCAGCTCGTAATCGCGCTTGACGGTGGCCAGGTCGAGGCCGCGGCCGCGGATGTCTGCATCCTCGTGCTTGCCGAAGCCGCGCAGGTAGACGGGCTTGCCGTTCAGCAGGAAGTGGCCGTTCTGGATCTCGAAGGTGCGGATGCCGACCTTCTCGGTGTACTCGTCGACGATGGCGCTGCCGTCGTGGATGCGGATGACGATGTTGTACAGGTAGGCGGCATGGACGTTCCAGAGCTTGGCGTCCTTGACGACCAGAGTACCTTCCTTGCCGGAAGCCTCAGCGACCTTGGTGGTGCCGTCGTACAGCTCCACGGTCACGTCGTGGCTGCCGTTGGTGGTGACGGTGTAATCGACCTCAGCGCCGTCCGCAGTCAGGCGGTGCTTGACGGAATAGTCCAGAACGCGCTCGGCGGGCAGGGCCATCAGCTTGACGGGGCGATGGATGCCGGCATAGTTGTAGAAGTCGAAGTAGGGGGCAGCGACCTTTTTGCCGTTGGACAGGGTAGCGGTGTTGCCGGCGGGCAGCATGTACTCGTTCAGCTCGTTGTTCAGCAGGACGCTCAGCTTGTTGTACTGGTTGTAGCGGACAATGTCGGTGACGACTGCGTCAAAGGGCAGGAAGCCGCCTTCGTGCTGTGCGACCTCGACGCCGTTCACAAAGACGCGGGCGTGGTGGGTGGCAGAGCCGAAGCGGATGGCGATGTCCTTGCCGCTCCACTCGCCGGGCACGAAGAAATCGGTCTCGTACCAGAAATCGCCGCAGTACTCGCGGGATTCCTTATCGGTGAAGAAGTCGCAGAAGGAAGCGGGCACGGGCATGGAGATGGACTCCGGCAGGCCGTTTGCCCAGTCTGCATCGACGCCCTCGCTCTTGGGGTCGAAGCGGAAGCGCCACATGCCGTCCAGGCTGACGACGCGGCGGGAAGTGGAAGCCACAGGATACAGCAGGGATTTGTTGTTCATTGCAGGAACCTCATTTCTCATCATACTAAAACATTTTGAACTACGAAATAAACCTCTCCGTCATCGCTGCGCGATGCCACCTCCCCTGATAGGGGAGGCCTTGGCAGTCCCCGCAAAGGATACGGTTTCGCCAGAGGCTCTCCTATCCGGAGAGCTGTCGAGCGAATGCGAGACTGAGAGGTTGATACCGCAGCTCATATCTTCTGGTATCAGTATGACAGATTTTTTGCAAAAGGAATAGAACAAATTTTTTATAAATCCAGACTTTTTTGGGGAATTTTGAACGATTCCGGGGCAGAATACCTATTATAATGCGGGCGATGCCGCGAAAACTGTTAAAATCAACTACGCCAAGGAAAATATAGTGAAAGAGATTCCACATATTTTATGAAAAAATTGGCAAAATGCCCAAACAATAATCGTAAAATTTTACGTTTTCACCTAAAAATTCTTCTAACGATGATTGCTAAAGATTTGTCATAATACTGATATACAAGCTGGAATGCAGTGAACCATATTTCAATGTGTTTTGCAGCAGCGTTTGGAGAACCGAATCCAAGAATCGATCTATCTAAGGAGAAACCAATGGCAAATGAGATGAAGAAAGCCGCCCCCTTCGGCATGAAGGACAAGGTCGGCTACATGTTCGGTGATTTCGGCAACGATTTCACCTTCCTGCTGTCGTCGAGCTTCCTGATGAAGTTCTACACCGACGTCATGGGCGTCAACGCCGCCATCGTTGGCATGGTGATGATGATCGCCCGTTTTGTGGATGCGTTCACCGATGTGGGTATGGGCCAGATCGTGGACCACTCCAAGCCCACCAAGGACGGCAAGTTCCGCCCCTGGATCAAGCGGATGTGCGGCCCGGTGGCCATCGCTTCCTTCCTGATCTATCAGTCCGGCCTGGCCGGGATGCCCTATGGCTTCAAGGTGGCCTGGCTGTTCATCACCTACATCCTGTGGGGCTCCATCTTCTATACCTCCATCAACATCCCCTACGGCTCCATGGCTTCCGCCGTCTCGGCAGACCCCAAGGACCGTGCAGAACTGTCCACCTGGCGCACCATCGGTTCCACGCTGGCCAACATGGTCATCGGCGTGGCCACGCCCATGGTCGCCTATGTCGTCGTGGACGGCAAGACGGTGATGTCCGGCTCCCGCATGACCATCATCGCAGGCGTCTTCTCCATCTGCGCCATCCTGTGCTATGTCGTCTGCTTCAAGCTGACCCGTGAGCGTGTCGAGGTCCCCGCAAGCAGCCAGAAGGTGAGCGCTTCCGCCATCTTCAAGAGCATCTTCACCAACCGGGCGCTGCTGGGCATCATCGTAGCGGCCATCTTCGTCCTGCTGAGCCAGCTGACCGTCATGAGCCTGGCCGGTTACGTTTACCCCAACGTGTACGGCAGCGCTGCCGCACAGTCCACCGCCAGCCTGCTGGGCACGGTGGTCATGCTGATCGTCTGCGCACCCTTTGCTTCCAAGCTGGCTGCAAAGTTCGGCAAGAAGGAGCTGGCTGTTGCCTCCAGCATCTGCTCCGCTCTGGTCTGGCTGGTCTGCCTGATCTGGCGTCCGGCCAGCGTCTGGGGCTTTGTGGCCTGCTACATCCTGGCCAATGTCGGTATGGGCTTCTTCAACACCATCATCTGGGCCATGATCACCGACGTCATCGACGACGCCGAGGTCCGCAGCGGCATCCGTGAGGACGGCACCATCTACTCGGTCTACTCCTTCGCCCGCATTTTTGACCCTTTACAGCGGGCGGCGGCTGTACTATAG
>OGXI01003296.1_pt1 | contig 11042 bp, 10 predicted proteins | sample 1576221 | NCBI WGS metagenome assembly OGXI01 (sample SAMEA3541523, study PRJEB24748) | human gut metagenome | biome: human gut; feature: human-associated habitat; material: faeces | place: China | collected 2012
GCAGGTTGCAGGCGGAGGTGGGGTCAAACAGCAGGATCCACGGCATGTTGCAATCGTACTTTTCGCGCAGTTCCATGACGTAGTTATAACCAGCGAACATACCCTCGTACACCAGGTTCAGGGCGTTCATTTTCAGGATGTGGGGGTCGATCTCATTAATGGCGCGGTAGGCATACTGCATCCACTTGCTGTTGGGGTCGGATACGAAAGCACGGACGGCGTCCCAGTTGGCGTCGGGATAACGTTTTGCCAGCAAGGGCTGTGCCAGGTTGACCAGCTTAACAGCCTGCTCGGCCATATTTTCAGGGCCCTTGCCACGGACGGCATTGATGGTAGCGTCGATGGCAACGCTGAACGCTGCACGCTGTGCCGCATGGACCACTTTATTCATTGCCATAATCGTATGCTCCTTTTAACTCTTGATTGTGCAACCATTTTATGCCTTTTTTCGTGCTATTGTACATGGGCAAATGCCGTTTTTTGTGCAATTGAAAGCGGCGGACATGCGCAAAAAAGCGCGAAACTGAACAAATTTGAAAAAATGTCCTAACAAATTTAGCGCTAAATTTCGGGGAAATAATCCATATAAGCCCCCGGAAAATTTGCAAATTGCAGGAACATTATGCTATAATAACGTTGTACGATTCTATTTCGCTGTAAGGAGTATTTGCCATGCCGCGTTCAAATCAGACAAAGCGCCTGCTGGCCCAGAGCCTGATGGATTTGATGACGACCACCCCGCTGGAAAAGATCTCGGTCAACGATATTGTGGACCACGCCGGGGTCGGGCGCAATACCTTTTACTATCATTTTGAGGATAAGTACGATTTGGTGAACTGGTACTTCCAAAGCGGCGTGACCCAGTTTTTGGTGGAACGCTCGGCCTATGCCAGCTGGAATGCCCTGCTGGAAGCTGTGGAAGATTACCTGCTGGAAAATAAAGTGTTTTACTGCAACGCACTGGCCTATACCGGGCAGAACAGCTTGCAGCAGTACATATTTGATTACCTTTCCTCCATCTTTATGCAGCGCGCTAAAGAGCTGCGCCCCGGCATTGGTGCTGATGAAAACCTGTTGGTGGGCCGTTTTTTTGCCGGTGCCCTGATGGGCATTTTGCAGCCGTGGGTGCTGGGCGGCATGAAGACCAACACGACCCGTCCATCCCAGGCAGTGCCGTTGCTCTCTGTCGATGAGCTGGAGGTGATCCTGCGCGGTGAGCTGGGCGAAACGCATGAACCAGGAAAACTGCCCCAGTGATTTGGACGACTTAGCGGCAGCCCTTACAAGCATAACAAAAAGCCGATTCCTTGTTTGTCGCATCGAGGCGATAAGGAATCGGCTTTTGTTATACATATCTTGCGGCTGTGTGGTTACTCTCCTGTGTGCAGCTGCAGCGGGAAAGTCTGCCCCTCCTGCAGGGCACTGCCCCACACGGTGTTATCAGAAATGCGATGGTTGAGGTAGGTAATGTCAGCGTCCCAATCCAGCAGCAGCACCGGCTTGCCGGTCTCAAGGCGGCCGGCCACGATGCCGCGGCGCAGAACCTCGCTCTTCTCCGGCGAAATACCGGGGCGGCGGGCATACATGCAAAGGCGGGCCTCCTGGGCTACGCTCTCCATCCAATCGTCCTGCAAAGCTTCCTCGGCGCAGGTGTCATCCACCAGGACCGTCAGCATATACAGCATCTGCTTGGCTTTCAAAGCGCGGGCCGCATGGCAGACATCGGGGGTCAGCTCCGGGCTTTGCAGCAGCGGCAGCACCACTACATTGAGACATTCCGCCAGCTGGGCAACGCGATCCGGTGTCAGGGCTTCCGGCGCGGCCAGCACGCCGAACGCACACTTGGGGAACGCCTTTGCCAGGCTGGCAGCCTCGGAAGGGTCGCCCTCAGTGGCATCCAGCACCCAGACAAAGCTGCCCTTTTTCTCGGCGGCTGCTACTAGCGCCGGGAGGGCCGGGTCGCCGCAGTGGGCGGCCGTGATCCAAGAGAAGGGCTTTCCATCCACATCGGCCTGCTTCTTCATCTCGCTGGCACCGTAGATCAGCCCGCCAAAGCCCATGTTGACGCCGACCGTGCAAAGCCGATCCTCGTCCACAGTGTCCAGCAGGTTATGCACCAGGCTGTAGTAGCAGCTGTCGGTGCGCTGCAGGGCTTTTTGGGCGTAGGCAAAAAAGTCCTTCTGCTGCGGCCGTTTGGCCAGCGAAGAACACATATCTACGTAGTTGCGCAGCTGTCGGAATCCGCCGCGGCGGATGTCCCCCACCGCGCGGTGGGCCAGCGTCATGGTAAAGCTGCGGGTTGCATTATAATCCAAGCTCAAAGCGGTTCACTCGCTTTCGTTTTTCTGTGCAGGGCACATTTTCTATATTTAAAAGTGTACCATGCCAGCGCACTGCAGCGCCATGGGCAAAAACATGCGTTTGTCCTATAAAGTGTCTAGTATTATTTCAATTCTACCACGGTCACGCCGTTTTCACCCTCGCCATAGCGACCGGGGCGGAAACTTTTGACTGCCTTGTGGGTGCGCAGGTGCTTTTGGATGGCAGTGCGCAGTGCACCAGTGCCGTTGCCGTGGATGATGTACAATGTCTGCTGGCCGCGCAGCATGCCGCTGTCCAGGAACTTATCCACCTCGGCCAAAGCTTCATCCACGGTGTAGCCAAGCAGGTTGATCTCCATGCTGGCCTTGCGGGATTTATCCAGCTGCACGCGGGTGCTGGAACGGCGCGGCTCGCAGGCCGGGCGCTTGTCCATTTTGTCCGGGACGCACAGACCGGAGAGAGGAACCTTCGTTTTCATGATGCCGGCACGTACTTCCACCATGCCGTTGCGGTCAGGCCGGGCGGTAACGGTAGCCAGCTGGTTCAGCTCGGCAATCAGTACTTCCTGCCCGATCTGCACCTCTTTCAGGGGCACGAACTCACGGGCGGGCTTAGGCTTGGAATCGGTCTTTTTCAGCAGTGTTTCAGTGTCCTTGCGGGCAATCTCGCGGGCGCGGACAGCACGCTGGGCGGCGCTGGTCTTTTCGTCTTTCTGGATGCGGCGCAGCTCATCTGTCAGTGCGTAGGCCTCGTTCTGGACGTTCTGCATCAGGTCATGGGCACGGCGGCGGGCGTCTTCCAGCTCCTGCTCGCCCTTCTTGATCAGCTCGTCACGCTTCTTCTCGGCGCTTTCCAGGGCATGCTCAGCCTCATAGCGGGCCTTTTCGGCGTCACCCTGAGCAACCTTCAACTGCAGCTTTAAATCATCCAGCTGGGCCAGCACGCTGTCCAGGCGCTTATCGTCGTTAGACATATGGCTGCGGGCCGCATCGATGATGTTCTGCGGGATGCCCAGCTTGGAGCTGATAAGGAATGCGTTGGACTTACCGGGTACGCCGACGCTCAGCTTATACGTAGGCATCAGCGTTTCTACGTTGAATTCACAGCTGGCGTTGACGACACCGGGCGTTTCCAGCGCGTAAACTTTCATTTCGGCGTAGTGGGTGGTAGCCATCAGCAGGCTGCCCTGGCGGCGCAGCTGCTCCAGGATACTGACAGCCAGTGCAGCGCCCTCGGCGGGGTCAGTACCGGCCCCCAGTTCATCCAGCAGGGTCAGCGTGCCGTGCCCGGCCAGCTCCAAAATGCCGCTGATGCGCTTCATATGGCCGGAGAAGGTGGACAGGCTCTGTTCGATGCTCTGCTCGTCGCCGATGTCTACCAGGTATTCCCTAAAGCTGCAGACAACGCTGCTCTCGTGTGCTGGAATCAGGAAGCCGTACTGCGCCATGGCGTTGAGCAGACCTGCCGTTTTCAGTGAGACGGTTTTGCCGCCGGTGTTGGGGCCGGTGATGACCAGCGTGTCGTATTCGTCGCCCAGGGCAATATCCACCGGCACGACCTTTTTCTTGTCGATGAGCGGGTGGCGGGCCTTATTCAGCTTAAAGTGGATGGTATCGCTGACAGCGGGCATGAAGGCCCCCTGCTCAATGGCCAGACGGGCCTTGGCCAGCAGCAGATCGATCTTCAGCATGGCATCATAGCTGTAGCTGAACTGCGGCTCCAGCGAGCCCACCTGTGCCGAGAAAGCGGACAGGATGCGGGTGATCTCCTCCTGTTCTTGCGCACGCAGCTGCATGATGCGGGCGTTGGCCTCGACCACAGCGGTAGGCTCTACAAAGACGGTAGCGCCGGAGGAGGAAACGTCGTGGATGACGCCGCCGACCTCGCCGCGATACTCAGCACGTACAGGCACGACATAACGACCGTTACGCAGCGAAACCACAGCGTCCTGCAAAAATTTATTGGTGGTGGAGTTTTTGATGATGGCATCCAGTTTGGTGCGGATGGAATCCTCGGTCTGGCGGATCTTGCGGCGCAGGTCGGCCAGCGTGGTGCTGGCGGTGTCGGCCATTTCTTCCGGCGAGATGATGCTGTCGGAAATCTGGCGCTCCAGCACCGGCTGCGGCGCCAGAGAATAGAACAGGTCATCGGTGGGCATCATGTCATGCTCACTCAGACCGTACCACTGGCTCAGGCCTGCAAAATTGCGCAGCGTGGCGGCAATTTCCAGCAATTCCCCCATCGAGAGGATGCCGCCCTTTTGGGCATGGGCGACCACGCGCCGCACCTCGGAGACAGATCCGAAGCGCGGGCTGCCGTTTTTGATCAGCAGGCTGTTGATGGCGTTGGTCTGCTCCAGAGCGTAGCGTTCGTCCTCAGGGGTCTCACAGGGCTGCAGATCCTGCATCATTTCCTTGGTCTCCCGGCAGGCGCAAAGCTGCACGGCACGGGCTAGGACCTTGTCCAGTTCCAGTGTTTTTTTATATGCGGTATCCATGTGGGATAGTGTTTCTCCTTATTCGAGTACAGTTTTCAAAAAATCAAGGCTTTTCATTTTGTGTTCCAGGTGGGCCAGCACATACTGCTCGCTCACGCGGGACAGGTCTTTTAAGCTGCTATCGGAAAGCGTAAACGAGAACAGCTTTTTATCCTCGGCCAGACAGATATGGCGCAGCGCATACAACGCGCCTTCGTCCAGATTGGGCAGATGCCGCGCCTTGTCAGCACACGCTGCACACAGCAAATTGCCAGCGATAGGATCCAAATAAAACTCTCCCCCATCGTATTTGCCGCAGCCGGAACAGGCCAGCACATCGGGCATGTACCCGGCCAGCGTCATGGAGCGCAGCTCATAGATCACTTTCAGCATCCGCACCGGGCGCTTTTGCTCGCTGAGCATGTACAGGCAGTTGAGCAGCAGCCGCAGCTGTGCTTCCGATTCCGGCGGCGCAGGCGAAAGCTCGGCTGCAATCTCGGCCATATAAGAGGCCAGCCCCATGCCTTCCACCGTGGCGGAAATTCCATGAAACACGTTTTTGATCTGCGCGGTATCGATGAAATAATGGCTGCGGCCGCTGGTCAGGCTGAACTCTGAGTAACAGAACAGCCCTGTGGCGCTGAACAGCTTATTCTTCAGCCGCATGCTGCCTTTGGCAGAGGCGGAGATGACGCCCAGATCAGGCGTCAGGATCGTCAGGATGCGGTCCGCCTCCCCCACCTTGATCTGGCGCAGGATCAGCCCCGTTGTTGCAATTGGCATAAGCATCCTCCTGCGTCAGCTGCCCAGCTTTATAGTTGAGATAATCAAAAATACTGCCGGATTGCACGAACCGTGCCCAATCCGCGGCGGGGTCTTTCATGGCGGCCGCCTCCCTTCCTGCTTTTGAGTATAGCATGAGAGGTGGCGGAAAAGTTGTCTGACCGGGGTGTCAGGCGGCGGTCAGGGCTTGGCGAATCCCAACGAATTGAGCAGCTGCTCGTTATCGCGCCAATCCTCGCGCACCTTGACCCAGCACTGCAGGTTGACCTTGACACCCAGCAGCTCTTCAATATCCATGCGGGCTGCCGAGGCAATCTTTTTCAGCATCTGGCCGCCCTTGCCGATAATCATACCCTTATGGCTCTTGCGCTCGCAGTAGATGTCCACATCGATGTCAATAAGATCCTTGTCGGGGCGCTCTTTAAAGCGCTCGACCACCACTGCAATGCCGTGGGGAATCTCCTCCCGCATGAACAGCAGCGCCTTTTCGCGCACCAGTTCAGCCACCAGCTCTTTCTCCGGCATATCGGTGAAGGCGTCATCGTCAAAATAGTGCGGGCCTTCGTTGCCATAGGGCTTCAGCAGGGCAAACAGATCGTCGCAGCCTGTGCCGTCCTTGGCAGAGATGGTGACGATGTGGTCAAAACAGCCGAATTCTTCTACCTGCTTTTTGCGGGCTTCCAGCGCGGCAAAGTTGTCCAGCAGGTCCACCTTATTGATGACAGCAACCGCTGGGCCGCCCTTTTGCAGCGCCTTGATCATCGTCAGCTCCGAGTCGGTCAGCTCCCCGGCCGGCTCAAACAGCATCATGGTCACGTCTACGTCTTTCAGGCTGGCGGCGGCGGTCTGGGTCATACGGGCGTCCAGCTTGTTGCGGGCGGCGTGGATGCCAGGGGTATCCATCAGCACGTACTGCACCGGGCCTTTGGTGATAACGCCGGTGATGCGGCTGCGGGTCGTCTGCGGCTTCTGGGTCACAATAGCGACTTTTTCACCCACAAGGTAGTTGGTCAGGCTGGATTTGCCCACGTTGGGCCGCCCCACCAGCGCCACAAAGACACTGCTGGGCATTTCAGGAATCGGTTTTGCCATTCGGTTGTTCGCCTTTCTGTGTTGAATTGGAAGATTGGAAGATAAATTTACTAAAAATCAGCAGCGAGAGCAAAATGCCCACCGGGCGGGTCCAACGCGCGGTAAATGCAGCCCACAGCACGCCCAACCGCGGTCCAAACAGGCAGACGGCCACAATGACCGTGCCGATGGCCATCACCAGTACTGCTCCGGCCGCCATATCCTTGGCGGCCCCGGCGGTCCACCAGTGGGTGGTGTCGGGCTTGTCCACGGCGCGCTCCACGGCAGAGTTCATTAGCTCCAGCGCCATAACAGCCGCTACGCAAAGCGCAATCAGCGCCGTTTCCACGGCACTCAGCCCGGCCCAGTAGGCCGCCACAAACGCGTAAAAGGCAGCACAGAGGTGAAAACGGAAGTTCCGTTCCTCTTTTACTGCGGCGCGGATGCCGTTCCATGCGTAGACAAAGCCGCGCGCAAAGCGCGCTAAATCAGATCTCATCGCTGGTGTAGGAAACGGTGCGCGGCAGGCCCAGCTGAATCAGCACAGCTTCTTCTTTCTCGCGCATACGCACAGCCTCCAGTCCGCCGGCCTCGTGGTCGTAGCCCAGCAGATGCAGCATCGAGTGAACAGTCAGGTATGCAACCTCGCGCTGTAGGCTGTGGCCGTACAGCTCAGCCTGCTCCATGGCGCGCTCCATCGAGATGACGATGTCGCCCAGCAGCTTGCAGCCGTTGTCCTCGTCGATGTCATACTCGCCGTTTTCACCAAGGGGGAAGCTCAGCACGTCGGTGGCAGAGTCCTTGTGGCGGTACTCATTGTTCAGCTCGTGGATGCGGTTGTTATCCACAAAGGTAACGCTGATCTCCGCGGGACCGTCGAACTTTTCAAAGTCCAGCACAGCATTGCAGCTGCGGCGGATGAGGATACGCAGCCCTGAGGGGATCTTTACAACATTCTGATCGTTCGTGATCAACACCTTATTGGACATAGGGATCAACCTCCTGTTTATGTGATTGTGTATTGGTTCATTTTCAACGCAGCGTGCCGGCTGCGGCTTTTTCATAGGCTTTGACGATCTGCTGCACCAGGCGGTGGCGCACAACGTCTTTCTCGGTCAGGCGCACCTGGGCAATGCCGTCCACGTCGCGCAGCACCTGCAAGGCGTCCACCAGGCCGCTGCGCACTTTATCCGGCAGGTCGACCTGGGTCACGTCGCCGGTCACGACCACCTTGCTGCCCACGCCCATACGTGTCAGGAACATCTTCATCTGCTCAGGTGTAGTGTTCTGCGCTTCGTCCAAAATGATAAAGGCATCGTCCAGCGTGCGGCCGCGCATGTAGGCCAGGGGTGCTACCTCAATGACCTGTTTTTCAAACAATTTCTGGAAGGTCTCCGCCCCCAGCAGGTCAAACAAACCGTCATACAGCGGGCGCAGATAGGGGTCGACCTTGTTTTGCAGGTCGCCGGGCAGAAAGCCCAGCCGCTCACCCGCCTCGACCGCCGGGCGCGTGAGGATGATGCGGTTGACGCGCTCGGCGCGAAACGCCGCGACCGCCTCCGCCACGGCAAGGTATGTTTTGCCCGTGCCGGCCGGGCCGACACCGAGCGTGATCGTGTTCTGCTCGATGGCATCCAGATACGCGCGCTGGCCGAGCGTCTTTGCCTTGATGGGCTTGCCCTTGGCCGTGATGCACACCACGTCGCCCGCAAGTTCCTGGATCTTCTGCTCCCGGCCCTCGCGCACGAGGCGGAAGATGTAGCGCACGTTCTGCTCGCCGATCTCCTCGCCCTTGGCCGCCAGCGACAGCAGACCGGCGATGGCCTTTTCGGCGTAGAGCACGTTCTCGGCCTCGCCGGTGATGTGGATCTGCTCGTCGCGGTCGGTCACGCGCACGTTGTATTCGGTCTCGATCATCCGCAGGTTCTGGTCAAACGACCCGAACACGCTGATGACGTCCTCCATTCTGTCGACTTCCATGGTTTTTTCAATCATCTGCTGTAGTCCCTTCCCCGGCCGGCGGCCGAAGCTGTAAAAATTCCGCGTCCGGCGTCGCCTGCGCGCGGCCGATCTCCTGCTCGCACTCGGCCGTGAGCGTCACGGTCAGCACGTTGCCGGTAGTCTCCGCTGCCGTTTCATAGGAAATGATCGCGCCATCCGCGCCGATCGTCTCGCGCAGCTGCTGCAGCAGCGCCTGCTCGAGCGATGTGCGCGCCGCGTCCTCAGATACCGGCGCGTCCGCCGTCCGATACGGCTGCACGCGCTCACGCAACAGCGAAAACGGCAGCGTGAACACGCCCCGGATCGCAAAAGGATATTCATAAATGATTTTATCACATTCCGCGTCAGAAATTCCACTGTTTTGATAAAAATTGATCCGCTTTTTCCCCGCGCGCAGCGCCCAGCGCGTCCGCGCGCCGTGCGCGGGCTGCTTTTCGGTCTCCGTCAGGGCGATCTGCCCGGTCAGCACCTGCCGCGTGCGCGCGCGGATGTCGGCGCGGGCGCACACCGGGCGCACCCCGCCGCCGAGGTCTGTGACCGCGCCGGACACGAGCACATCGCCCGGCTCGACCGCCGCGCCGGGCACGACGCGCGCCTCGCCGGCGTAGACGTCCATGCTCAGGATGACCCCGGTCGCGGAGGCATAAATGCTCACGGGCGTGTCGTCCGGCGTGATGTCCGGCAGGGGGTCTTTTTCGCGCACGATCACCTCGGCGCGGCTGCCGTGCACGTTCACGGTCAGCCAGCGCAGCTCCGGCAGGCACAGGATCATGTCGTTGCGCACCAGGTCGTTCGACAGCGCGGGCCAGTACGTGCCCGGGCGCACGCCGCATTCGTCCAGACAGCGCAGGATCTGCCCGGTCGTGAGCGTCTCGTTGCCGGTCACGTCGATGCGCCAGATGAACAGCGACGATGTCAGCACCGCCAGCACCGCCACGAGCAGCCCCGCGCACGCGCCCCGGTAGCGCGCGGCGCGCCGCAGCAGCTGCGGCAGGCCGCGGCGATAGAGCGTTTTCACCTCGCACTGGCTCCGGCGCGCCAGCTCTGCCGCCGTTTCCGCGCAGCGCGCGCGCACCGTGATGCGCAGCGTATAGGCGTCCACCGGCTCGGACGCCGTGCAAGCGATGCCCGCCGCCGCGCATGCATTGAGCACGCGCTCCGGGTGCACGCCGCACACCTCCAGCCGCGCATAGCCGCAAAGGGCCAGGATCCACCGCGTCAAAGCCATCACCTCACGCAAATTCGGCACACGCGATCGTGCCGGAGATCAGCAGCGCCGTGCTGTCCATGGCCACGAGCTGCAGGTTCGTGCCGCGGATGCACACGCGCACCCGCCCGCCGTCGACCACGATGCACTCGTGGCTGTATTCGAGCAGACCGCAGTGGTTTTCCACCAGCGCGCGGCGCCGGCCGGTCACGGTCAGCTTCGGCACGCCGGCCACGGATTCCGCCGGCAGGTCCAGCCGCTCCGCGATCTCGAGCGGAATATCTGACAGCCGCTTCACCGGCTCACCCCCTTCGCTGCAAGCCATTTTATGCGCCCGCAGGCAAGTTTAGCCCGGGACAGGCATACAAATGCACGAGAACCGATTTCGGGAGGGATGCCGGTGGAAGGCAAACGGGGCAATTACATCGCGCTTGCAGTGACGCTCTCGGCGCTCGGCGCGCTGCTGCTGTGCTCGCAGGCGGCGCTCGAGAGTGCGCGCGCGGGGCTGGCGCTCTGCGCGCAGATGATCGTGCCGTCGCTGCTGCCGTTTTTTATCCTCTCGTCGCTGCTGCAGCAGCTCGGCCTGCCGGGCATCCTCGGCAGGTGGCTCTCTCCCGTGACGCAAAAGCTCTTCGGCATCGGCGGCGCGGGCGCATCGGCGCTGCTGCTGGGCGTGACGGGCGGATATCCGCTCGGCGCGGATGCCGTGGCCCGGCTGCGGCGCAGCGGCGCGCTCACGCGCGAGCAGGCCGAGCGCGCGCTCGCATTCTGCAACAACTCCGGCCCGGCGTTTCTCGTCGGCGCGGCAGGCGTGGGCGTGTTTCACAGCGCGGGCTACGGGCTGCTGCTTTACGGCGTGCACGTGCTGTCCGCCGTGATCGTCGGCATGCTCTTCGCCCCGCGCAGCGGCGGCTTTCTGCCGGAGGATCGGTCGCAGATCGCGGCCGTGTCGCTCTCGCAGGCGCTGCCGGAGGCCGTGCGCAGCGCCGTGCGCGCGGTGCTGACGGTCAGCGGCTTTGTGGTCACGTTCAGCGTCATGACGGGGGTGCTCGACGCCTCCGGCCTGCTGCCGGCGCTGGTGGGCACGAGCGCTGCGCGGCTGGGGCTGGAGCTGCACTTTGCCCGCGCGCTGTGCACGGGCGTGCTCGAGCTTGGCACCGGCATCGGCGCGATGCAGGGCCT
>OGXI01003298.1_pt1 | contig 11040 bp, 8 predicted proteins | sample 1576221 | NCBI WGS metagenome assembly OGXI01 (sample SAMEA3541523, study PRJEB24748) | human gut metagenome | biome: human gut; feature: human-associated habitat; material: faeces | place: China | collected 2012
ACATTTTTAAAGATTCGAAATATTGAAAATGTGCAGGATGTTATATTGAATCAATGTAACATCCTGCACATTTTCAATATTTCGAATCTTTTCTGTAAAGTCGAGATCATTCTGGCGGCAGAATACTTCTACTGCCAATTCTGTTTTTTCTCCACGCATCGTTTTAGACTTGATGAAATATTTCATCTTCCCGAAGCTGCGGATAATTTCATCACCTGCATCATCCCCAAGATAATGGATCACAATAATATAGATTTTTCCTTTCTGCTGTTTATGATAAAACAGATAAATCATTATAATCATAACAACAGCTGCAATCAGTGCAAGCAAATACATTCCTGCACCGGCTGTGATACCTGTCGTAATTGCCCAGAAAAGATAAAGCAAGTCCATTGGATCTTTTACCGCTGTACGGAAACGGACAATAGACAACGCACCGACCATACCGAGGGAAATAACGATATTCGTGCTGATTGCCAGTGTAACCATGCAAGTAAGAAGTGTCATACCGACCAATGTAACAGCAAAGCTTCTTGAAAAGATCACTCCGACATAAAATTTACTGTAAATCATATAGATAACTGCACCGAGAAGCAATGCTACAACCAATGAAATTGTCATCTGCGGTACATTAAAACTATCAAATACGCCAGACTCTAACACTGACTTTTTAATCATATCTTGTACACTCATAATATTTTCCTCTCTTGTGTTTCATTCCAATATTCAAACCCGTGTAAATATCGTGATTTTTCATAACAGAGTACATACTTTGACACTGCCGTAAATTCCTGTGCATTTGGCAAAAGCAAATCCCTCACTACTTGCGGAAGCATTTCTGTAAATTTCACTTCCATGACTGTCTTACCCTGTTCAAGCACCGGTAAGGTTGGAAGGGTGCTATCAAAGATATCATATCCTCCAACTGCCGCTCTTACATCACTGTCAAATGTAATCCTGACTGTTCCTTCATCCATTATCCATGGAACTCTTTCGTAATCAACGATTGTTCTCGGGCGCATAACATTGCCAATGCATTCTACATAAAATTCTCTGCACAGAGGATATTTGCTAGTCAATAAAAATTCATACTCTCCATTTAAAATTTTATAAAATTCTTCCTTTGTAAGCGGTGCACTTTCTTTGTAAATATAGCTTCCAAACTTCTTTTTTCGCTCTAATTTGATAGAACGGTCACTATAATTATAAATACGTATTCTGTATTTTTTACGCATCAGAATACCTGCTTCTTTCTCAGCATACGCGCTGTTGAAATAATCCTCAAAATATAGGCTTCGAATTGTATAACCATTTTCTCCGGCATATGGATCTTTTTTTAATATATGACGCATCCTCATTTCCAGTAATTCTTTCTCACTGGTACTGATTAGATATTTCCACTCATTACGAAAACGTTCCTTTGACTTTTTATTCCACATATACATCTTCCTCAACATTTGTTCCACCCGTAATGTAGAAGCATTTCATACCATAATTTTTTCCATCATCCGTCACGTAATAATCAAATGCATCCTGCGTCTTTCCGGATGCATTGGTCGCACGGACACGTAAGAAATATTGTCCGTCTGCCGGCACTGTAGTCTGTGCTTCCGGAATCAGCAGATTTTCCTGACGATAAACAACTTCTTTAAACTGATAATCCTTCGCCAGTTCAACAGTGTATGTAATATCTTCTGCATTAAAATCATAAGATGCATCCCAGTTAAACTTCAAAGTGTTTCCCTCAATAGTCGGTACTCCGATATAAAATGGCATCGGCTTTTTCAGACTTTCCTTATACATTTCATAATTTTTCTCTACCTCCGACGGAATTGCCGATGCAACCATTTCATACTTCTCATCCGTCAACGGTGCATACATCTGATCCGGCATTTTTTTCAAATATGTCTGAGTAACTGTGCGATACGCCTGTATCATACTGCTTATCCGCTCCTCACTCAGATATGACTTTACATCCAAAACTGCCGCATCCAATTCCTCACGAAAATCATCCGACTGCAGACATCTCTGGAAAAGAACATTTCCCCAGTAATTACTGAGACCACATTCCCAACTTCCCTGATCCAAGCGATTTTGAATTGCATATTCTGTCCGCATAAAAGAACTATCATTATCCCATGGAATCAGATACCAGGTATTCGAATTCTGAGGACTATACAGATATGTGTTACGATTCTGCGTATCTACATTTCCGGTCAATATCTGATACGCCATCCAATATGTCAGATTTTCACTGTCAAAATATTTCTTCAAAATGCTATCAATCGGCTGTGAATTGTCATTGAGTGCTGTCAACATATTAATCAGTTTTGTATGGTCCGAATCTCCTTTAATCTCAAGCATTTTTTCAAATGCTTTCTGATCATAAGTCGGATCATCGGCTTTCTTTATCACATCTTCGTGCCGGTAAAACTCAAACGAATTAATCTTATACAACTGTCCATTTGAATCCATTCCATGATTCTTCATTCCTGTTTTATTGAGCTGTTCTACCTGCGTATACAATCCATAATCCTGAAATTCCGAATTATCTCCCTTTGTAAGATCTCTGACATACAAATGCACAAACTGTGTACGCAGAGACATCAGCTGCGGGATGCCCTTCAAAAGATCATACGAGAGTTTATTGCGGAAACGCATCCCCTCCGTCTGATGTTTATTCAGATTAATCGTGCGTTGTCCCCGCCAGGTCCCTTTATTTTTCTTCAACTCAATCTTATAGTTCTTCTGTGCATTGCGGCTTGAAGTCTGCCCTCTGATCTGCACGGTAGCATTCGGGACATCTTCTCCGTACCCCACTTCTCCGCTTTTTGGACCCGACTCGTCACCAACCTGAAGAAGTGCCGCACTTTGATAACGCGCAACGCCCATTTTGTCATAATCATAAGCAGAATACGTGTTTATCTCCTCCCACGTATGATTTGTACCTTCCGAAGAATTCCCCTTAGAAACCGTAAGGTACATCGTCACAACGCTTGTCTCGTCATCATTTGCATAAAGACTGTCCTTATCCCGCAAATGCACTTCATTAATATCCTGCACTTCTTCTTTTTTCACAGACTCTTCCGTCTGCTTCTTTTCACCCGATGCAGCCTTATCTTGTCCGGAAAATGTACATCCTGTAAGACAAGACGACACTGCAAAAAGCACAGCACAGCCTATCGCAATTGATTTATAAAACTTCAATGTTATCTCCCCTTTCTAACTTTTCTTCAAGGAAATGTCCCATTCGTGTGAAAAATCCGGTTTTATCTTCCGCAACAACCGGTTGCACACTCAAAATATAGTACGGAAGTTTTTTAATAAAATATCCAAGCCGAAGAGCACTGATCAAAAAGAACACTGCACTTCCCAAAAGAAATCCAAAACCATAATATACTTGTGGAAAGAATAATGATACACAGGTAAATGTGCATGTACATGCCGCAAACATTCCTGTCGCAAACAAAGCACCTTTATAATCCGTAAAATACAAAAGTATCAGCATCATCGTATTTGCAACTGCATAAAGTCCATACCCGACACAAAGTGTTCTGAAATACCCTTCCATAAGGTCATTAAATCCAAGCGGAAGAAGCTCCAGAAGCGGCTGCCCTAATGAGATGACAAGTGCCGTTGTAAGGAGCTGCTTTAATGCCGTATATTTCAACTCCATATTTAATACCTGTTTCATCTCCTGTCCGACCTGCAGAATATCCTTAATTTCTCCTTTGTCATTAAACAGACTATAATAATTTCGGTATTTCGGATAAAAATTTACTTCCACCGATACAACAAAATTCACTGTTGTAATGAGAATTGTCAAATATGCGATCATCGCCGGGACATCATGGTATGGCGCTCCGTAAAACAAACCCTGCACATGTACATGAATCGGACTAAACCACATAATCACCAAATGTGTAAATAAGCCAATATTTGTAAATAATCCGGTAAATGCAAGCGGCAGAAATTCATCTACCCAGTGCAGAAATGAAAATGCACTCATTTCACTCTGTGGAAAATACCGGTACAGCAACGTCACATCCCACAGAAGCATGATCCCGTATCCAAGCGTTACTGCGATCATCATCGCCTCTACATGCGGAATCCCGATTATGATAAGTAAAAATCCAACAATAAGTGAAACAAAAACTGCTGTCACAAACGATATTAAGATTCCTTTATAATCCTTGATCGCCGTCAGGTAACTCATTGCATTCCATGTGACGATCAACTCTCCGAAAAATTCCAGACATAAAAACTGATCGAGCAGATTTATACCTGAAAACATAAGAAAAATCTCATACATAATCCCGCCGACAACAAGCAATATCCCTGTCGAACCCCAAAAGGAAGACAAAATTGCTTCATGCCGTTCTTCATAAAGTATATCCGCAATATATCTCGTCACTACCATGGAAAAGAAACTAGTTACAGTCAGTGACGCCAAAAGTGTATAAGTAATCATACAGATTAATAATTCTCTGTTATGTCTCGTCGCACCGGTCTGATCACACAAAAATGAAACTCCGACCAGCAGAACAATACCAAGAAGCATCGGTCCGGTACAGATAACTCCTGCGTATCCGTATGCTCTTACAGTTGCTGCAAGTCCCCGTTTCTGAAATAATTTCTTTAACTCAAATCCGATTCCAGCCATCTGCCTCTTCCACCTCCTGATAGAGTTTCCGGTATTTTTCAACCATCCCTTCCTTCCGGTAATATGCCTCTACACGTTTCTGTGCATTTTCGCCCATACGAAGCCTGCGAGTTCTCGACTCACACATCCGATCCATAGCCTGTGCAAGACCTTCTCTGTACATCGGCGGAACACAATACCCCGCAATTCCAAAAGAGTCTTCCTCATTTCCCGCCAAAAGCTCCCGGCAACATCCAACATCCGTTGTAACACACGGCCGTCTTGCTGCAAATGATTCCAGTACGGACAGCGGCTGCCCCTCCGATATACTTGTCAAAATTGTAAAATCCAGTTTTTCCATATAAGAAACAATATCCACACGCCCGGTAAAAATCACATTTTCCAAATGAAGCTGCTCAACCAAATCATAACATTCCTTAGCATACTCCTCGTCATCAACGCCGCCCATGATATGTAGCCGCACATTTTCCCTTCTTGTAGACAACTCATAAAACGCATAGATCATCGTCTTAATGTCTTTGATCGGTGCCATTCTAACGATTGCCCCGATATCAACCCAGCCATCATCCTCTTTCAGTGGAATAGAGGAAAGTCTGTCATAATTAATTCCATTTTCAATCACACGGCATTTATCCTTGTCGCAGCCCATCTGTATCTGCGTATGCATAGCATTCGTAAACAGACACGAAACAAGAAAAGCACGTTTGTAAATGATATCCGACAACATATAGAAAAATGCAATCCACTGTTTCTTAAACGCCGGCTGTACCCATTTCGCACGTATAATTTCTTCCTCACGTTCTCTCGTATAAATCCCATGCTCCGTCAATAGCACTCTCTTCTTATAAACATAACCGCCCAGACACGCAAGCAGACCGCCATATCCTGTGCAGATTGCATGGTAGACATCTGCTTTTGGCACTTCGCTGCCCATCAGATACAATACCGGAAGCAGCATGGAACGCATCGTGTGAAATGCATCCGCAAACGGGGTATAAGGATACTCTGTCAGACAGCACTTCGTCAATATATTTAAAAATTCTTCACTTTTTAGAAATGACATCGGATTGATTTTCTGCTCATGATAAAGACGGAACAAAATTTCCCAATCCGGACGTTTACATAACATCAGCTCTTTGAGGCTTTCCACCTCTTCTTCAGTAAATACGTGATGCATTTTTCCCGACTCTTTTACACGCAGGGCATCATCCAAAAAAACCTCATGAACTTCCGTAACATTTGGCGGAAGCTCATAGACAAATTTTCCCTTATCCTTTGCGTTCGCACCGATTACCCACAGAACAAACTCATGCTCCTTCATTTCATTTATATACTGATGCATCCACGTAGATACACCGCCAAATATATAGGGATAGCATCCCTCTAATATGAGACAAATCCTCACCTTTTACTCCTTTTCTAATTGCCGCTCAATCGTTACTGTCGCTTCGTCAGCCTCAAGCAGATAAAGATTTCCTGTAAGGTGCGTAAGCGTTCCACCCGAAACATTACCCGGTGTACCTTCATTGATACGCATCATAAAATATGCTTTATCATAAAAATTTTCAAGCATCAACCGAATTTCTTTTTCTGTTACTTCCTTTGTAAATGTCACTGCTCCGTAACGCTGAATTGCCCCGGACAGCTCACTTCCTGTCATCTTTCTCAAAGATGGTGCTGACTCATCCAGCCATTCCATATAGTTATTCAGATTTGCTTTGAGCTTCTCCCATCCAAGCTTTGCACCGCGATCCTCATCCAGAAGGTCATCCGGGTGTAGGAAATGTGTATTCACAAAATGCATATTCAGCTCAGACAACGCCGCCATCTTCATATAATCATCTACAATCGCACCGGAAGTAATACGTGGCTGTTCCACAATTCCATCCTCTGCAACCTCAAATTCCTGCACATAGGCAAAATCGCCTTGAAAATAATTACTTGCAATCGTTTTAATCTCCGGAAAATCCTTTGCAAGCATCTTTCTTCCTTCTTCCGATAACACGTTGGAAGGAGGCACATAAACTGACATTGTAACCCCCGGAAACATCTCGTTTCCAAATCGGAGCAGCTCATTCACCGCATTCTTCATAGCATCTTCACTTTTCCATGTATTATATGGGAGTACATCACCATAATCCGTATTTGAAAGACTCAGCGGCTGATGATTGTATCCATGATATCCCAGTTCCCCTCCCTGATGAAGAAGCATGTTTCCAAAATACTGGAAACGAGAAGTATCTGTCTGTTTCTTTATCTTTCCATTCGTCTCATCCTCATAGTTCTCGATGATCACTCCGGTATAATGAATATTATGATCCGACGCAATTTCCAGCATATCCGGCCACCATACATTTGCATAAAAATCTTTAATACTCATATCGTAATCACGTTTTACATAAGTACCATCTCCACTTGGAACCGGTGACGGAAAATCATCCAGATAAAATACAAAACCATTAATCACAGGATAAACCCCAACATCCGTAAGCAGACTGTATGATGCCGCATAGAATCCTCGTACTGCTTTCTCATATAAACCAAAATTATCTACTACAAATTTACCTTTCCCATAACTGTTTTCCCATATTAATGGTTGTCCATTTTTATTTTTTATTCTCGCATAGACCTTTGCCTTCTCACTCACCTGAACCGACCATGCTGACTCAAAAGCATCCGTAATCGCATAAGACTCTCCCCCGCCAAGCATAAAATCAGAATCAAAATAAATACTGTCCACAACGGAATCATCATATCCAGAAGAAATAATTCCGATTTTCTGCTCTATCATCGATGTATATGCTGTTTTCTGAAGTGTCATGGCAAAAAGAACATTTCCACCATCCGAAACCCATTCGCACAAATTCACCAGATTCTCTTTTAGCGGACTGATATCACTTAGCAAAACAACAACCGTTTCATAATTATGATAATCAGGAATAACAGAAGCTGTCTGCACATCAACCACATCAGTTCCGATTTTCATATCATTAAATATCTGCTGAAATTGTTCCCATGCCTGATTGCTTGATTCATCCCCACTGTTTCGAAGCACCAGGCACGTTTTCTCCAATGTTTTTACAGCTGTTTTTTCTGTAACAACCTCTTCCTTATCCAGATAATTGATCTGTCTGTTTTTTTCTGTATAGTGAATTCCACTCCGCTCTGCAAAAAGGACAACTGCGATCATCATAAAAACACTTAAGATCACAAGCATACTTTTAAATGGAAATGTTTTCAGTGAATGTATCAATCTAGCCAAAAAGCCAATGCCTCCTTACTCTTCGATGACAGATAAATGTGTTCTTCCTTCATCTGTCTTAAACTCTCATGCAGTTCGTTTCCTCTTTTCTGCTCTGCCAGATATTGTATCTTCAAAAGCCAGAACTCCTCCCTGCGGTGCCATTTCTCATCTATCATATTCAGAACTTCTTCCGCCTGAACATAATCTCCATTTATCATCAGATTCTTAAACAGACAAATACACGTATGAAGCTCCGGCTTTAACGACAATTTCTGTCTTAACATACGGATATAACGCTCTCGCTGCATTTTCTCCATCTGTGCTTCCAGAATCCCCTGATTCAAATATTCTTCCATAAAATCACAGTACTGCTTTAATATCTCCGGATCATTCGGAGACGCCGCATATAATTTTTCCAATTTTTGCATACGGAAATCATACTCTTTCGAAAGCTCAACCATCGCTGTAATTGCATAATGTACTACTTCTACATCTTCATTCATGCGGGCCTGCTTCAAAAGATCCATATATTCCTCCGGATTGTCATTTAACACATCCATGATCAATTCCCGCCGAAGCTCAGGCTCATTGATCAAAAGTGCCTCTTCCAGCGGAACGACTTTCTTATCCGTATCAGATGCTGCACGGATATTATTTTTATAAATTTCCTCATTTACACGGAGTTTCTCCACTCCGGCTTCAATCACATTGTCCCTTTTAGTCAGAACTTGCAAATGTAAAATAAACACACACAACGTCCCCCAGAAAGGAACAAATATCACAAGTGCCATCAAATATTTTTTTACTTTCAATGCATGTGTTTTTATTCCAAACCAGACCAGTATGCAACAAATGATATGTAATAGGATTAAAAGTATGCCAAGCACTGTCCGAATCATCATGTTTCTCCTGTAAATCTCTTATTTTCCACCAGCCGGGGCGTCCATTTCATGACAGATAAATCCGTCGTTTTCCAGTCTTTCCAATACAATTGGCAATGCCGTTTGTTCTGTCTGTGAAAGGATAATGAACAGCTCTTCATTTTCCGAAATGCCCCAGACATCATTTTCACGTACTGAATTCTGCAGGACTTCATCTGCCTGTGCAAGCGACATATTCGGATACTCCAATTTGAGAAGAACATATGACCCTCGTCTTTCCTCTCTCATAGAATGGAACGAATCCAAACGTTCTTTAAAATATTCCGGCTTCAATATACGTGTACCCGCAACATATTTTTTATTCTCAATTGCCTCCTGATAATCCAGTGCCCGTAAAAGAGAAGTCTCAACCAGACCACACAGAATTTTAAATAAATTCAGATAATAGAGAGAAAGCTGTTCCCCATCTGCTTCCTTCACAACAATCAGCATCACAAGCTGTCCTTCTCTTCGAATTCCGTTTATATACATTGGATATCCATTTATCAAATCGCGGTTTGCCCATACTTCTCCGGCTTTTATCTTTTCCATTATCTCCGGATAATCACTTAACCTGACAGATTTTGGGAATACATCATTCATTCCGCTCGATGCAATCTCCAAACGTCCAAAATACTGATTCTTTCCGACAGAATAGAAAGCAAACGTATTATTTTCAAGGACATCTTCCATCACATGCATCGTTTCAAGAAACAATTCCTGTGGCATGATAACATCCAGCTTTCTTGTGATATCAAAAATCTTACCAAAGCTGTCCTGGCTTCCAAGAATCTGTTTCTTGTACTGGCGTTTGTCACGAAGTGTCTCCTGATACATTTCACGCATAAATAAAAATTTATCCAGAACCAGTTTATTTTCATCCTTCATAAATTTGATATTATCACTGTTCTTCATTCTGATATATCCGCAGATTGCACCGACCGCAAAATAAAAAATAAACGGAATCCAGTTCGAGGGTTCATAGAAAAGCGTTGTCCAGCTGACATTCTCTCTTGCATAAGCAGATAAAAGTGACAACGTTTCCATCCCCGCCGCCGCGATTCCGTAATTAATCCCATACAAACTTCCGAATAAAACAATATAAACAAGACGCAAGTCAATCATTTTAAATTGGACCTGATTTCCTGCCGCCCGGTTCAATAATTCAAAAAGCAAAAATGTAATTAAAAGCTCCGCTACTTTCAAAAGTGTTTTATGTTGATTTAAAAAGTCCCGCAATACATCTATTTTCCGTGCCTTATGATTTGTTTCCTCACAGTAAGTTTCATATACCTCCTGCAAATCCTCCAACAGAGAAATCCTCGGAAACCAGCCGTACTCATTTCGCAAAACACGGTCGTTCGCCGCCACATTCTGAATCGCAGCATTCGCCAGATATTTAATATGTACTGCTGGTAACAATTCATTTAGCTTCTGTCCAAGCTGCTCGAAAGTAAAATGAAACACCTTCGGGACCTGAAGTGCTCCCTCCTGATCATTCCAGTTGTCAAAAATCTTATATAACAGATTGGATAAATCTGACAATGAAAGGAAATGTACTTCCTGTGCCGGGGCTTCTTCAAACACAATCTCCTTTTTCTCAAACGCCTTTGAAAAGAGCTTGAAAAAATAATCATTTTCATAAATTCCTGAATAAAGATATGGAGTACGAAGGATTTTAACAGAAAGCCCGTGCAGTTCACCATACTGTCTGCAAAACTCCTCTGCCGAACGAACCAGCAAAGTCTTCCCTGTCGTTATATCATATGAACTCTCAGAATTGGTAACATATAAGAATCGGGAATTCGAATTTCCCTTATAATAATGTAATAAATGGCGCAAAGTCTCCATCTCACCTTCCTTGGTTCCATGGAAGCTAAGATAGTTAGAAAAATATATAACACCTTCAAAATCATACGTTTTGAAAATATCCCTAAACTCACTTTCCTGTTTCGGCATCGGATGCACCGATAATCCCTTCCTGCGATTTGACTTTAATTTCGTTTCCCCAAGCAGAAGAATCTGACACTCCGGGAACGCCTCCTCTATAAATTCCGCCGTAATATATCCAATATTTCCGGTTAATAACAATTTCATAAACGACCTGCCTTACATTCGTATATTTTCATTAGTATAACATCTGTTGGAAATGTAGACAAGGGGTGCCAGTGGGGACGCAAGGGGTGCCAGTGGGGACGGGGTTAGTGGCTCTT